>Ga0315281_10003970_pt1 | contig 21583 bp, 18 predicted proteins | sample YL17G07_0_MG_FD_204540 | JGI IMG/M metagenome (GOLD analysis project Ga0315281, IMG submission 204540) | Sediment microbial communities from Yellowstone Lake, YNP, Wyoming, USA - YL17G07_0 | ecosystem: Environmental > Aquatic > Freshwater > Lake > Sediment | place: USA: Wyoming | collected... | reverse complement strand
CCATTTACTGGTCTTTTCCTTTGACACCACCCTTACGCAGGATATGATTCCAAGTATTGAACAAAATGAGGTTATCAATATGCACAGCGAATACACGGCAGTCGTCAAACAAGTCACCGAAGGCTGGATAGGTTGGATTGAAGAAGTCCCCGGCATCAATTGCCAGGAACCCACGCACGCAGCACTGTTGGAAACGCTGCGGATAACATTAATTGAAGCGTTGGAATACAACAAACGCGATGCGCTGGATGCCGCCGGTGGCGGATACACGGAAGAAAAAATTGCGGTATGAAGCGAGATGCACTGTTGCGGCACTTGCGGGAACACGGTTGCGACTTATTACGAGAAGGTGGCCGCCACTCCTGGTGGCATAACCCGGCACAAAATAAACGCACGGCAATACCGCGACACCGGGAAGTGAATGACATGTTGGCAAAGAAGATTTGCAAGGATTTGGGGATACCAGACCACCATTCTTGTCAAGCCGCAACAAAAACAGTGATGCACACCACAATTTTCCAGTCAACGAATCAGAGTCAGCGCAATATTGTCACGAGAACGGCTATCGTCCTTAACGATTGCTGCACCTAACTATCTGGAGATAGACAATGACGAGTAAGTACGAAACCATCATTTACTGGAGCCAGGAAGATAACGCCTTCATTGCTGAAGTGCTGGAATTACCCGGTTGTAGGGCAGATGGAAGAAACTATCAATAAGCCCTGACTGTCGAGGCCGTCATCCAGGAATGGCTGGTCACCGCCACCGAACTTGGCCGCACGATTCCAGTTCCCTGTGGCCGACTGCAATGTGCTCACAACTATTTTACAAACTTTAATTATCCTTCGCTGCCACGAATGACTTGCACGGCATGTGCTGCAGTAATGATAGGTATGTTTTGGAATTGTTTAAGCGTCAGCAAATGCTGATCACCGGAGACAATATAATCTGCCTGAGCCGCAACCGCGCAGGCCAGCACATGATCATCATCAGGGTCGTTGGGCACAGTACGCGCAACGGAAGCAGGTTTTACCAGATTAGCCAGCATCCCGTAATGCTGCATTAGAAATGCAGGGGTGATCTGTTGGGATGTCAGCAAGCCATTGAACTTGTTGCGGCCCAGCACATCGGCCAACTCATCAAGTAGTACACTGCTGGTGAATAGCGTCACTTGGCCAACCCGGCCAAAGTCCAGAAGCTGGCGAGGTACGCCTCCCCAGAACAAACCCGATACCACGATGTTGGTATCAAGTACCAGGCGCACGTTGCTTTCTTTGCATGCGCACCGCGTTCACTTCTTGTTGGATTTCGTCCATTGTCATCGGTGGAAAGTTGGACGCTGCCAGTTTATCGGCGGCGGCAAACAGTTCGTCAGTGGCGCGTCGGCGTAAGGTCTCACGCAGCATGGCTTCAATGGCACCTGGGGAGAGCAGCCCCGCTGCCTTCGCTTCTTTGGCGAGGTTGTCAGGTAGTTCGAGTTTTACTTGCAAGGTAGTCATGGTGAATTCCTCAATGTTGGTGCGATTTGTTTCAGCATAAATACGGGTATCGGGTTTAACAAGGCTAGCGAAGACGGATATTTTTTAAAATTCACAACGCCGCGGCGCATAACTCATTCCAGAGGGTTTCCATTACCTGGATTTTCTCTTCGATGGTCAGTGTATCAAGTGGTAAATGGTAAGCCATCAAAGTCACCGTCAGCATTTAAGGTGGGATAGTAAATTCAGTATTGCAGAGGATTCCCCACCCTGCAAGTGAATAAACGGGATGTGTATGGTACATCGTGTCGTAACCGCCCGCCAGGTCATAGACCATACTCTGCCTGGATTTTTATGTCGGGCTTGATGTATAGGAAATACGAATGCCGCGAGGGCATGGATGCCCACGACTACAGGACGTAGGAGGTAGAGCAACGCAGGAGCAGTTGCCGAGGAGCGGCCAGGCCGACACCGACGGGACTCCGACCACAACCACACGACCAACATACCCCCACGGCAAACATCACGCCAACCATCAACACCACCACCAACCGCCCCCAAACCCAACTGACCCTACCGTGATCCACGGATACCCGCATCCACGTTTTCCGCGTACCTACCTCCCCATCCCAGTATTTAAAATGTGTGTTACGCCTGTGTCACACCCCTTTTTCATTCCCGCGTACCACGACTTGACACGCCCCGCTGCGCGGGATAAGAATGCTGCACAATGAAAGGTTGAGTGAGAAAAAAAATAAGGCGGGGGAATCGCACACGTGCCGCAACACAAACCAACGCGATACCCAGATGCTTCCCCCGAGTGCAACGAGATATATAAGGCTTGTCATTCCGAACGTAGAGAGGAATCTTAAGATGCCTCACCAACATTCGACCTGACAAAAAAGAAAAATGTCCGTCATTCCGGACGCGCGCACTTGGCGCGAGCCGGAATCCAGACCGGTTGACATGAGTAACCGATGACACCGACAATGAAAGGCGACAATGTATAGCCATGAGTGAGACACCCGCCAGCCCGAGCCGCCATGAAACAACCCTGCGTTTATATTCTGGCGAGCAAAAAGCACGGCACGCTCTATGTGGGCGTCACCTCGGACGTGATCAAGCGAATCTGGGAACACAAACAGAATGTAATAGCCGGGTTTACGCAGCGGTATGGAGTGCATGATTTGGTCTGGTATGAACAACACCCGACCATGGAATCCGCCATCCTGCGCGAGAAAACACTCAAGAAATGGCGTCGTCAGTGGAAAATTGAATTGATAGAAACCAATAATCCCGCTTGGTTGGATCTATACCCTGGATTGATACTATAAATGGATGCCGCATCGAGTGCGGCATGACGAAAGAAGAAAGATGCCGGTGATTAGAAAAATGTCCGTCATTCCGGACGCGCGCACTTGGCGCGAGCCGGAATCCAGACCGAATGGGAATGAGTAGCCGATAACACGACCATGACTAATGCAAAGAAGGTGTCAGCGCAAACGGATGTGTGAGAACGTAAAACACCTCACTGACATTCGAGCTGATAAAAAAGAAAAATGTTTTTTTGAATTACTTAACGGCTTGTCCATAAAAACGAATAACTGAATGTAACGAGGGTGTGTATGATACCAACTAAAAAAATAATTACGTCATTCCTGATGTTTGTTTTTCTTTTCGCTGCCCCATTCTGTTTAGCCGATACAGTCAAGTTGTGGAGATATTTTGGTTTAGCTACAACACCGCCTATAGATACTAGCCCATTTATTTATAAAACGCCGGAGGAATCAGCAAAAGCGGTATGTGTAGCATTTCAAAACATCTCAAATGGTGTTTTGCATCCTAATACAATACTCACGTTCATTGGATTAGATTCTTTCAATTTACAATCAGCTACCTATTATTCACATAATTGTTCATATAGCTATGTTAATACACTTGATTCTACTACTGGAACAGTTAATTATTCTAGTTTTACGGGAGGTGCGCAAACATTCACTTGTCCAGCTGGCCAAATCTGGAATCCAACTTCCTCAACATGTGGTGCCATACCACCAAACGAAAAAAACCACGGCTCCATTTGTCCTGCAATGGTGTTAGACCCCGTCAACAGCTTTACCGGCAACGCCTACCAACCTCAAACCGATTTACAAGACAGCGGCATCGGGCGTTTAACCTTCAACCGCGTGTATAACTCCAATGATCACCAGCCGCGTGCCCTGGGCGTGTCCTGGTTATCGAATTACCACCGCAGCTTGACCGTGACCTCAACCATCGTGACCGTAACAAAGTCAGACGGCAAACTCTACACCTATGCCCTGCCCAGCACGGGCACCATCTGGTTAGCCGATACCGACGTCACTGATGTACTGGAAAAAACCCTCACCGGTTGGCGCGTTACCACCCGCAGTGATCGCGTGGAAGACTACGATGCCGCCGGACGATTAATAAAAATCAGCGACAAAAATGGTGACACACAATCGCTGTATTACAATGCTAGCAATCAATTGGATTATGTCGAGGACAACCTGGCCCGCCGTGTTCGTTTTACTTACGACACCCAAGGCCGCGTCGCAACGATGATCGATCCCGCGCAACGTAACTTCATTTATGGTTATGACGCCAACAATAACCTGGCCTCAGTCACTTACCCTGACACCACCACGAAACAATACCTGTATGAAGACACGCGTTTCCCCAACGGCTTAACCGGCCTCATCGATGAACGCAACCAACGTTATTCAACCTGGGCCTTTGACGCACAAGGCCGCGTGATTGCCAATTACCGCCCCGGTAATGTCGATCGCGGTGACATTGTTTACAACAGCAACGGCACCACCACCGTCACCAACAGCCGCAACACCGCCAGCACCTATTCCTTCATCAATCAATTCGGTGTCGGCTTGGTCAGTAACATCACCGGCCCCGGTTGCTCGTCGTGTGGTTCTGGCGACAGCAGTTATGTCTACGACCCCGCCAACAGTAATCTGTTATCCAAAACCGTCAAAGGCCTCACCACGACGTATGCCAATTACGACAGTCGCGGCAACGCCGCGACGATCACCGAAGCCTCCGGCACCGCGCTCGCCCGCACCAGCACGTACACGTATGACCCCCGCTTCTTCAGCAACGTCGCCACAAAGACCGAACCCTCGGTCTGCGCCACGCAACAGAAAATAACGACTTATACTTACGACACCTTCGGCAACGCTACGTCGATCGCCATCACCGGCTACACCCCCTCGTGCACTGCCGTGTCGCGCACCACCACGCTGCAATACACCGGCCCCTTAAATCAACTCTCGCAGATTGACGGCCCGCGCACCGACGTCAGCGACCTCACCACCTTCACGTATTATCCGAACGACATCACGCAAGGCAACAACCGCGGCCGCCTGCAACGCGTCACGCTCGCCAATAACCTCCTCGCCCGTGACAATATCCAATACACGACCACCGGCAAAGTCCAAAGCGAAGCGCGTCCCAACGGCGTCACGATCACGTACAGTTATTACCCCGGCAACGATCGCCTGCAAACGGTCACGCAAACCGACGGTACCAACACCCGCGCCACGCGCTGGACCTATTTACCCAGCGGTGAAGTCGAAACGATCACCACCGGCGACGGCACAACACAACCGACCACGATCACCTTCGCTTACGACGCCGCCCGCCGCTTAACCCGCCTCAGCGATGCGCAAAACAATCACCTCGACTACGTGCTCGACACCGAAGGCAACCGCGAACAGGAAAACACTTACGACAACACCAACGTATTACGTCGTCAACTCACCCAAACCTTTGACCTCTACAACCAACTCGACATCCTCGCGCAAGCCAACGAAACCCGCGACCTGAACATCGCCCCCGATGGCACGCTCAGCAATCAAAAAGACGGCAAGTTAGTTCAAACCAATTACAGCTACGACGCCTTAAAACGCTTAACCCAAACCACTGCGGATGTCGGCGGCACCGACGTCACCACCCAAAACGCCTTAACCCAATACGGCTACAACGTCCACGATGATCTCACCACGCTCACCGATCCGATCACCGGCACCACCACCTTTGTCTACGATGACCTCGGCAATGTCTTATCCCAACAAAGCCCCGACACCGGCGTAACTAACTTCAGCCACGACAACGCCGGTAATCTGATCACCCGACAAGACGCCAAAGGCCAGATATTTAATTACAGTTACGACGTCCTCAACCGTTTAACCTTATTAGACGCCCCCGGCACGCTGGACGACATCACCACGGTGTACGACACCTGCATCAACGGCAACGGCCGTGTATGTGCGATCACCCAAAACGCCAACACCGTTACGTACAGCTACACCGGTTTAGGTGACATCCTCAATCATCAAGGCGTCAACTACAGCTATGACACGCAAGGCCGGATCAGCACGCTCACCTATCCGTCCGGTGATCGCGTGAGTTACACCCATGACAACCGCGGCTACCTCAGCCAACTCGACGCCGTGATCAACGGCGTCAGCCAAACCCTCGCCAGCACTCTGCAATACGCCCCGTTCGGCCCGCTGACCCAGCTCACCTACGGCAACGGCGTCACGCTCACGCAAACCCATGACAGCGCCTACCGCTTAATCGATTCGACGGTCCCCGGCGTGTTAACCCTGCAAAACACGATCTACGACGCCAACGGCAACCTCACCCAACGCGCCGACAACTTGTTGTCGACAACCTTCACCTACGACAACTTAGAGCGCCTCGACACCGCGCTGGGCATCTTTGGATCACGCGATTACACCTTGGATAAAAACGGCAACCGCACCCAATTACAAATTGGCGCAACAACAACCACGTACAGCTACCGCCCCGCCAGCAACGTCATGACCAATTTCAATGGCAGCGGTGTGATCGTCGATGCGGCGGGTAACACCACCTCCTTACGCGGCATGACCTTAACGTACGACACACTGAATCGTTTAAAAACAATCAGCGGCGCGAGTTATCAATACAATGCCTTGAATCAACGCACCAGCAAAACCGTCAACGGCGTCACCACCAATTATGTTTACGGTTTATCCGGCGAGTTACTCGCCGAACTGGATAGTGCAGGTGGCACGCAAGTGCAATACATTTACCGCAACGGCCAACCCCTGAGCGTCATCAAACGCGAAACGACCACACCACCGCTCCCACCTGCCGATATCATTCTCGACAACGACACCACCGCCGCCACCCGCAGCAGCAACTGGACATCCGGCAGCAACGCCCAAGACTACGGCGCGAATTACCGCTACACCGCCGCCAGCACCACAGTACGCTGGCACCGCTGGACACCCACCATTCCCAAAGCCGGACGCTATGAAGTGTTTACGTGGTACGTCACCAACACCGGCAACAGCCTCACCGCGCCGTACACGATAGTCCACAACGGCGTCAGCAACGTGGCGAACATCAACCAACGCCTCAACGGCGGCAAGTGGGTCAGTCTCGGTCAACACGACTTCGCCGCGAATGGCACCGCCACCCAATACATCGAACTCACCAACCAAAACGGCCGCGTCACCGCCGATGCGATCAAGCTGGTGTACATCCCCGCGATCACCGTACCCACGACACAAACGAATGTGTACTATATCCATAACGATCACTTAGGCACGCCAAGAGCGATGACCGACGCCAACAAAAAAGTGGTTTGGCGCTGGGACAGTGATCCGTTTGGCAACACGGCGGCGAATGATGATCCGGATAATGATGGTGTGAAAGTTTCGATGAACCTGCGGTTTGCGGGACAGTATTTCGATCAAGAGAGTGGGTTGCATTACAACTACCATCGGTATTATGACCCGCTCACCGGTAGATATGTCACCAGTGATCCGATTGGATTAGCGGGTGGGTTGAATACGTTTGGGTACGCAAATGCAAATCCCATTCACTACTCGGATCCTTATGGATTAGCCGCACAGCCTGCACCAAACCCCGGGCCAGTGATTCGACCTGTGCCGGGAACGCCTACAACATTTCCAAACGTAGGCATACCTGCAAACCGCCCAATTGGACCGGGACCACTGTGGTGGTTACTGCCTTTTAGGTCCAATTCTATATCAGGTGACGATCTATATTTTGATTCTGAGGGATATCCTGTTGGTGGTTCAGAAGAGCAACCACGGCCGCGAGAACCAGATAGGCAAATATGGCCGCCAGATGAGAAAAAAGGTTTCTGGTCATGCAAAGCACGTGCAGATTGCAATGATAACATACCGGGTAATTGCCCCGATGAACCTAAGCGTCGATTTGCATTCGGTGGTGGAGTTGCTAAAAATCTAGGAGAAGCAAGAAATATTGCTAAATCAAATGCAACACATAATCTAAGTTGCCAGCCAAAACATGTATCCTGTGTCTGTGTCGGCCCAAAAGGTGAACCATATAATGGAGGGTGCTGATGATACAAGATTATAAAAAAGGTGATAGAGTGAAATTAATGTCAGTACCTGACTGGTTGGTGGGGGATCTGCCAGCTAACGAGAAACAACATATTCTTGAATGCGTTGGAAAAGTAATGACTATTTCTGAAGTAGACAAGTATGGCTATTATTGGGTTGGTTTTGGAGAATACAAAACGATTGGCGATGATGCGAATTATTATGGACATTCATTTTGTGTTCCACCAGACTGTTTGCAGCATGCGTAGAACAATGCACGGTTAGGTTGTGAACCCGCGTAGGTTGGGATAAGCAACGCGAATCCCAACAGGGTTTGTTTCCTTCACGTTGGGGTTCATTGCATTCACCCCAACCTACGTCGCGGAGTGACGGGGTCAAGCCTTAAGTGACGGGGTCAAGCCTTACATTTGACATTTAACGGATGGATGGAGTTTCAACTGGCATAAGTTGACAAGGATATTTAACTCAAGACATGTTAAATCGTAAAATTAAAACAACGCACCCTGCACACGGCGAACCTGACAACGTCGCTGAAGCCGCCAACGATGTACAGGGAGGTACGAATGTCGCGGGCGCAGGCGACGGCATGGATGCCGGAGGTAGAGCAACGCAAGGAGCAGTTGCCGGATGCGCAGGAGCGACTGACGCCAACGGCATCAGCACCGTCGTATCGATCAACCAACACCTCAACGGCGGCAAATGGATCAGCCTAGGCCAACACGACTTCGCCGCGAATGGCACCACCACCCAATCCATCGAACTCACCAACCAAAACGGCCGCGTCACCGCCGACGCGATCAAGCTGGTGTACATCCCCGCGATCACCGTACCCACGACCCAAACCAATGTGTACTATATTCATAACGATCACTTAGGCACCCCCCGCGCCATGACCGACATCAACAAGAAAGTCGTCTGGCGTTGGGACGCCGATCCGTTTGGTAACACGGCGGCGAATGATGATCCGGACAATGATGGCATCAAAGTCACGATGAACCTGCGGTTTGCGGGACAGTATTTCGATCAAGAGAGTGGGCTGCATTACAACTATTATCGTTACTACGATCCGCTCACCGGTAGATATGTCACCAGTGATCCGATTGGATTAGCGGGTGGGTTGAATACGTTTGGGTATGTGGGGGGGAATCCGATTGGGGCGTTTGATCTGTTTGGATTATGTTTGTGTGACGCTGCTGGCATTGCAGATGCGGCCACAGCTCGTGTAGGTGAAGGTGGCTGGGGTAATCCAGGGTATCGTGGTGGGTTAGGTTGGATGACAGAGTACAAATGCAACTTGTTTGTTAACACGGTGGTAACAGAATCGGGTTCAACACCACCATTAGTCAATAATCGTCAGGCAGTGGCTGGGGAATTGGCAAATCCAGCAACAAATATTCCAAATTGGCCAGTCGTAACGACAGGACCCATAAAACCGGGCGATATAGTAGCTGTTGGCCATAACGGTACTGGGTATACAGGGCACACTGGAATTGTTATTCAAGACCCAGAGTTAGGAACGTCTACGGCATCTGCAAGTAGCAGAGAAGCAAAAGTCAATATCACTCATTTTGGTCTTGAGCCGGGTTCTACCGCAACGATACGACGCTGTGAGTGTGAATGAGGTCTTTTGTGAATAAAAAGTTAATATTCAGTGTTATTACTTTGTCATTTCTGGGGAGCGTCGCAGGAACGATACTGGGTAATGTAATTCACAATTGGTTGTATCCTGCACTTCGATCCGAATGGCGGGTTTTTTTACACGAGATAACTTCAGTAGATGTGCTTTTTACTGGCACCCTATTTAGTTGGCTGTTTTATTTACCTTTCGTGGCTGTGTTCTTCTATATACTGATTCGTTTACTTCAATTAGATGCAAAAAATGATTTTTCTCGCTTTCTCGTGATTGCATTTTTGCAGACTTTTCTTGTTATGGTTTTTAATCAGTCAGATATAATTGCGTTTGCGCTTGCAACCGCATTTTCAACATTAATACACGGCGTACCTCGTTTATTTTTGAATGCGCTGACAAGTTTCGTTGTTATATTCGTAATATTTTCCATAGCGGGTTATAAGCTAAAGAAGTCCGGGGTGTCAGACATCGGTTGATCCGACGCAAGCCCGCGTAGGTTGGGATAAGCAACGCGAATCCCAACAGGGTTTGTTTCCTTCACGTTGGGGTTCATTGCATTCACCCCAACCTACGTCGCGGAGTGACGGGGTCAGAGTGACGGGGTCAAGCCTTACAATTGACATTTAACGGATGGATGGAGTTTCAACTGGCATAAGTTGACAAGGATATTTAACTCAAGACATGTTAAATCATAAAATCAAAACAACGCACCCCGCACACGGCGAACCTGACAACGTCGCTGAAGCCGCCAACGATGTACAGGGAGGTACGAATGTCGCGGGCGCAGGCGACGGCATGGATGCCGGAGGTAGAGCAACGCAAGGAGCAGTTGCCGGATGCGCAGGAGCGACTGACGCCAACGGCATCAGCACCGTCGTGTCGATCAACCAACGCTCAACGGCGGCAAATGGATCAGCCTAGGCCAACACGACTTCGCAGTGACAACAACTGGCGGCACCCAATACATCGAACTCACCAACCAAAACGGCCGCGTCACAGGAGGTGCAAGATGCCAAGGAAGGCGCGTGTCGTATTGGCGAATGCACCACATCATTTATTCAACGTGGACATAATCGACAGGTTGTCTTTGTAAAGCCGGGGGATTATCGGTATTATTTGCAGACCTTACTCGAATCGAAACGCCAGTTGGATTGCCGGGTATATACCTATTGTTTGATGTCGAATCATGTCCACCTCATCGTTGATCCGCGCGAGGACAAGGCAAATCTGGGTAAGTTGATGAAACGGCTGGCGGGGCGGCAGACACGGGTGGTGAATTATCTGGAGCGGCGCACCGGCACTTTGTGGGAAGCCCGTTTCAAATCCAGTCCGATTGAGACGGATCGTTATCTACTGGTGTGTTGCCGCTATGTGGAGTTAAATCTAACGAGGTGTCGAAAAATATTCACATGGCGGTGACCGCAATACGAAAGAGTTCAAAAGACAGAAAGATCAAATGTATTGGCTCCTTGATCTAGTCCCATTAATGAATTTGTGATATTTTCAACCGAGGCTGACCCTGAGGGAGAAAGTTCATGAAACTCAAGCAAATTGAACAAGAAGCGCTGCAACTGACAGAAGATGAACGAGCCAAATTGGCGCAGACTTTGTTATTAAGCCTTGATGCGCCTTCGGACACCGAAATTGCGCAAGATTGGCTGGCTGAGGCATACCGTCGTGCGCGGGATCTGGATGAAGGTATTGTGCAGCCCATCTCAGCAGAGGAAGTGCGACGTAAGGCGAAGGCCTTGTTACGGTGAGTTATATTTTCCATCCTGCCGCAGAAACAGAGCATCTTGAATCGGTTGCGTATCTTGAATCAAAAAGGCCAGGCCTGGGTGCAATGTACCTTGCGGATTTTGAGTTGCTAATAGAGGTGGTGTGTGAATCACCGCGCCGGTATCGAGTCGAAAGGCAACCGGATGTACGCCGTGCTAGTATGGGTCGTTTTCCATACTCTGTGTTATTCAGGGAGTCCGCTGGGGTCGTGCAAGTACTCGCAATTTCCCATCACCGCAGGCGACCGAATTATTGGTTGGAGCGGATTTGATCAGTTGGAAAAGTGGAAAAGATGACCGTCCGGCATAGCCTTAAGTAAGTGCCATTCGGGTCAGATATCTAATTATTGCATCACATAAAGAAAGCCCGCGTAGGTTGGGATAAGTAACACGAATCCCAACTGGGTTTGTTTCCTTCACGTTGGGGTTCATTGCATTCACCCCAACCTACATCGTAACTACCGGGGCCAGTTCTCGTATTGTTGCATAACATCCACCCACGCACTCGCGCTTAGAAAAATCCTCCCGTTGTTGCCGGGTTACTCCTCCTCCGTCACAAACCCGATCTTGCGTTTCTTAGGTGGTTCGGGCGGGGTCATCTATTCACGGAGAGCGGCGAGGATACCGACGATAGCCTGGTCATGCGTTTCAATCTTGCGTTCCAGTTGATCGAGCTTGTGCATGACCTCCTGATTGGTGGACAGCGTTTCACGCAAGCGCACAAAAGCTCGCGTAGGTTGGGATAAGCAACGCGAATCCCAACAGGGTTTGTTTCCTTTACGTTGGGGTTCATTGCATTCACCCCAACCTACATCGCGTGTTGAGCGACAGGGCCCGGTCTCGTATTGTTGCATAACATCCACCCACCACTGCTCTTAGAAAAATCCTCCCGTTATTTCCTGATTACTCCTGCTCCGTCACAAACCCGATCTTGCGTTTCTTAGGGGGTTCGGGCGGGGTCATCAATTCACGGATAGCGGCGAGGATGCCGACGATGGCTTGGTCGTGCGTGTGGAGTTTACGTTCCAGTTCGTCGAGTTTCTTGGCGAGGTCTTTGTTGGAGGCCAGCATCTCCCGCAGCCGCACGAAGGCGCGCATGATTTCGATGTTGACCGCGATGGCTTGCGGACTGTTGAGCACGGAGGAAAGCATCGCCACCCCCTGTTCGGTAAAGGCATAGGGCGCGTAGCGCCGCCCGCCGTGCCCGGCGTTTGAGGTCACAATTTGTGACCTCAAGTTCTCGAACTCTTCCTTGGAGAGTTGAAACATAAAATCATCCGGGAAGCGTTCGAGGTTGCGCTTCACGGCTTGTACCAGCACCTTGGTGTCAACCCCATAGAGGGTAGCGAGATCAGCATCCAGTAACACCTTGTGCCCGCGCAGCCACACAATGGATTGCACGATCTGTTTGATGGGCACCGCCGGTTCTTGACGTTTAGTCATGCTTTTTTCCTTTCGCCGCCGCTATTTTTCTTTTGTTAGCTGGCTTGTTTAATCACGCCGTCGATCATTTCGAGTGATGGGGCCAGTTCTCGTATTGTTGCATGCCATAAACTCTCCCTCCAACGCACACCAAGTCGTCACCCCAGAATGTCCCGTAGCGCCTGGCGTAAAGATTGTTGGTCGATGCTGGTGAGTGTCCCCATCCTTTTGATCACGAGATTTTTTTCAATGGTGGTGATGACGGGTTTGATCGCGGAGGGCTTGAGCAAGCCAGCGGCTTGCCATTGACTGACGATAACATCCCCGACGTGGGTGGTGGGCGGCAGCACACTGGTGATCGCCATGATGATCAGATCAGGCCGCTGCGCATTGTACGCAGGAGAGCTGATGACCACGGCGGGCCGTTTTTTACTGGCGCGTTGGTGGAAACGGCACCAGCACGACATCGCCAAATTCACAGCGTGTCATAGAGGGCATCGTCCGGATTGTCCCACACTTGTGTGAAACTCGGTTGCGCGGCGTGTGTCGCGGCCTGCGTGAGACGGCGGTCTTGATCTTTGTAGCGCAGGAAATCCACAAAGTCTTCCACTTCCGCTAATTGCGGCGGCGGCAACTGGTCGAGCTTATCCAGGAAGGTGCGCAGGTGATCGGAACTCGTTGCCATGAGGGTTTCTCCTTTAGCCGTTGGCGTTGCGTTTTAACGGCTCGTTATGAATATTGAGATATCGCTTTTCCATCTCTTCTTGCGCGGTGATCTGGCCTTGATCGGAGGCTTGTTGGGCACGTTCGAGTTTTTGCCGGACGTACAGCGTGTACATGACATCGTCAAAGGTAGCCTGTTCGGGCAGGTGGTCGACAATGTCCTGCACAATCTGTTTCACGGTTTGCATGGTGTTCTCCTGTTAACGGCTAGCCTTGAGTAGGCCTTCCAGCATTGAATAGCGTGTCTGTTGGTTTTGGGTGACGGGCTTAAGCGTTCGAGCTGCTGTTGAAGCATAGCGTCCTGTTTCGGTCGATTCAATGTCTTTTTTCGGTAATTCATTTACGAAGTCAGAGAGTTCCACGCTGTTAGCCCAGGCCTGTTGGGTGAGTAGGTTTCGGTCTCGGGATTCAGATAAACCGGCAGGTTGAGGTACACTGATTGTTCAATCAAGGTATCGGTACAGAATAGTACTTACTTAAGAGTGCTGCTCGCGCACCTCAGTAATTTCGTATCCGGTCATTCCCGCGAAAGCGGAAATCGCGTAGTTTCTTCGGATCGGCTGGATTCCCGCTTTCGCGGGAATGACGGAATGCGGAGTGGGACACGAGCAGTGAATTCGTGGAGTAGCACTCCTAAAGTAAGCGCCATTCGGGTCAGAGTACTTGAAAAATAAATGATAATGACAGTAAGCTAACGTCATTATCATGAGAGTGAACTAACTCAGCAAGTAGTGATCAAGGTCTTACCAGGAGAGCGAGATGGCCCGACGACCAAGGATGGGTATTCCCGGCCAGTCATTGCATAGTGTGACGCGACCACTCATCACGGTTGTGTTTCCTTATCCGGGGGATTAACCGGTTATAAATTTTAATCATAAAAAGGGGAACGTTATGCAGCAACACCATCTTGCAACACGCATTCACGGGCGCGCCACGATTGCCATCGTTTTCATCAGTATTATTCTGCTACTAGGAACGGCGGGATTTTTCTATACCCGATCCGATCACTATAAGTCGCACCGGGATTTTTCCATGGCCCTGGATTTACAACAGCAAGGAAAATATGCGGAGGCCACGGCCCTGTATGTCAAATGGATACCTGCCAAGGCTGATTACTCGACAAACGCCCGCCAAAAAATCAAAGAACTATTATTGACTGACGCGTTTACAAAATTATCCGCGCATGAAATGGCCGACGTGTTGCGGCAGATTCGCGACATCCGCCGGGTACTCGATGAGGCGGCCGCCGCCACTCGCTTGTACCCGATTGCGAATGCAGCCATCACGCAGGCCAAAGATCACGATCCCTATTCGGCATACTTATTGTTAAATGAGTTGCTACTCATCGCGGATCAAACGCAACCCGCCGAGTTCCTGGCATTGAAACAAACCTTGCTGGAATCGCTGGTCAAGCAAAGACCGAATGATGTGGCCATGGCGATTGAATTGGCCTTGCTGTATGAAAAACAAAAAAAATGGCAGGAAGCCGAAGCACTACTGATGCCACACAAGGCCAATCTCGGTCAGGGCGAGGGTGCGCGCCTGTTAGGCCAACTACTCGCGTCGAAGGGTTTGGTGAATGACGCCTATTCGTTATTGAAGCCCTACACCGAGCTGCGATTAAAGGATTACCGTGAGGCGGAAAAGGCCTACAACGATTTGGCTAACGCGAAGTGGGATCTCATGCTAAAAGAATTGCGTGAAGGCAAGGCGCCCGAGCAGTTCTGGAAAGTGTACGACAAGGCGGACAAGGCAACGCAACAACAACTCGTTAATAGTTATCTTCGCGATAGACTCAGTGCGATTTCAGAAGTAACACAGCGTCAGCAACGTTACCGTCAGGCCGCGACGATTGTACCGGTGGCACTGGACCTGGGAATTGTCATGGTTGGGAAGGCGCAAGGCAGTTCCAATCCAGACGAACGTAAACACTATTTGCAAGACGCTGAATCCACCTTTCTGGCAATTCAGGGCGCCGTGGCGGACACACCGGAATTTCAGTTCTATTTAGGCCAGGTTTATTATTGGTTGGGTAAATTCGAGGAGGGTAAGCAATTATTTGAAAAGTTGTTAGCAACCACCCAGCGGAGTTACAACACCTTACAAACCATTGCCACAAAACTACGTGAAGTGGGCGAATATACCTATGCCCGAAGCTTGATTGAGGAGGCGTATCACAAGACGAAGGACCCGCAGCAGCGCACTACCGCTGCTCGCTTACGTTCCGTAATGCAAAAAGATAGCGACGATGCCATTCTTTGGTTGCAACGCGCGGATCAAAATGATCCGGAAGTAAGCGTGGCATTGAATAACAGCCGAGGCAACAAAGCGGAAGAAAACGGGCGCTACGATCAGGCATTGCAATTTTATAGAAAAGTGGTCGAGGCCTATGACAAATTGCCGGAAACCAATTCAAACCTGAACAATGCGGCACTGGTGTATTTTTCCATTGCCCGTTTAACGAAAGACCCTGCCGCCAAGACCAAGGGGATTGACATGATGGATAAGGCGGTCAGTCTTGAACAGAGTAATAGTATTACCCTGTACAATGCAGCGAGTATATTGATGATGGTGGCGGTGGATGAAGTGGTGGCAGGACGGATCTATCCAGAAAAAATGGCAATGACCCCGGCACTGTCGACATTACAATACCTCTATGCCAACCAGCAGCAAAAAGAGCAGCTTGCCAACAAGTTGAAGAACACGCCGTCATTTAATAAGGCTAAAACTTACTTACAGAAAGTGATGGTGCTCGCACCCAAAAGCACGGCCGCCTTCAAGGATTTGTACGAGATATTCTATTTTGTTGATTCAAGGGAGGAGCTGGAAAATTTGGTGCAGAGTTCAATGAAAATAGATCCGGATATACAGGATTCCATTAACGCGGCCAATGACTATTACAGCGGCAAAAAGAATAAGGAATACCTGGCGCGTATCGATGGGCAGATCAAGGAAGGCAAGCAACGCCTGCAGCGCTTGAATAAACAACAGGATAAATTGACCTATGCGATGGGGCTATCACTGTTGGCCTCGTTATATATGTCGCAGTCAGAGTTAGCTGTCAATAATAATCCGAATCAGGCGGTGGAGCTGGCGCAGCAGGCCTATGCATTGGCGCCATCGTCCGCCACTTTTGGCGCATTGACCACGGCCTTATTGTTCCGTTTATCGCACACGATGACAAAATTGGATGCAAAGTACCAGCGGATGCAAGCCAGCCTGTTGCGAAAATTAGGTCCAGCCGAGTTAATTACCGCGGCCATTCTCACTGATCCAAGCTTGCGCGCAAAAATAATACTGCAACCAGACTACCTGCGGGTGAGGGAGTTACTGAAAGTAACGAACCAAGGTTATACGCAGAGCTGGGCGGTGAATGAATGGGCCCTGATTCAAGCAACGGAAGCCAAACTGGCGGAGACGATCGCGGCGAGTATCCGCAACGACAAACGCGCGACCCACCAGGAAATGTTGTCAGAGAAATATGCAGCGACGTCGGTGTCCTCTCAATTCGGTAATCTTCTGCTTAAACATTTTTATGGCAAAGACAAAGAGGCATTGCAGAAAATGACGGCGTTGGTGTCAGCAAAAAATTAATCAAGCGCAGGCCTGCGAACCCGCGTAAGCGAATAGTCATCTGCTAGCCGAGCGGATGGTTGTGTTGCAGGTCATCCTCGATGTATAGAAAAGACGGACGTGCGTCTGAATAATTTGCAGAATGGCGAGATTAACGAACCGCTTCCCCCTTTGAAAAGGGGGAGGGAGGGGGATTTTCTTACTCGGCGTAGTTCAAATCCCCCCTAGCCCCCCTTTTTCAAAGGGGGGTACAAACACGCCGACGCATGACGCGTTATTCAACAAAGTGGATATGAATTCGGAACGGCTATTTAGACGGGTGTTAACTTTTCCCCCGGCTTAAAACCAAACGTCTGTTGCAGATTTAATTCCTTGATCAATTGATCCGTCGCCCCCATGCCGTGTTCGTGTTGCACTTCCGCCAGGATTAATTTGGCGGCGTTGCGGTTGTAGCCGCTGCCGAAGGCAAGTTGGGTCTTGAGTAGTTCGCGGGCTTTGTCGAGGGTCATAAGGATTCCAGGTGAAGGGCGGCAATTAGCTAAAATCGGCGGATTCCAAGGTGTTTAACGCGGTGCCGGCCATGGCCGCGGGGTCACCCTGTTTTAACAAACGTGTGGCCTGCCGGCGGAAGGCCTGTTCCAGAATATCGTGGACACGTTGTGCATTGGCAAAGCCGGGTTGTTGGCGTTCGCGTTGCAATTGCGCACTCAATACGGGTAATGCCACTGCATCGATAACATAACCATTGGCGCTGGCAACCTCTTGTGCGATCGCCATAAGTTCATCGAGACTAAAATCCGCGAAGTCGAGACGGCGCGGAAACGCGGCTTGCAGCTCTGGGTGCAACGCGAGAAACGTATTCATCGGTTCGGTGGGGCCGGACAGGACGACCACCAATTGCGAACGATATTCTTTCATGCATTGCAGCAAGGTGTTCAGTGCATCTTGACCATAATTATCGTGATCCGAGTGAACCAAGCTGTGCGCCTGATCAATAAATAAAATACCACCCAAGGCCTGTTCGACGCGCTCGCGGGTTTTTAATGCCGTTTGTCCTTCGTAACCGGCGACCAAACCGGAACGATCCGTTTGCACCAGGTGATCGCCGGGGATGAGGCCGATCTCAGACAATAGCGCGGCGAGCAATCGGCTGACGGTGGTTTTACCGGTACCCGGATTGCCGGTAAAGATCATGTGCAGAACGACGTCGGCCAGACCAAAACCCTGACGGCGCAATTGCGCGATACGGACAAAGTCAGCCAGTTGCGCCAATTCAGTTTTAATGTTGGCCAGTCCGTGCAGGGCATGTAAGCGTTGTAAGGCGGACTGTGGCTTAACCGTTGTTTTTGCCGTCGCGTCCTGAATATAGTCGGTCGGGTCCTCGGTAAAATCGGTATGCACCAAACCGCTTAATTCCTCGCTGCTCAATGTTTTGATATCTTTTGTCAGCAGGCGCAGACTTTGTTGCGCGACGGCACGTTCAAAAATATTGCGGACCTCGCGTGCGTTGGCAAAGTTGCGTCCCTTGCGGCGGCGTACGACTTCACCGATGGCAAAACGGCGATCCTCGGTGACGACGGTCATCCCGGCCTTTGCGCAAAATTGATCAAATATCGCCGCTAACTCGTCATCGCTGAAATCCAAAAACTCGACAAAATGCGGAATACGACTCTTTAACCCCGGATTGAGATGTAAGAAGTCACGCATCGGTTCGGTATAACCGGCCAGAATAACAATCAATTCATCCCGCAGATCTTCCATCATCTTCAATAGCGTCACGATCGCTTCGTCGCCGAACACATCTTCTTTGGAGGTTTTTAAACTGTAGGCCTCGTCAATGAATAACACACCACCGCGCGCGCTTTCGACAACGGCGGCGGTTTTGGCCGCGGTGCCACCGACGTGCGCGGCCACCAATTGTTCGCGAGACACCTCGATCAACTGACCCTTCTTCAGCAGACCCAGTTGGCGGATTTCCTGCGCGTAATAACGGGCGAAGGTGGTTTTGCCGGTGCCCGGTGCGCCGGCGAAAATCGCATGCAAGGTGACTTGTTGCGTTTTCAGTTTGCGGCGCAGCCGTTCGGCATTAATTTGCGCGAGGGCGATGATTTGTTGCAAGGCGGTTTTTGCATAAAGCTGGCCGATCAATTCCTCGGCACGAATAAGCGGTGGCGCGACGGGGGCGGATTGTTGCGACTTCTCAACCTCGGTCGCCGCGGTATTCATTTTTTTTGGCGCGGGTTGCGGACGTACTGTTTTGTCCAAGGAACGACGCACCGCGTGGACAACGCCACTGCCCCATACGTCACGCAGAAAAGTTTCATCCTCCTGATCCAGCGAGGGCAGCGGGGCATGCGCCAGAGATTGTGCGATCCGCGTCAAACCGCGGGCAGTGGCATACTCCGCGGCGGTCATCCCATTGTCATCGCGTCGCGCGGGATCAGCGCCATAACGCAGCAACAGTTCGACTTGTTCCGCATGGCCTTGACGCGCCGCCATCATCAACGGTGTTTCACCGGCGTGGAGTGGCGTGTTGGGATCCGTGCCGGTGGCAAGACACTGTGCCAATGCCTTGGTATCATCGCGTTGTACGATATCCACAAGCTGTTCGACGGTTGTCATCTGGCGGCGCACGGTGTTATTAATGAGTGAGAACCGGCATTATCAGGGATGACACACGATTAGGCCAGCGCGTGTGGCAAAATAATGCAATGACCACGGCGTAATAACAGGCTGTCACGTTTTCACGATATTGGTGCGGGAAACCACAAGGGATTATCTTTGCTTGTCGATTTGGCTGTGGCATTATAGTTAGAAACAAGTTGGGGGTATCAACAACCATGCACGCTTCGTCACACCGGTTTAGCATTTTCTTAATGATGGCCACTATCCTGGCCAGCGTTCCTTCCGCGATGGCGGCAAACACCGTGGCGACACCCTTAGCCGAGGCGGTTAACACCCCGGTGCGCGACTGTGCAAAATCTGAAACGGTGAATCTGCCTATCATTACTTGGGGTGGGGACATTGCCACGATCGCGGCGAACGGCAATGCCGCACAAACAACGGCGGGCAGCCTGTTCGATCAGCAGGGACTTAAAATTAAACTGGCGCGTGAAGATGTGTTTGCCAATCAATTGAAGGCGTATCTGGGCTGTGAGTCGCCGTATCTGCGTGGCACCTTGGGCATGGTGAATCAGGCGGCGGAAGTGGCCAACCGCGATCCGCGTACCAAGTTGGTGGTGATCTATCAAATGACCTGGTCGGCCGGTGGCGATGCGATTGTCGCCAAGGCCAACATCAAAAAGCCCGGCGATCTCAAAGGTAAGACGATTGCCGTGCAAGCCTATGGCCCGCACATTGATTATCTCGCCAAGGTCTTAGCCGATGCTGGTTTAACCATGAAGGATGTCAACATTCACTGGACGCGGGATCTCACCGGCACCAAGGATTCACCCAAGGCGATGTTGTATGAAGCCAATATGGACGCGGCACTTGTCATTACGCCTGACGCCTTGGCGCTCACGACGCGCGGTACCGTCGGCAGCGGCGCGGAAGATTCGATTAAAGGCGCGCATATCCTGTTAACCACTAAAACCGCGAACCGCATCATCGGTGATGTGTACGCCGTGCGCGCGGATTATTTCAAGGCCAACCGTGACAAGGTGGAACGGCTGGTGCGCGGCCTGTTGCAGGCGGAACAAAAGCTGAAGGAATTATTTAACGGCAAAAATACCCAGAACCCTGAATACCGCGCGTTGCTGACGACGTCGGCCACCTTGTTGCTGGACAGTGCCCAGGCAACCGCCGATGCGGAGGCGATGTATCACGATGCGGAGTTTGCCGGTTGGGGCGGTAATTCCAATTTCTTTAATAATAAAACCTTTCCGCGCCGCTTTGATGTGCTCAATCAGGAAATTCAAACGGCACTGATCGGTATTGGCCTGACCCGGCAGAAGCAGGCGATCGATCAGGCGCGTTGGGATTTTAATGCATTAAAAACCGGATTGAGTCATGCCACGCTGGCCGAGACGCCGCGCTTTGACAAAGATCAAGTATCCCGCGTGGTGGCGCGGCGCAGTGAGCAGGAAAAACTTTCCGAAGGCGAGCTCTTTAGTTTTGAGGTGTTCTTCAAGCCCAATCAGAATGATTTTGTCGCAAAGGATTATGCCAAGGAATTCGATCGCGCGATTGCCCTGGCCTCCACGTATGGCGGCGCGATTATCACGGTGGAGGGTCACGCGGACCCCTTGGCCTACAGCAAAAAGAAAAGTGCCGGTGAGCCTGAAATAGTGCTTAATCGGATTCGGCAATCGGCGAAGAACCTGTCGATGACCCGCGCGAATGCGGTGCGTGATAGTTTAATACAATATGGCGTGGCGAAGGGTTTAAAGCTCGACGCCAGTCAGTTTTCCGCTATCGGTCACGGCATTAGCAAGCCACGCTTGGGGATGTGCGGCGCCGATCCGTGTGCGCCGAAGACCGAGCAAGAGTGGTTGAGCAACATGCGGGTGGAGTTTCGTTTAATTCAGGTGGAGGCAGAAGAAAATGTCTTCCGGCCACAAT
>Ga0315281_10003969_pt1 | contig 21584 bp, 21 predicted proteins | sample YL17G07_0_MG_FD_204540 | JGI IMG/M metagenome (GOLD analysis project Ga0315281, IMG submission 204540) | Sediment microbial communities from Yellowstone Lake, YNP, Wyoming, USA - YL17G07_0 | ecosystem: Environmental > Aquatic > Freshwater > Lake > Sediment | place: USA: Wyoming | collected... | reverse complement strand
CATCAGCGGTGGGCCCGCCCAGCCCGGAGGGAACTACTCCTACGGGGCGACGATAATAGGCAAGAACACGTCTGGCTCGTCCATCGATCCCGCGTCAGGCCCGTCCCAGCAGAGCGGCGTCTTCAAACTCAACATAACGATGCCCGAGGAGGCGCCACAGACGATCAAGATCAGGATCAACGCCTCATCCACGAGCCCTACGAGCGCGACATCCGATACGCTCCAGCGGGATTTCGAGATCAAGGTGGTCGTCCCGGTCGTCATGAAGGCCACCGTGGTCAACACGGGCCCGGTCCCGGTCTCCAACGTGACGGCCAGGTTCTTCGCGGATGGCACCCTGCTGTCCACGCAGACCTTCAACGTCTCGGCCAATGGGACCCAGAAACTGTCCTACAGCTGGACGTTCCTCAAGATCAAGAACGGCAAGCACGTCCTGACCATCACGGTCGACGACCCGAACAACATAGTGGAGTTCACGGACGGCAACAATGTCATCTCGAGGGACATCTGGATCGGTAAGCAGAGCAATGTGGCAGGGGCCGTGCTCAGCGGCGGTGTAGTTGTACTCGCGGTCCTCGTGTTCCTCATGTGGGTGCAGAAGCCCAAGAGAAAGTCCAAGTCCAAGTCCAAGAAGTAGGGAGCCCGGATGTTCCGGGATAATCTCTAATACGGGGCGGAGTCATACTCGCGAAGCAACCGAGGGGCGATTGGCATGTCCGAGAACATCATGAACATAAACGATTCGACGTTTGAATCCACCGTGAGATCCAGCCCGAGGCTGGTCGTAGACTGCTGGGCGCCCTGGTGCGGTCCGTGCAGGATGCTCGGGCCGACGATCGAGGCGATGGCGAACGACTACAAGGGGAAGATAACATTCGCGAAGCTCGACACGGACGAGAGCCCCAAGACCGCGATGAGCCTCGGGATAAGCAGCATCCCGACCATACTGTTCTTCAAGGATGGGAAGCAGGTCGAGCGGATGACCGGGGCGCACCCGAGACAGAACATCGAGGCCGTGATCAAGAAGCATTTTCCGGGCTAGCTCTTTCTCAGGACCTCCTCCAGCTTGTCCTGGAGGTTCCTCGCGCTCGTCGCGACCGCCACGTCTCCTCTGGTCTTCTCTAGCAGACTCCTCGCGACGTCCTGCTTTCTCCTGATGGGCACGATCGCATCTGGCAGATCGAACCTTATGAGAGCGACGAATATGTCCTCCATCCTTTCGAGGAAGTAGTTCGCGCGCTCGGTCTTTCCCGCCTTGAGCTCGTCAAGGCAGAACCTGCGCAGTTCCCCCACGCTGTCCCCTAGCCCAAGCAGGTATCCGGTGCTGGATACATCGAGGTCCTCTGGGGACGGCACATCGTCTTTCTCGAGTATGGATAACACGATGCTGACCTCCGAATACTCCTGGAACGCCGTCTCCACGTAGCCCGTGAACGCGATGTCCGGGTTGTTCTTGAGGAGGCTCGACAATCTGGACAGTTCGTCCTTCAGCTCCGCGAACTCCGCTGTTCCCTTCTGGCCGCTGTGCAGCCCTCTCAGGATCGTTCCCGAGAGGCGGACTATCACCCGCGAGGACTTCAGCGCGACCTCCCTTACCTGGTCCTTCTCCTCCAGCTCCGCCTCGATCTCCGAGATCACCTTCTCCAGGTTCTTCATGCGCTCATCCTCCTGATCTGATCCATCCTCTGGACCTTAGCATCGAGCATGTCCTTCTTCGCGATGTCGTGACGGACGTGTATCTTGCCAGATACGTGTCTTATCCCGTTCTCCGCGATCCGCTCGGCTTCCTCGATCGGTCCAGCGAGTCCAACTATGCCGACAGAGCGGGAGGTCGTCGTGTATATCTTTCCATTCTTCTCGTTGACGCTCGCGTAGTACAGGATCGCTCCTTCATCCGCGATGGCCGTCTCGTCCACCTTGATCTCCGTCCCCGACAGGGATTTCGTGCCGTAGCCTTCGGGCACGACATACTTGCAGACCGAGGACTTCGCCTCGAACCGTACCAGGTTCTTCGAGACATTCCCATCCGCCATGCCTTCGCATATCTTCACGAAATCGCTCTTGAGCAGAGAGAGCACGTTCATGGCCTCGGGGTCCCCGAACCTCGCATTGAACTCGATCACCTTCGGTCCATGGGCTGTTAGCATGAACTGGCCGTACATGGTCCCTCTGTACTCTGAGCTCTCCCGCCTCAGGGCGGCAACGACCTCGTTCATGATCCCGACGGCGGTGTCGTACTCGTCCCTCCTCAGGAACGGCAGGAGCCCGTCCTGCTGGGAGTACGAGCCCATCCCGCCCGTGTTAGGTCCCTTGTCGCCCTCGTATGCCCGTTTGTGGTCCTGGACCGCGGGCATAGAGACGACCTTTCTCCCGTCGCAGAAGGCTTGGATCGTGAACTCCTCTCCGACGAGCTTCTCCTCGAGGACCACGCTCGCGCTTCCTCCGATCTTGTTGGAGAGGATCTCATCGGTGTAGGCAATGATGTCCTGCTTGTCCATCATGTGTTCACCAAAGACCTTGACTCCCTTTCCGCCCGTCAGGCCGATCGGCTTGACCACGATGTCCGTTCCGAGCTCATCGAGTGCGCGCCCGACCTCTTCCCGGGAATCGGCTATCTTGAACCTGACCGCTCCCTTCACCTTGTGCTTGGAGAGCAGCTCACGCATGAAACTCTTGGACGTCTCCAGCCTAGCCGCCGCTTTCGAGGGGCTCGCAGTGGCGATTCGTGCGGTGATCAGGGCATCCGTCAGCCCCAACTCGAGAGGTGCCTCGGGGCCGATGACCGCAAGGTCCACTCGCTTCGCCTTTGCGAATTGTACGACTCTGGCGATGTCCGTCTCTTCGGTCAACAAGAGCTCTTTCGCAGTGCGAGCGATTCCCGGGTTCATGTTCTTCAAGCATGCGAAGATCTCGGCGCCCGAGCGCGCGAGTGCCGAGACTATCGCGTGCTCCCTTGCTCCTCCCCCGACGGCCAGTACTCTCATCTTCTGCTACCGCTCGGGTCATAAAGTTCAGGTCTTAAGAAGGTTGGCCAAGGGGCCGCTCCCGGTGCCGTCATGTCTGCGAATCCTTTAAAATGAATAACCCTATCCACTTGACCGATGACCTATCCTGGCCCAGTCGGGAAGATTCTGGAAGCCGCCGGCGCAGAGGTCGGCGATGTCGTCGAGGTCCGCAAGGGAAAGGAAGTCTACAGTGGCATCCTGATGCCTCATCACGATTTCAGCAATCCATCCATAATCACTCTCAAACTGGCGAATGGATACAACATCGGGGTGCGTGCAGACGAGGATTCCATTATCAAGATAGTCTCGAAGAAGGAAGCCAAGGAGCATGTGAAACGGTCGTTGCCCAGCACACCGTCGAAGAAGGACGTCGCAGTCATCAGCACGGGCGGGACCATCGCTTCCTACGTGGACTATAGGACCGGAGCGGTCCATCCCGCGATATCCGCTGAGGAGCTCGTGTTCTCGGTCCCAGAGCTGATGGATCTCTGCAACGTGCGTGCCAAGGTCCTCTACTCGATCCTGAGCGAGAACATGAAGGTCGCCCACTGGCAGGGCTTGGCCAGGGCGGTGGCCGACGAGCTCAACTCCGGGGCGGTGGGGGTGATCGTCCCCCATGGGACGGACACGCTCGGATTCACTTCTGCTGCGCTTTCATTCATGTTGCGCAATCTCACGGGACCCGTGGTCTGCGTGGGTGCTCAGAGGTCCTCGGACAGGCCGTCATCCGACGCCATCATGAACCTCCTCGGGGCGACCAGGCTCTGCGTCGAGGGGGACCTCGGAGAGGTCGTGGTACTGATGCACGGCGAGACATCGGACTCCTACTGCCTCGCCCACAGAGGCACGAAGGTCAGGAAGATGCACTCCTCGCGAAGGGATGCGTTCAAGAGCATCAACGCCGACCCCGTCGCCAAGGTGGAGGGCACCGAGATCACTTTCATGTCTCAACATACTCGAAGGTCCCCGGGGCCGGTAGAGTTGCACGACAAGATCGACGGGAATGCGAGCATGTTGCACTTCTACCCAGGTTTCGAGGCCGAGCATTTCGACATGATAGCTGGTAAGGTCAAAGGGATAGTGATCGCAGGGACCGGCCTCGGCCACGTCTCCGAGGAGATCGTCGGTTCCATCAGGAGGGCTGTCAAGGACGGTGTTCACGTATTCATCACCACTCAATGCCTCCACGGCGCCGTCAATCTCAACGTGTACTCCACTGGCCGGGACATGCTCACGGCGGGAGCCGTCCCGATCGGGGACATGCTCCCTGAGACAGCCTACGTCAAGCTGATGTGGGTCATGGGTCAGACAAATGACCCCGCGGAAGTCCGCAAGATCATGATGACGAACGTCGCGGGTGAGTTAAGCGACAGGAGGCTGGTGTGACTTGGATTACCGGTCGCTTGGGCTCAAGGTAGGCATCGAGATACATCAGCAGCTCAGCACGGGAAAGCTGTTCTGCGAGTGCGAGTCGGAGTTCTCCGATGAGCATCACAAGGAGTTCTTCAGAAGGCTGAGGCCGACCCAGAGCGAGATGGGGGAGATGGACAAGGCAGCCCTGGAGCAGTCCGAGCGCAAGCTGCATTTCAGGTACCAGACGGTCCCCTCATCCTGCCTGGTGGAGGCGGACGAGGAGCCCCCCCATGTTGCCAACCCGCGCGCGATCGAGACGTCGCTCGAGATGGCGAAATTGCTCGGGATGACGCCTGTAGACGAGGTCCATTTCATGCGGAAGATCGTGGTAGATGGTTCCAACACGGGAGGTTTCCAGAGGACTGCTCTGGTCGCCATGGACGGGAAGATCGAAGTGGGAGGCAAGAGCATAGTCGTCAGGACTCTCTGCCTCGAAGAGGACGCAGCCAGGAAGATGGCGGAGCAGAATCCGGAAGTGCTGTTCCGTCTTGACAGGCTGGGCATCCCTTTGATCGAGCTGGCAACCGACCCGGACATCACGACTCCTGAAGAGGCTAGACTCGTCGCCGAGAAGCTCGGGGCCCTGCTGAGGGCGACCAAGAAGGTCAGACGAGGGATCGGGACGATCAGGGAGGACGTCAACATATCCATCGCGGGCGGTGCGAGGGTGGAGATCAAGGGCGCGCAGGATCTCCGTCTGCTGCACGTCTATGTCGAGGAAGAAGCGAAGCGCCAGCTCGCTCTCCTGGACGTCAAGAATGTCCTGAGGGAAAGAGGGGCGAAGAGGGCCAACCCGGAGGTCAAGAATCTTTCTGGGCTGTTCAGGGACACGCACTGCAAGGTGCTGAAGAAAGCCCTCGACGAGAAGGGCAAGATACTGGCTGTCAGGCTTGAGAAGTTCAAGGGAGTGCTCGGTCCGACTGAGGCCGGCGTGAAGCGTGTGGGGTCCGAGATGGCCGCGCACGCGCGTGTCACCGGCGTCAAAGGACTCTTCCATTCAGACGAGCTGCCGGGTTATGGCGTGACGGTCGCGGAGGTCGAGGACGTGACTTCCGCCCTAGGTGTCGAGCCCGGGGATGCTTTCGTCCTCATCGCGGACCAGGAGGACCGCTCACGAGCGGCGTTCTCGAAGGCTGTTGAGAGAGCGAACGCCGCCATCGAAGGGGTACCAGAGGAGACCCGAGACCCACTTCCGGACGGACAGTCTGTCTACAGCAGACCCTTGCCAGGAAAGGCTAGGATGTATCCGGAGACGGACGTCCCGCCCATAAGGATCGACGAGAAGCTGCTGGAGAGCATCGAGCTGAACCTGCCCGAAGTGCCTGAGGTGAAGACGGGCAGGTTCGTCAAGCAGTTCGGCATCAGCAAGGAGCAGGCGGAGTCGCTCATCAAGAGCGGCTACGAGGACGAATTCGAACTCCTAGCTTCGCAGTTCGGCAACTCGCAGGTCGTCGCCCGGATATATCTGAACGACTTCCCAGAGCTGGAGAAGCTCGGGCACGACCCTTCTGGGATAAGCCTCGACACCATGAGGGTGCTGCTCGACTCGCTGAAGGGTGGCAGGTTCGCAAAGGAGGCGGTTCCCCAGATACTGGGTTCGGTGCTCGAGAACGGTCAGACGGTCGAGGGCGCGATCGAGACTCTAGGCATGGAGACGGTCGACCTGGAGTCCGTGAAGGAAGTGTGCGAACGGATCGTCCAGCAGCGGATGAAGTTCATCCTTGAGAAGGGAGAAGCGAGCCTCGGGCCCGTGATGGGCATAGCGATGAAGGAGCTCAGAGGGCGAGTGGACGGGAAGGTCCTCAGCGAGGTTTTGAGCGAGAAGATCCGACAGCTCCTGAAGCAGGCGGGTTCTTAGACAGGACATTGAGGAATCTCCTGCAATACTCCAGGGCGGCGCCCTTGTCATTGTCTTTGGAGGCAAGGAAGCTCCGGCAGAGCTCGTCGAGGTCTTCGGGATTGTTGTATTTCCTGATCTTGGTCATCTGGCCGGCTCCTGGCGCGCGCGGGACACACGAAATATGGCCCTTGGCTAATAAGTTTTCCCGCATGCAATCAGGGCATCGGCCGCTTCGCCCGGAAGCGATACGCGAACATCGACTCGAAGAACATCCTCTGCTCCTCCAGCATCTCTGATTCGTATCTCTCCTTCGCGGCCTTCAGCACGGAGGTCAGTCCGGTCAGGGACGAGAGCACCATGTATATCCGTCCGCCCGGGGCGAGATGGCGCCAAGCCTGATCCAAGAAACTGACCAGTATCTCGCTCCCTTTCTCGCCCCCTGACCACGACCTCTCGATCCAGCTGGTGGAGCTGGAATCGCTCGGGAGATAGGGAGGATTGAAGGCTATGACATCGAAATATCCGTCCACCTTGTCGAACAGGTCGCTCTGCTGCACCTGGATCCGCACTTGGTTCCTTGCGGCATTCCTCCTTGTGAGCTCGACCGCGTGAGGGTTGACGTCCGTGGCGGTCACATTTGCACCCATTTTCGCTGCATGGATGGCGATCAAGCCCGTGCCTGCCCCGACCTCGAGGAAGGTCTCGTCCCGTGCGACCTCCACTATCCTAAGAAGCATGTAGGAATCATCGCTCGGGTTGTATACCTCGTCGGCCGTGTCGATATCGATCAGGCGGTCCAGCTGCATGCTGGAGTGGAATGTCGATAATGCTTAAGGATTTGGTGGGACAATCTTGATTAGTGTTCTTGGCATCAGGACTTGCCGTTAGGATTCCGCAGGGACAGGTGAAGGGAGGATAGCAATGAATGCATGGGTTTGGGTCGTGCTGGCGGCAATCATCATCAGCATCGCCATCTCAGCCTGGAAGCAATACAACTTCTCCATCATAGTAAGCATTGTGTGCGTGTTCGCATACATCGTGTCATACCTCGCAGCGCCCCCGTCCGGGATTACCGACGAACTGGGCTTTTCCCCCCACGACCTCGTTGACCCCAGCCGAGCGTACACAATCCTGACTTCGATGTACACACATGCCGGCATGGGGCACCTGTTTTTCAACCTGCTGGGGCTAATTGTCCTAGGAGTCGTGTTCGAGCAGAAGATTGGCACGAGGCCCTACATCTTGCTCTACATCCTCACAGGGATATGCGGCAGTCTTGCGTTCGCGGCGTTCAGGTGGACAGGACCCGACGTCATCGCAGTCGGAGCATCGGGAGCCATCTTCGGTATACTGGGAGGATTCACAAGACTCTTCCCAAGGGAGCGATTCATGTTCTTCCCCTTCCCGGTGGCGCTGCCGATATGGGCCATCGTGACCGGATATCTCGTCCTGCAGCTGGTGTTGATACCCACTGCCTCCGGTGTCGCGGTCGAGGCGCACATAGGCGGGCTGATCGCCGGGGTCTTGTTGGCCCCGCTCGTCGTGAAATTGCCTGCCCCTCAGGGAAAAGGGAAGATGCCCGCGTCAGCGCCGAACTTGCGCAAGCTCGCCACCACTACCGAGCTCAAATCCATGCTGAAGAGGATCGAGGATGAAACCGTTCCCGATGTGAAGCAGGCATGGATCGACCATTTCGTCTCAAAGGCGAGGTGCCCACAATGCGGTGCCCCCATCATCGCGGACAAGGGGGCCATCAGATGTGAGAAGGGGCATCTCATATGATCAACGACCCGAACGGCCGCGCGACAAGCGTTAGGTCGATATTGGATGGGCGTCTGGTCAGGAGCGGCAACACGATACTCGAGGCTTCGTCGACCGTCTCGCTGGTCGTGTCGGTGGAGAAGAGGGTGATAGTGGACACGGGATCTCCGACGGATTTGAAGCTGCTCCAGGAAGCGCTCCGCGCAGCGTCGGTAAGACCCGATGAAGTCGACATCGTCGTCAACACACACCTTCACATGGATCACATCGGCGGGAACAGCCTCTTCCCGAGCGCGAGGTTCTACGCTCACCAGCTGGAGAATCCTCCCCCGGGAACGATTCGCGTGTCAGAGGGGTTCGAGCTTCTGCCGGGCGTGGAGCTCGTTCTGACTCCTGGCCACACGGCAGGGAGCATATCGGTTCTGGTGCTTGCGGATAGACGGTACGCGATCTGCGGGGATGCCATACCTACCAGGGCGAACGTCGAGAATCACGTTCCACCTTCGATTAACATCAATCCACGGCTCGCGCTTAAGAGCATGGACTCCCTGGAGGCGTCGGCCGACGTGATAGTTCCGGGTCACGAAGCGCCATTCGAGGTCGCAAGATAGAAGTAATATGATGGATTAGCTCAATGCACGGATGATAGTGAAATGACCGTCCCTTCAAGTATCATGGTCGAATGCCCCATCTGCAGGTCCGAAACGCTTCATGAGGTCCTTCATGGCAAGTTAGGTGGCAAGGCGCAGGCCGTGTTCGAATCCACAGTCAGATGCAAGGAGTGCAACCAGGTCCATCCGATCGTTCTCAAGGTGGAGAGGCCGATAGAAATCCCAATCATCGTGAGTTGGCTCAAGGACTCAAAGAAATCGACCATAGTGGTAGGGCCAGATGACGCCCTGTCCATCGAGGATGAGATCATGTGCGGGGACGAGCCCGTGCTGATCACCTCGATCGAGTCCAAAGGTGCGCGGGTGAAGAGAGCCAAGGCGCGAAACATCCAGACCGTGTGGGCCCGAAGGTTCGACAAGGTCAGGGTGCCGTTCTCTATAAGCCAGAGGGCGAAGAGCGTCTCCGACCACGTCCTGGCGGTGCCAGATGAGGAGTTCTTCGTGGGGGACGTGCTCAAGGTGGGGAAGCACGAGGTGGTCATCCACTCGATCAAGATCGAGGATAGGTCATTGAGGGCGGGCGGTGCGCTGGCTCGCGACATCGTGAGGGTCTACGCGAACATCGTGAGAAAGACCAACTCCTGAACGAATATCGACGCCAGAAACCTTTAGCCTAACACCGCGCTTCAAGTTGCGATGGTTGATTTCGAATTCGAGCGGAACAGCCTCGTTGACGACCTGAAGATGAGGGGTTACGTCACGAGCAAGGCGGTCGAGGATGCCATGAGGAGGGTGCCTCGCGAAGAGTTCCTGCCTGCCGAGCTGAGGGAGGAGGCCTACGTCGACTCGCCTCTTCCTATAGGAGAGGGGCAGACGATATCCGCTCCTCACATGGTCGCCATAATGGCCGAGAACCTCGACCTGAAGCCGGGCCAGAAGATACTGGAGGTGGGGACTGGCTCCGGGTATCACGCTGCCGTGTGCGCTGAGGTCATCGCTCCGGACGGTCACATATACTCGATAGAGAGGATCACCTCCCTGGCTTCGTTCGCGGAGGATAATCTCAAAAGGACGGGGTACGCGAAACTGGTGACGGTCATCCTGGGCGACGGGTCGAAAGGGTTTCCGGACCACGCCCCCTATGACAGGATATTCGTTGCAGCCGGAGCACCGGACGTACCTTCTCCGCTCACCGCCCAGCTTACCCCCGGAGGCAAGCTCCTTGTCCCCGTGGGGACAAGGTGGTACCAAGACCTTATCAGGGTCACTAGACAGGGGGCCAAGCTGGAGAAGGAGAATCTCGGCGGCTGCGTGTTCGTGCCGCTCGTTGGCGAATATGGGCACTGATCCCGCCTAGATGAACTCGAGGATTCCGGTCAGGTCCTTCTTGTCCACGACCGCATCCGCCTTCTGCCTGACTATGTCGTCTTCCGGACAGAACGCGATGCCGAGGCTCGATTCATTGAACATCGAAACGTCGTAGCTGGAGTTCCCGATACTGACCGTATCCTCCTTGGTGGCTCCTAGCTTCTCGGCGACCCGCCTGACCGCCTCCCCCTTGTCCATCAGCTTGACATTGAGGATTCCCTTGCCAGTGAGCATCCCCTGGTCGTCCGTCTCGAACCCGTTCGCGAGATGAGCGTCGAATGGGAGCTTCTCTATGACCAGGTCGGCGAGAAGGTCTATCCCGGCCGACACTATCGCGGTCTTGAACCCCCTGTTCCTGAGCTCATGGAGGGTCTCTCCAGCTCCAGGCATCATCGGAACTTCGTCCAGGATATTCATGATCTTTGCGGCGCTCACTTGCGGATCCTTGTCCTTCCAGAGTTGAATGTCCCTATGGATGAACTCAAGATCGGTGATATCCCCTCTGAGATAGGCATAGAGGGAATGGTCGTTGTTCACCCCGAACCTTTTATGGACATGGACCCACGAGCTCTCCACATCGGCGAGGACTCCATCCATGTCGAACACCACAAGCCTGGACACGGCGCGAAGATAGCGGAAAGACTTATTAAAAGGCTGGCGTGATGGCCCTAGCCTAATGATCACCCTGATAGGCGTCGGGCACGTGTTCGCGATCTCCGAGACCGTCAAGAAGCTGGTACTCGCTCGACGCCCCGACATCGTCTGCCTCGAGCTCGACGCTGCTCGATTCAATGCTTTGATGCAGAAGCGGGCAGGCATGAAGGATAGCAGGGCCGTGCCCCTGCAGTACCGCCTGCTCGCATATCTCCAGGAGCGGATGGCCGCACAGTTCGGGACCGAGGTCGGCGACGAGATGCTCGCCGGCGCGACGGCGGCAGAGGAGCTCGGAGCAAGGTTGGCTCTCGTCGACATGGACGCGTCGAAGGTGTTCTCTCAGCTCTGGAAGCGGATGTCTTTCAGGGAGAGACTCACTCTGTTCACAGGCGCGTTCGCGGGATTGTTCATCTCGAAGAAACGAGTCGTGGAGGAGATAGAGAAGTACGAGGCTCAGGAGGATCAGTACGTACAGCTCCTCTCGGAAGGATTTCCGACTTTCAAGGAAGTGTTGATCGACGACAGGAACAGATTCATGGCCGACAGAATCTTGGCTCTGACGGGTGAATGCAAGACGATCGTGGCAGTGGTCGGGGACGGACACATCCCCGGCTTGATCCAGTTGCTTGGACAGGCGGAATTAGAGGTCATCCGATTGAAGGATGTCCGCAATCCTCAAGCCCCCAAGGAGGGTGCTGGCGAGTTCACCTCTTCATACTGGTACCACTCTCAGTAGCGTTTCGCGCATGCCCTAGAAAGGATTTAGTCAGGGAACGCATTCCTGACACGAAGCAGGTGTGGGTTTGAAAGTCGTACTCCTGAACTACACGAAGGACCCCGACCAGATATGCGCCGCGGCCGCGCAGTCATGTTACTCGGAGAAGGGGGCATCGGAGCTCTTCCGGACGACGACCGACGAGAAAGCGAAGAAGATGATCAAGAAGGTCGTCGGGATGGGCCATCTCTCGGTCACCGAGCACGCATACTTCACATTCAGCGTCGAGGGGGTTTCAAGATCGCTCACCCACCAGCTCGTGAGGCACAGGATCGCATCATATTCCCAGCAGAGCCAAAGGTACGTGAGCATGGACAAGGCAATGTACGTGATACCGCCGGCCATCGCGAACGACCCCGAGGCGAGGATGCTCTATACGAAGTCGATGGACGAGGTTTGGAAGGTCTACAGGAAGCTTGCGAAGAGGGTGGAGAAGGAGGACGCGAGGTACGTGCTCCCGAACGCGTGTCACACAAACATCACCGTCACGATGAACGCTCGCGAGCTCTGGCACTTCTTCAGCCTGAGATGTTGCAGGAGGGCGCAGTGGGAGATCAGGATGATGGCCTGGAAGATGCTCGTCGAAGCGAAGAAGGCCGCCCCGATCCTTTTCGAGAACGCAGGTCCGGGGTGCTACCGCGGACCTTGTCCTGAGGGCGAGTATGCCTGCGGGGAACCATATGAGAAAGGAGAAGTCCCGACCGGTGACGAGCTCATAGTCGAGAGTTCAAAGGCGGACGATTGAGGCGCGTCGGGTCCGACCGATTCGATTGCTGGACGTCCCTGACACAACCCCGGCTCAACCCGCAACGCATATATACGGCCTAATCCTACCCGAAGTCCAACCGGTGAACCATTGGGCAATATCAGACCAACTTACATAAAGAGGGTAGCGATCGAACTGGTCCAGAAGTATCCCGAACAGTTCACGGCCGACTTCCAGCACAACAAGCTCATGGTCTCGAAGCTCACGGATGTAAGCACCATCTCGATGAGGAACAAGATCGCGGGCTACGTGACCAGGTATAGGACGCACTATGAGGCGTGACTCGGTCTCACACCTCCTGCCCAAGCATCACATTTTCGTTGTCTCGCCTCTGCGGTCACATCCTTCAACCCCATTCGGCAGGTGAACAAGTCATGACATCGGCTGTCGAGATCAGCTCTCTCACGAGAGTCTTCAACCCGAAGAAGAAGAAGGAGGGCAAGTCCATCACCGCCCTCGACAATGTGGATCTTCGCATAAACCAAGGGGAGCTCTTCGGCCTGCTGGGACCGAACGGTGCGGGGAAGACCACTCTTCTGAAGATCCTCAGCACATTGTTGCTTCCGACCTCCGGGAGCGCATCCATCGCGGGATTCGATGTCGCGAAGGATTTTCTAGAGGTCAGGAAACGGATCAACATGGTGTCCGGCGGGGAGATCTCCGGTTACGGGCTCCTGACGGTGCGCGAGAACCTCTGGATGTTCTGCCAGTTCTACGGCATAAAGACCTCGATTGCCTATCAGCGCATAGACGAGATGCTCGAGCTCTTCGGCATGGCCTCGAAGAAGAACGAGAAGGTCAGGACGCTCTCGACGGGTGAGAGGCAAAAGATGAACGTCATACGGGGATTCGTCACGGACCCGGAGATCCTTCTCCTGGACGAACCCACTCTAGGTCTGGACGTGAATGCCAGCAGGGTGATCAGGGACTACATCGTCAACTGGGTGAAGAACGGGAAAGGGAAGACGGTCCTGCTGACCACCCACTACATGGCCGAGGCCGATCAACTCTGTGACAGGATCGCCATCATCAACCAGGGCAAGATATTGGCCTGCGACACGCCTGAGAACCTGAAGAAGCTAGTAAAGGCGAGCCGGACGCTCAAGCTCGAGGTGACGATGCTCAGGAACAAGGATCAGTTCGGCCTCGTTCCGGGAGTGGAGAAGTTCACCTACATCGATGACTACGACAAGGGCATCACCGTTCTCAAGTTCGTCCTCTCCGACGAGTCGGCGGTGAATGACATAGTCTCCGAGCTGCTGAAGGAGCATGCGAAGATCGTATCGCTCCAGAAGACCGAACCGACCCTCGAGGACGTCTTCATCAAGATGGTCGGGAAGGGGTTCGAGTGAGCGACTCATGGGTCATCCGGAACCTCCGGGCCATCAGGGGGCGCGCGTACCCGAGGGTCATCGGCTCGATCAGGGAGCCTAGCTGGGTAATCTTTGACATCGCGCTCCCTCTGCTGACGGTCGCAGCCTATGTCTATCTTTACAAGTTCATTGACGCGCCGAAGGAGTTCGTAGGGTTCGTGATCCTGGGCGGGGCGATGACCGCGTTCTGGCTCAACATACTGTGGAGCATGGCCTCGCAGCTGTACTGGGAGAAGGAGACGGGGAACCTCTCACTCTTCCTCATGGCACCGGTCTCTCGGATGTCCATCCTCGCGGGGATGGCGGTCGGTGGGCTGTTCTTCACGACCTTGCGCGCGGGCTCCACCATGGCGATCGGCATACTCGTGTTCGGCGTTGCGTTGAGCCTCTCGAACCCCCTGATGTTGATCGCGATCTTCGTCGCGACCATGGTCGCGCTCTACGGGATGGGGATGATGCTCGCATCCCTGTACCTGCTGTTCGGACGCGAAGCATACAACATGTCGAACCTCCTGACTGAGCCGATCTATCTGGTGTCGGGGTTCTACTTCCCCGTGAGTAAATTGGGGTTCTGGACCGCGGCGGGGGCATCCGTGATTCCCATCACGCTCGGGCTTGACGCGCTGAGACAGCTCTTCTACCCTGCGACTGGGGTTCAGTACGCCTTCCTGTCGATCCACCTGGAACTGGTCATCCTCTGCGTCCTGTGTGTCGTGTTCATCTTTCTTTCGAAAGCCTCGCTCGATTACATGGAGAAGCTCGGCAAGACCTCCGGGAGATTGACATTGAGATGGCAATGAGAGACAACCTCCGGACCTTCAAGAACGCAGCCTGGCTGGGCTGGCAGATGGAGTCCAACTGGACGGATCCGTTCCTATTCGCGACCTACTCGATTGTGAAACCGCTCGCGGGGACGCTCATCCTTGTCTTCATGTATCTGGTGATAACACACGGCGACACTAGCACCCCGGGCTTCTCGTACATGTTCATAGGGAACGCGCTCTACATGTACGTGGCAGAAGTGCTGTTCGGCGTCACGTGGGTGATCCACGACGACCGGGAGCACTACATGACATTGAAACAGGTGTACATCGCTCCGATCAGTTTCTATTACTATATCTTCGGCAGGGCGGCGATAAAGATCGCGATAACGTCCGTAGGTGTCCTACTCACGATTTTGTTCGGGATCTTCGTGCTCGACGTCGAGGTTTCGCTCGCCAGCATCTCATGGCCCTTGCTCATCGTTTCTCTGGTGCTCGGTCTAGCGGCGATATGCATCATGGGGCTGGCTCTCGGTGGGATTAGTTTCCTCACGGCCAAACACGGCCAGGGCATTAACGAAGGCGTCGCGGGGGTATTCTACGTGCTGTCAGGCGTGATATTCCCGATAACGATACTTCCCACATGGGCCCAATCGATATCGAAGATCCTGCCCGTGACCTATTGGATGGAAGCGATGAGGCGCGGACTCGAACCGGGCGTCATCACGGACCTCGGGAGCACGACTGGGATGGATGGCATGGACAACTGGTTCCTGATGTTGGTCCTGATCCTGTCCACAATCGCCTTCCTGTTCATCTCAGTGGGCATATTCAGGTTTGCGGACAAGACCGCTCGAAGGAAGGGCAAGATAGACTGGACCACCGCTTACTGAGCAACGGGACTATGGTAGGCTTTTTCTACCGATGTCCTCATGGAGGTGTCCGCACGGACGTGAAGCCCGAGTGGGGTAGCTTGGATATCCTAGAAGCCTGCGGAGTTTCAGACCTGGGTTCGAATCCCAGCTCGGGCGCATCCCCATCCTTCTGGTCACAGGCTCTTGACGATCCTTTCCAGGGCCGCCGATTCTTCCCTGGTGGTCACCGGAGTCTTGGGAGCTCCCAGCAGCCTTGTGGCTTCTTTCTTGGCCCTTCTGAGCAGATCCATCCTGTTCCCCGATGCGGGCCTGCCGGAGAAGATGGCCTCCGGTTTCGTCAGGGCAGCGGATTCCTTCTTGAACCTCGTGAGAGTGTGTCTCTTGCCAAGGAAGTTGCCGTCCAGTGCTGCATCGCGTATCGTGTCGAACGATATCGCTGCCTCATCCGCGCTGAATGTGCGCAGGAATTCCCTTGCCGTATCCCAGACCCAGGCGTCCAACACAAGCTGCTCGAACGATGCGCCAGCCGCGTTGCCGATTCCTCCAAGCCCAGAGGCGAGGTCCGAGTTCACCGAACCTGTCATCGCCATGTAGGGAACACCTTCCCTGATGTCCGCGAGTATCAGTGAAGTCTCCTCAAGGCCACACCCTGCGCACATGGTCGGGAGGCCGTGATATCTCCCTAGCTGGCCCGCCCCCGCCCTCAGAAGATTAGCTTCCAGCGCCCCGTAGTTGATCGATCCAACCTTGAGGTCTCCGGGCGAGGAATCGCTGCTGAAGATCCACGGTGCGCCTTTCTTCGCGGTCTGCGAGATGACGAGGCTAGCCATGTTCTCGGCATTTGTCTGCGCGAGGGTCCCGGATAGAGTGACCGGAGAGGTCAATCCCGCAACGGATGCGACCATCGCCACGACAGGGACCCCGGCTCTTGCGAATTCGACCTGAGCCTCTGCCAGCCCTTCCTCGAAGGTCATCGGTGAGATGGGACATTGGACCGCAGAGAAGAACGGCTTCTTCCTGAATTCCTCGATCCCTCCTGCAACTGCTGACAGCATCTCTATGCTCGTCCTCGCCTCGAGAGCGCTCGTAGCTCCCCCTTGGACGTGCTTGGTCGTATTCTCCAGCAATGTCATCAGTTCTACCGCGTTCTTCTTGTCGTTCGGCTGGTCGAGGGCACCGACCATCGCCCATGCGAAGTCGACCGGCTGCAGTGATTGGACCAGGAATATGAAGTCGCGGAGGTCGTCTGTCGTCGCGGACCGCGACTGCCCTGTGAGGAGGTCTTTGATGTACACCCCCTCACCCCCATTCGCGACGAACACGGGACCTGCCGTTGGGATCCGCATGTCGCGCTTGCCATCCCTCGACGCCAGGAGCAGGGATTTGGGGACACTGGACAATGCGGATTTCACCATGGGCTCTGGGATCAGCACGCGCTTCCCATCTTTGCTCTTCTTCGCACCCGCGCTGACGAGCATGTCAACGACGGGTGCGCTGCAGACGACGACCCCTACTTCTTCGAGGGCCCTTAATGAGACCCCATTCACCGTCTCAATCTCTGACGACGAGAGGAATTCCAGTCTGCTCTTGGCGATACTACCACCTGCCGCGAATCACGGGATGCGATACTTTAGGATGTACTTTTGGTTATCAGGTTAGACAATCGATTCCCAACGGTAAAATACGCCACCCCGCAATGTCGGTCCCTGGCTCATATCAAGCAGATGTGCGCTTCGTCGAGAGGTTGTTGAATGGACGCCGAACTAGTTCAGATGGCTGAGGTCGCTGAAGCATGTTCTAGATGCAGATGCGGCTGCTGCAAGGACGAATGCCCAATGTACTCGGAGCTTCTTGAGGAGAGCATCTCTCCTAAAGGCAGGAACGCCTTGATTCGATCCGTCCTGAAAGGGGCCGTGGAGCCGGATGAGCGGGCGGTCAGAATAGCATACTCCTGTCTCCTGTGTAGGAGGGACGAGCAAAGTTGCGTCGCAGAACTGAGGAACTCCGATGCGACGGAGGCGTTCCGGAGATATCTCATCGAGAAGGGCGCGAAACTGCTCCCGGAGCATGCCGCCCTCGCAAAGAGCTTGGACAATTACGGCAACCCGTGGCAGGAATCGAGGGCTGCGAGAAAGCGATGGGCGAAGGGACTTCAGAACAAGAAGGTCGTTCCCGGGAAGACTAGCACGCTGTTCTATGTCGGCTGCACCTTCGCTCTCGACAGGACCCTGGACGACGGCCCGAAAGCACTAGCGAGCCTCATGGACAAGGCTGGGGTGGATTACGGGCTGCTGCTCGATGACGAGGTATGTTGCGGCTCGACTGCCAAGAGGATCGGGGACATCAAGCTGTTCGAGAAGCTCCGGAGAGAGAACGAGAAGAGGATCAGGGGGACGGGCGTGGAGAACATCGTTACCGCATGCGCTGGCTGCTTCAAGACGCTAGAGCAGGACTATCCCGACCTTAGCGAGGACATCTCCATCATGCACTCGACGCAGTTCATATCGGAGCTGATCGCAAATGACAAACTCCATTTCCCAAAGAGAGAGGTCAAGGTCACCTATCACGATCCATGCCACCTCGGGAGGCATAGCGATGTCTACGATGCGCCTAGGCGGGTGCTGCTCTCCGTACCCGGCCTTGAGCTGGTCGAGATGAAGAACTCCAGACAGACAGCGAGATGTTGCGGCGGAGGGGCTGGTGTGAAGACGGCGTACCCAGAGGTTTCCCAAAAGGCCGCGGCTAAGAGGATACGGGAGGCGGAAGAGACCGGCGCTGAAGTCCTTATCACGACCTGTCCTTTCTGCGTGCAGACATTGCACGGTGCCGCGTCGGCCGTCGGTTCGAAGATGAAGGTCGAGGAACTGTCCGTGTTCCTGGACAACCTGTCTCATGAGAGAGGAGGGCACCGATGATGGAGACTGAAGTGCGGGACCAGATGATGCATCGCTTGATAAAGGTCCTGGGGCGGGCTAGGGTTCTCTCGAGCAGGCCCGACCTCGTCCCTTACACAAAGGACACCTACCGGATAAGGTACGATGAGGACTACAAGTACTTCCCTGACGCGGTCGTGTTCCCAGAGACCACTGCCGAGGTTGCGGGGATCGTAGAGATCGCCGCGGAACTCAAGGTTCCCCTGATACCGAAAGGCGGAGGATCTAACAGGACCGGCATGCTCGTGCCGGTGACGGGTGGGATAGTCGTCGACACGATCAGGATGAATCGCATAGTCGAGGTCAGTGTGCCGAATCTCTATGTCACCGTTCAGCCAGGCATCACACTCAAGGACCTCGAGGATGCGCTCGCGAAGCACGGTCTCGCATTGAACCAAGAACAGGGCTCGTTCAAGGTCGCGACCATCGGAGGCTCCATCTCGACATCTGGATTCAGCAGGAAGCATCAGAAGTATGGCACGATCGCTGATAGGGTCATGTCCCTCGAGGTCGTGCTTGCGAGCGGGAAGGTGATGAGAACTGGCCCGAAGATACTCTACACTTCCACCGGGTACCGGTTGCAGCAGCTCTTCGTCGGAGCAGAAGGCACCCTGTGCATCATCACCGAAGCGACCCTGAGAGTGGAGCCAATCCCAGAGGCGAAAGACGCAATACTCGCATTCTACCACGATTTCTGGTCAGCGAACGAGGCTGCGCTGAGGACGATGTCATCCTGTGTGACCTTCACGGGCGGGGAGGCGTATGAGGTCGAGGACGCCACCTCTCTCGGCGCCCCTGAGGGAAGAAACGGGTTGTTCTACCTCGGCTTCGAGGGCACGAAGGGCGAAGTGCATGCGCAGGTCGAATTCGTCAAGAAGATAGTCCACGAGACCGGAGGAGTCCTTGCGAAGCACGACGATGCGGCCAAGTTCATGGAGAAGTACACTTCGCAATGGTGCGGGGCGAGGGCCCTGACGGGCTTCGAGGATGCCCTCACCACCTATGTGCCCGTCGAGCACATGCGGGAGTTCTTCGAGAAGCTCTGGAGTGAGGTCATGCCAAAGCACGGTTCGGCCCCGCTCCCTGGCGAGAAGTTCTCCCTGGACGTCGGACGGTACAGGATAATGGCTGGAAGGTTCTACCTCCCGAAAGGAGAAGGCGCGTGGGAGAAATATCAGGCGCTCCTAAGGGATATCGCGAAACTTACAACAAGGCTCGGTGGGTCCATTTCGAGCTGCCATGGCGTCGGCATCGAGCACAGGGACAACCTCGACCTCGAGTACTCCGAAGTGGCGCTCGATGTCATGAGGGACTTGAAGAAGGCGCTCGACCCGGATAACATCATGAACCCTGGGAAGATGCTTCCTGACAAGAAGTGATGATCCTGAAATCGGCATGGAAGAGCGCCATCATGAGGTTCGTCCTTGACAATCTGGGCAGGATGGACCAGGACGATGTCGATGCGTGGCTCCACGACGAGATCGCCTTCGCGGAGCTTCTCGAGCCTGTGCTTCGGAATCTCACTCCCTATCGGGACATGGTACTCCGGGAACTCTACCAGATTTCACCGTCGGAGATATTCGATGTCTGGCGGTTGGAGCATCCGGAAATACTATTCCCGGACACCGATGTCGCAATCGTGAAGATCGGCCAAGAACTGCTGGGAATCAGGTCGATCGTCCTATCTCTCGAAGCGGGAGATGAGGCGGAATCATCCTAGGCGTTGATGACAGTTCGCTACTCGACTAGTCTGTACCCCCGGAATCGTTATGATTCCCTAGCATCTTGAGAATCTGAGCATTCATATGGTCGATAAGTCAAGCGTGTTGGACGAACACGCCAAAACGCATGTCCAGAACACGACGCATCCTGATTGGAAGACCGAGTACGCCGACAAGATAAGGACGGCGGAACAGGCCATTTCCGAGGTCAGGCGAGGGGACAAGGTCTTCATCGGTTCTGGAGCGGCTGAGCCTCAGACGCTCGTGAAGGCACTGATCGAAAGCGCGGGAAGGCTCGCGGATACGAGGATCATGCACATCATGACCCTGGGGGTCGCTCCCTACACAGAGGAGAAGTTCACCGACCAGTTCAGGCACAATGCGTTCTTCATCGGGGCAAATACTAGGAAAGCCGTGTCTGAGGGAAGGGCGGACTACACGCCAGTATTCCTCTCGGAGATACCTGCCCTTTTCAGATCCGGGCAGATCCCCATCGACGTCGCACTCATCCAGGTATCGCTGCCGGACAAGCACGGCTATTGCAGCTACGGAGTATCGACCGACGTTGTGAAATCGGGAGCGGAATCGGCCAACAAGGTCATCGCGGAGGTCAATGTCCAGATGCCCCGAACTCTCGGTGATTGCTTCATTCACATGGACGAAATCGATATCGCGGTCCCAGTCGACGTGCCGCTGCTGTACGCTCACAAGGAGCGGGCTGACGAGGTCGCGCGACGCATTGGCAGGAACATAGCTAGCCTGATCGAGGACGGATCCACTCTCCAGATGGGCATCGGAACCATACCAGACTCGGTGCTCCAATTCCTGACGGATAAGAAGGACATCGGAATCCACACCGAGATGTTCTCGGACGGGTTCATGGAACTCGTCGAGAGGGGTGTGATTAACAACTCCAAGAAGCCGGTGCACGCGGGCCACACGGTCGCCTCCTTCTGCATGGGCAGCAAATCGTTGTACGATTACGTAGATAACAACCCGGCCGTCGAGTTCAGGCCCACCGAGTACACCAACGATCCCTTCGTCATCGCGCAGCACAACAACATGGTCGCGATAAACTCGGCCATCGAGGTGGACCTCACGGGTCAGGTCTGCGCAGACTCGCTCGGGGCGATGTTCTACTCGGGTATCGGGGGGCAACTCGATTTCATCCGTGGCGCTGCTAGATCGAAGGGCGGGAAGCCCGTGATTGCCATGCCTTCGACCGCGAAGGACGGTACGATCTCGAGGATATCCGTGAACCTCAGGGAAGGCGCCGGTGTCGTCACTACAAGGGGGGATGTCCATTACGTCGTCACCGAGTGGGGAGTCGCCTACCTCCACGGCAAGAACATCAGGGAGAGGGCGATGGCTCTTATCAACATCGCGCACCCGAAGTTCCGTGCCAAACTGCTGGAGGGCGCCAAGAAGCTGCACTTCGTGTACCAGGACCAGATGCTCCCCGGAGAGATGGTCCGATATCCCGAGGAACTCGAGACCACGATGACCACCAAGGGGGGCAAGGAGCTGCTCATCAGGCCGACCATCCCCACCGACGAGGAGATGCTTGGCGACATGTTCTACGACCTGAGTGATCAGTCCATCATCAACAGGTTCTTCAATATGCTGAAGTCGATGCCCCACAGGCGGCTCCAGCAGTTCTGCTGCATCGACTATGAGACTGAGATGTCCCTCGTGGCGATCTCCAAGGAGGGCCCGAACCACAAGATC
>Ga0315281_10003968_pt1 | contig 21586 bp, 22 predicted proteins | sample YL17G07_0_MG_FD_204540 | JGI IMG/M metagenome (GOLD analysis project Ga0315281, IMG submission 204540) | Sediment microbial communities from Yellowstone Lake, YNP, Wyoming, USA - YL17G07_0 | ecosystem: Environmental > Aquatic > Freshwater > Lake > Sediment | place: USA: Wyoming | collected... | reverse complement strand
TCTAAATACTACCATTCAATGATTTGTCTGCGGTGAAGAGCACGATCGGAAATCAGACTGCTGCTGTAATCGTCGAACCAATTCAGGGTGAAGGCGGCGTGAATATCCCATCAGACGATTATTTACCGGGCTTGCGGAAGCTCTGCGACGAGCACGGTGTGCTACTGATATGCGATGAGGTGCAGTCGGGAATGGGACGGACCGGAAAGTGGTTCGCGTGCGAGCACTGGGGAGTAAAGCCCGATATCATCACCATGGCAAAGGCTCTGGGTGGGGGGTTCCCGATAGGTTGTTTCGGCGCGAGGAGCGAGGTGGCGAAATCTTTCTCGCCGGGTGACCATGCATCAACTTTCGGTGGAAACCCACTCGCGTGCGCGGCGGGAAAAGCGGTGGTGCAAACGATGATGCGATTGAAGCTTCCACAGCGAGCGGCGAAAACGGGAGAATATTTCAAAAAGTGCTTGGAGGAGTTGGCCCGCAAGCACAGTTGCGTGAGTGACGTCCGAGGGAAGGGACTAATAATTGGAATGGAGCTGTCATCGAAGGAACTCGCCGACAAAGTCGTAGTTAAGGCGAGAGAAAATGGCTTCTTGATAAATGCGACCGCCGATAAAGTGCTTCGATTCGTGCCACCGTTGATTGTCGAGCGACGTCACATCGATCGCCTAATTAAGGTGCTTGATAAAATTCTTGGAAAGGTGGAGCAATGAAGGTGAAGCACCTCCTTTCAATGCAAGATCTAACATCAAAAGAGATTGAGGCGATATTGGACCTTTCGGGAGAGCTGAAACAAAAGTTGCGAGAGGGTGAACCACACCAGCTACTTCACGGGAAGACCCTAGGAATGCTTTTTGCAAAACCGTCAACAAGAACGCGCGTGAGTTTTGAAACTGCGATGACTCAGCTTGGTGGACATGCGATCTACATGGGTTTGAATGACCTGCAACTTGGTAGGGGTGAGACGATCGCAGATACTGCGCGAACACTTTCAGGTTATGTTGATGGGGTGATGGCTAGGCTGTTCAAACATGAGGATATCGTCGAGCTTGCGCGCTTCTCGAAAGTGCCCGTGATAAATGGATTGACCGATACGCACCATCCTTGTCAGACGCTGGCTGACTTGATGACGATACGTGAAAAAAAAGGCAAGCTCAAGGGGTTAAAACTGGCTTGGGTCGGCGATGGTAACAACGTTTGCAATTCACTGATGCTTGGGTGCACTTTGGTCGGCATGAATGTCTCCGTCGCCTGCCCGCGGGGCTATGAGCCGCCTGTGGATATCGTGGCACAGGCGAAAAAGAATGCAGCGAAGACGGGTGCTAAAGTTGAAATCTCAAACGATCCAAAAAAGGCAGTCGCAGGTGCGGATGTCATCTACACTGACGTGTGGACTTCGATGGGTCAAGAAAAAGAGAGGGAGCAGAGGCTGATGGACTTTCAGGGGTACCAAGTCAACGTTGAGTTGTTAAAACACGCGAAGAAAGATGTTATTTTCATGCACTGCCTGCCGGCACATCGTGGAGAAGAAGTCGCGGATGCTGTAATCGATGGGCCTCATTCAGTAGTCTGGGATCAAGCAGAAAATAGAATGCATGCTCAGAAGGGAATTCTGGTTATGTTGATGGGTGCCAAAAAATCTTTAAGAAAACCAAAAAGTGGTGGCAGAACGTGAAAACATGGCAGTGAAAACCAAGATAAGGATAGTTGCGGCGCTCGGTGGCAACGCCATCTTGCAACCGGGGCAGAAGGGGGTATACGAGGAGCAACTGGTGAACGTCAAGAAGACAGCCAAGCATCTCGCCAACATGATAATGAGCAAAAAATATCAAGTCATCATAACTCACGGAAACGGTCCGCAGGTCGGCGCAATTCTGCTTCAGAATGACGCTGGGCAAGCTACGTTCAACGTGCCAGCGATGCCGATGGACGTCTGCGGCGCCGAAAGCCAAGGTTTGATAGGCTACATGATTCAGCAGAGCCTCCGCGAAATTTTTGCCGATGGTGGGCAGCCAGATATCCCTGTCGCGACCGTCGTGACACAAGTCATCGTCGACAAGAACGATTCAGCTTTCAAGAATCCGACGAAACCAGTTGGTCCATTCTATATAGAGGAAGTCGCGAAGAAATTAGCAAAAGAAAAGAATTGGACGGTGATCAGCGATGCTGGCAGAGGATGGAGGCGAGTTGTTCCTTCACCAGATCCTAAAGATATTGCTGAGAAAGAGGTGATAAGGGCCATGATAGACGCTCATGTCGTCCCTATTGTTTCGGGCGGCGGGGGAATCCCAGTCATCGAGGAGAATGGCAAACTGAAGGGCGTGGAGGCCGTCATCGACAAGGACCTTGCGGGAGAACGGGTGGCAGAGGCTGTCGATGCGGATGTGCTTTTGATATTAACCGACGTCAACGGAGCTGCGATAAACTACAAGAAACCGGACGAAAAATGGTTGCGAAAAATCACCGTGGCCGAAGCTAAGAAATACTTGCAAGAGGGCCAGTTTGCGAAGGGAAGCATGGAGCCAAAAATGCGTGCGGCGATCCGATTTATTGAGTGGGGCGGGAAGCGGTCGATAATAACTTCGTTGGATAAAGCTTATGACGCCATCGAGGGCAAAACGGGCACAGAAATAGTGAAGGGGTAGGCGCTATTTTTATGACATCTGCGGTCGGCCCGCTACCGCGCTTTGCCGAGGTTCACGTTAAACGGGCCCTCGAACTCATCGCAGAAAACAAAACGATTGGCCGCAAACAGCTGGCCAAGAAACTCGGCGTCGGTGAGGGCAGCATGCGTACGATTCTCAACCAGCTAAAGAAACAAAGTTTGATTACCTCCTCTCGTGGTGGGCACACGCTCACGGCCAAGGGCGGGCGCGCTCTCGGTAAGCCCCTAGAATATGTGCAAGTAGATGCCGGCGACTTGACCGTCGGTGAGGTCGATGTTGCAACCATTGTCAGGGGAGCGGCTACCAAGGTCAAAAGAGGCATCGAGCAGCGAGACGAGGCAATCAAAACTGGAGCCGATGGGGCGACGGTGCTTATCTTCAAGGCGGGCAAGCTTCAGTTCCCAGATGGCTTCACCAAAGTAGATGAAAACGTTGGGAGATTGATTAAAACATTTGGGCCTCGCGATGGAGATGTCGTAATCATCGGCACCGGCAAAGATGTCGTAAAAGCCGAGGCCGGGGCGAAGGCCGCCGCGCGAACCCTCACCACGAAGCTTTGACTAGCTCTAAGTTATCTCCGTCTCGAAGCTGATAGTCCTGCATTCCAACAGGCGGCTCTGCGCCATTCACACGGTATGTCCAGCTCTGCTGTACCCCACCTATCTCAGTCACGATCGAGGCACCAAAACTTTCGTAGTAAGCTGTATTCAGGCTGGCCACTTTCAAAAGGGCATCGAATGGCGTCATTCCTTTGTGAAGTTGCACTTGCCTATCGACGCCAAGATTTTCGATTCTCACGTTGACGGAGATGTTTTCCCCATACGTGTACTGTTCAACCTGCCTCGTTATTCCGCCAGCCACCACATAGCCGCCGGCAAAGCATACGAAGCTAACTACCGCGACAAGTGCCGCGACTTGAACTGCAAGTTCTTTGTTCAATTTCTCACCTCCATTTACTTGATACCGGCTCTAACTCCGGCTCGGACTTTCACAGCAACCGGAACGGGCACTTTAACTTTCACCATGAGCTTTCCGAGCCCCACCAACGGAGGCACAAAAATGAGCGAAGCAAGGTGGTAGAGTGTGAATGGGATCTGGCCGAGAAAAGCTACCCAAAGTGATGTACCTGTTGTTAGCACGTGGCCGACGAGCCCAGTCCATACATCGAATATGATAATGGCAACCGCCGCCGTGAGCGTCGCGCGGTAGAGCAGTTTTTTAAATCGGTCGAACATCGAGAGCTTGTTTTGCAGCCCAATCAGCCAGCAGATGATGAAGCCCGACCAAGTGAAAACGTAAATCGGCTGAAGCCCCCAAAAAGCGAGGTCTATGATGAACACGCTGACGAGCGCTATGATTCCAAAATATCGAGTCAAATATCGCCATGATTTTGCGCCGCCACAGTAGAGCGAGAAGGAACCGATTACCACGAGCGTTGGGACTATCAGCTCAAAATTTGGGAACGGCATAAGCCCCCGCAGGTAAAGCAATTTGCTGATGGCGATGAATACGATCCCTATCAACACGAATATCTTGATTCGCTTGGCTAGCACCCGCTCCGACGTTTCGCCCCCGAATAGCTTGTACGCGCGCTTTTTCATCGCCCCAACCATGATCTCTATGGTTGGATTATACATCCAACGTATAAATGGATATCCAAGGCGGTTTCCAACGCATTCTGGAAAATGAATGGATTAAAACTATGCGCCAGTCCTCTGCTTGATCCTGCGCATCTTCCGCCGCATACGTTTGCGAACCCATTTCCAACGCATGCGCCCTCTCTTCTTCCACTTTCGAGGACGCTTTCCCATGATCGCACCAACTACTTTACTTGCAACGTGTGATTAAAAACCTAGCCTATAAAGGCGCTGATGATTTAAATCGTGAAAGTTTTCTGCATTTTTCATCCAATACGTGAACTCATTTTTGAGCTATAAAACAGCGCAGTAGAAAGAGTTCCTCAAACGGCAGCTTTTTGTGAATGGTGTTTACTTTAAAACCACTCATTTCTAGAACTCGAATGGTCTTTGAGATATTAGCCAACGACGATTGCACAAACAAGACGCGGCCATTTGGCGTTAGATGGTTCGGCATTTCACGCAAAAATCTATCAATAATCCTGCGTCCGTCCGGCCCAGCCTCCCAAGCGCGGTCCAGCGGCCCACAAAGCGCTTCTTCTGGTTCGACAGGTAAATAGGGCGGGTTGAAAATCATGAGGTCGAAGTGCTCTCCAACTACTGGCTCAAAAAGATCGCCCAACCGAAAGTCGATACAGTCTTCAACTCGATGCTTCACAGCATTCGCGCGAGCACATTTGAGTGCGGCCGGGTTAATATCAGTTGCCACCACCTGAACCCCAACCTTGGCCGCCAAAATCGCAAGCAGACCACAGCCTGTCCCAAGTTCTAAAACTCGTTCTCCTTTGTGTACATCGAGATTATCGGCGAGCAAAAAAGTGTCCTCGGCTGGCTCGTAGACGTTTTCGGCAATGTTGAACGCTTTTTCTTTGTAATACGTGACCGCCATGCTTTCACTCATTGAGTGTATCCTATTACGACATTTCTCAAGAACCGCCACCAACTGGGGGAAAGATAGCTATCACATCGCCATCCCTGAGTTTGGTCGGCGCGCCTTGCAAAAAGACGATATTGTGCCCATTGAGCAGAACTTTAACATTCTCATTTGGTTGCCCACGTTTGTTCAGAACCTGTTCACGAAATCTCGCCCCAAATCTTTCACAAATTTTTTGTAGAACATCACCGACGCTAGTTCCGCTTTTGATATCTTCCACCACCGCCTTCGTTTTGGCAAATTCGCGAAGGTTTGCAAAGAGCCGGACTTCTATTTTCAAGTCTAGTCGCCTTCGATCATCGAGGATTTTTCAAAACCGCCTAAGATCTTTATCGCTTTTCCAATTTTCGCCCCGTGCTTCCACCTATAGTAAAGAGGATAAAGGAGAGCCGAGGCCACAGCAACTTTACTGCTGACGTCGGGGGCCCAGATGTTTATGTTGTGCCTCCAGCATGTCGCGAAGAACTCCCAATGCATTTCTGATAAGCGACGAAGGTCGGCTTGCCTTGCCGAGCTGAGCAAGCACTCCTCCTCCGATGTGAAGAAGAGCGGGACATAGAATATTTCAGATCCCCACAAATCGTCGACGAGCTCCATCGTGGCAATCGTGTCCTCCTCACGCTCATCTGGCAGACCGACGACGAGGGTCGCAAGCGGGCAAATGTCGTTGTCGTTGAGGATGCCCACCGCCTGAGTTACGATTTCGGGCCAATCTTTTGGATCGAGGGGCAGCGCTTTGCCATGCATGTGCTTTTCAATCAGTCTGACGCTCCCTGTTTCTATCCCAACTTCGACAGAGGCCACTTTTCTTCCGTGGCACTTCCACCTGCCTTTCTCCACGAGCATTGGTGCTATTTCTTCGATCATCTTCGGATCGTAGACGACCGGCGGGAGTGCGGCGTGCGCCGGTTGCAGGTATTCGACGCCATCGATTTTGCCAATCGTGTTCACAAGTTCCACAATTGCTTCCCTATTTGGCACGAAGCGTTCGTGGTGTTTGTAAAGGAAGAGATCGTCGGTTTGGAGGACGACCATTTTAGAACCAGAGCGAGCGTTTAGCTCCGCCTCTTTTTTGATTTTTTCGAGGGGGAATGAATAGAACGTCCGCATAGTCGGCGAGCAAAACTGGCATCCCTTACCGCAACCTCTGGTTATTTCCGTTACCCCAAATAGGGCCGGCTTTGTTATTTCTGGGATCTCTGTAACCTTTGGCTTCTCAGTTTTGATAACCCGTGGAACTTGCTTGCCCCTCATAATTTTTCTAAATACATCTAAAGCTGTGCGGTCACCTTCGCCTATCACCACTGTGTCTAACTTGAATTCATCCTGCATGTTCCCCCGAACGATTTGCCAAGCTCCAGAGCCCCCCACGATTACCTTAAACTGGCGCTTCTTCAACACCGGGTGCTTCATCAAACTTCTAAATTCATCAGCAGCGATTGGCTCTCCACCGATAGCAACGAGCGAAGTATAGGTCCGGCTTACGAAACCTATGCCTAGTGGGTCCATAGTCGAAATTCCCACGACTTTTGTATTCGGTCCCACGAATTTGCGAAGGTTTTTTGGAGTGCAGGCGACGACATTCGACTCCCCGAACTCCTCGCCCAGTAGAGCTTCTATTTTCCTGAGCCCGTAGGGGGCAAATTTAGCGTCGCCATCTTCATTGTCCGGTGTTATGGGATACCAAGACTTTCTCAAAAGTCTTTGCGGGACTATCTTCGATGGAAACCCGCCCGTGAACGCGATGAATGGATTCAACTTAAAGTCGCTCATCTCAATCAGCGAAGCAGTCAGAACTATCGGGACGCCACCAGAGCGCCCGCCACCCTTGACCTTTTTGTATTGTTTCTCTGTTTTCTTCACAGCGCTTACGAATCTAGAGAACATGTTGTACCTCTAATTCAAGCCAACCCCAATTCCTTCAGTTTTTCTTTTGTAGGCTCACCTTTTGAGTTCCAACCTCTGAAGGAATAGTAGCTCGGCAGCATTTTTGAGAGCATGTTCACGCGACCCTTTGATGGGCCCTCTGGCATCGGCTCTTCTAGTAGGCGCTTTGGTAGTGTATCGTCGTCAGCGCTGAAGCCTTCCCGTAGGTTGTAGAGCCGCTCGAGGTTCCAGATGCGCTCGCCGATCGTCATCATGTCCTCGTCGGTGAACTCGATGCCCGTCGCCGCTGATAGAAGCTTTGCGTACTGAACTGTCTCAAGCGCAAAGGCGGTGAACTCGCAGAGCACTAAGGAATCTATCGTCGAAACAAGATCTTGGAAGATTATCACCGTCTCGGGCTTCCCGCTCGTCGAGAATCGCTCCACGAGATTTGGCACGCCCAAGATTTCCGGTCCGATCATATAGGCGCGCAGGTGACAGCCGCCCCGATTGCTCGTCGCGGATGCTAACCCCTGCCCTTGAATGCCTCTCAGATCGTAGGCTGGCAGTTCCATTTCCTTGACGGACATCGAGAGTTCTGGCATGCCGCACTCCTTTGCGAGTCTTGCGCTTCCCTCCGCAAGCTTTTCTCCGAGCCCATCTCGCATCGCAGTTTTTTGAGTTAGTTCAACGATGGCTTTTTCATCGCCGAACTTTGGTCCGTTGAGCTTGCCGCGTTCGCTCAACTCCATCGCGCAACCGATGGTGTTGCCCATCGAGATGGTGTCGAGCCCAAGGTCGTTGCATAGGAGGTTTGCTTTTACGATTGCTTCAAGGTTGTCGATGCCGCACTGCGCTCCAAACATCCCTATCGTTTCGTATTCTGGCCCCTCGTGCTCTGCGCCCTCGACTCTTGTTATCCTGCTGCAGGCAATCGGACATGCGAAGCAGGCCTTGTTTCGGACGAGGATGGTCTCCACCATCGTCTCGCCACTCGTCTTGTCAGCCGTGGGGAAAACACCGGTCTGGAAGTTTCGTGTCGGAAGGACGCCGTGCTCGTTTATGATGTTGACGAGGACTGAGGTGCCATAGGTGGGCAGGCCAGTACCTGTGACTGGGTTCTCCTTTATGAGCTTTTGACACTCGCGCACATGAACGTTGAATTCAGCCTCGTTTGCTATCTTTGGTATGCCCTTGCCGCGGACGGCGACAGCCTTTAAGCGCTTGCTGCCCATCACAGCGCCGACGCCTCCTCTGCCAGCCGCGCGATATTTATCGTTGATAATAGCCGCGATCCGTACCAGTTTTTCGCCAGCTGGACCTATGCAGGCGACCTTCACCTTATCATCACCAACTTCCTTACAAATAGCATCGGTGGTCGCATGCGTGCCTTTTCCCCAGAGGGCATTTGCGCCTTTCAGTTCTGCCTTGCCATTGTTCACCAACAGATAGATGGGCTTCTTTGCCTGCCCATTCACGATAATAGCATCATAGCCGGTAAACTTCAGCTCCGCGCCCCAAAAGCCACCTGAGTGAGAGTCCAAAATCGTTCCAGTCAAGGGCGATTTCGTCACTACGCAGTGTCGTCCGGAAGTTGGAGCCAGCGTGCCTGTCAATGGCCCGGTCGCAAAGATCAACAAGTTCTCCGGATCGAGAGGCTTTATATCAGGGCCAACTCGGTCGTAGAAGATTTTGACACCGAGCCCGCGGCCACCGATAAAATTGCGTACGAGTTTCTCGTCAAGCTTTGTTTCCGTTATTTTTTCATTGGATAGGTCGACTTCTAGGATTTTGCCAGCCCAGCCGTACATCAGTTCGCCTCAGATCAAGCCAGATTTCTTCATTCCCTTGCGCAGCAGGATTCGTTCTACGCCCGTGATCGGGCCCAGCGGCATGCGCGTCTGCCCGCTTGGCCTGCCCATGGCCTCTTGAGCCAGCTTCTGCCCGTAGAGGTAGGGCATCTTTCGGAACTCGTTTTTCAGCCTGATTATGTTGAGCTGGACCTTCCTACAGTTGTCCAAGTCCTTCTTTAGGAAGGAGTTGTAGAGTTCGAGCACCATCTGTGGGACGCATGCCGCGATTGCCGTGATACAACCAGTTGCACCTACAACAAGCGACGGCAAGATCAGCTCGTCTGCTCCCGTGACAAAATTCATGCGGTCTCCAGCTTTCTCGATCAAGTTTTGGAAGTAGGTCAAGTCTCCACTCGTATCTTTCAAGCCACAAATGTTCGGGTGAAAGGCGAGTACATCGACCAAGTTTGGGTCCATTTTTACGCCCGTGTACTTCGGCAAGTTGTAGATGATCACGGGAATGCCTATCGAGTCGGCGATCGTCTCGTAGTGCATCCGAAGGCCGCGCGGGTGTTGGGGAAAGAACCAGGGCGTAAGCACCATGGCGGCAGAAGCACCAACGTCCTCGGCAAATTTCGCAAGCGCGATCGCATATCTAGTTCGAGCGGAGCCGCATTCAGCGATCACTGGCACTCCCTTCGACTCCTCGACAGTTATTTGGATGACTCTCTTTCGCTCCTCGTCTGTCATGAGCACCATTTCGCCCGGCGTTGAGCATGAAACAAGCCCATGCACGCCGGCTTCGACGAGATATTGGATATCTTTACGCAAAGCCTCTTCATCAATTGATTCGTCCTCTTTAAATGGGGTCGTGAAAGCTGCATTGACGCCTTTTAGTTCAAATGCCATATAAGCACCTTCTATAGGTTGATATTTGTAAACTCCTTATAACTTTTGAACCTTTTAGCATTAAAAGGCGTTGTATGTTTATGGTTAAATATAAATTTAAACTACTGCAGTAAAATCGGGCGTATGTATGAAGAAGATGTACGTGGTCTTGGCGGTCGTGGCGTTGCTTCTACTTATACCTCAGGTGAAGGCCTGGGGTTGGTCCACGCACTGGGCTGTAGCCGAAGCTGCATACAATGAGCTGCCGGAGAACGTTAGGGTTCACCTCAACTACACTATGCTCGTGTCCGAAGGTGCAATCTGGCCGGACCAGTATCGTACCGATCCAGATCCTTGGGGCAGAACTTTTCCTTCTTCAGGTCACATTCAACCCGGATCTAGAACGCAAGCTAAATCTTGGTTGTTGATGGCCGAGAATAGATATAAAGAAAATGATTACGATAATGCAAGTTTGTACTTGGGCATCGCCTCTCACTTCATCGCCGATTCAATGTGTCTTGTGCACAACATCGGCTGGACTGATCTTCACTATGAATATGAAGGTCAAGGGAACCTCACACCAGCGAAGCCGGTCCCGATTGAGAATTTTGATCTTGTCGATAAGCTGACGGAGTACTATGAATCAGCACAAGGTCGTTGGCAGAGCTGGTTGGGCACTCGTGATGTGGCGATCGTACAGGAAGGAGTAGACCTCGCAGCTACATACATCTATAACGCGTGGTGCCAGGCTCTCGGTGTAGAGCTCACTTATAGTCATCAAAGTAACCAATCCTTAGACTTCAAGTTGGTGGCATTGGCTGTACTCATCGTCTTGATTGTCGCCTCAGCCATTGGTATAATACATCGTCATCGTAGTCATCGGCACGAAACGTTTGATACCGGAATTTAGCGGATATAGCTGACTTCTTCTTCTACAGCGCTCGGCAATTTGAACTTCGGTGGCTTTAGCTTCGATATCGCTGGGGTATATTTTTGGAGGTTTTTTAGGTTGAGTTTGAAGCCGAGTAAATCTGCGAGGACCGTGAGGACAGCTTCGGTGGCGCGTATGTCTAGCAAGCCTCCCTCGGTCGCGCCGAGGAGACAAAAACCATGTAAGTTTCGTTCAGCCGCTAGGCCAACTAGCAGGCCGTTCATCCCAACGATCATCCCATCTTCTAGCAGCTCTATGTTGTGGTCGCGGAGCAGCTTTGAAGTTTTACTGTCAGTTGTCGCGCCTACGACTGGTGAACGGGACTCTTGGGCGGAGAGCATATACGCGGCCATCGTCGCGACCGTGTCCACATCGTGCTGTACAGCAACGTTCAGGATATCATCGGAGAGGGCGTATTGCCCGACTGGAGAGGCAGCTTGGGCATCGGCGGTAGCCAAAATAATATCCGTAGATATACCATCGGGCTGGCAGTGATAGAAGTTCACTTTTAATGATTTTATCAGCCCATCCTCACGAACCACCCACTCGGGGAAGTACTCTGAATAAAGCTCCGCGAACTTTTCGGCCCGAAGTTCGTGAATCATATATTCCACAGCAAGCTTGCCGATGTGTGCTATGCCCGGCAACCCCGCGACGAGTGTGGGTTTCTTGAGTTTTGGCTTTTTTAAGTAGTTCAATTGTGTTGGCATAGATTGGTATAATAACGCTGAGGATTTAAGTTTCGTGGCCGAGATTATTTGATTGTATGAAACCCATAGCAATCGGAAACGGCGAAATTCGTGTACTGCCTCTAGCGTTCGAGAGCCTGGGAGTCAGAGGCATGTCGATGTTTGTTGAAACTGATGATGTCAAGCTCGTCATAGACCCAGGGTCAGCGCTTGGTCAGAGGTTCAATTTGTATCCACACGAATGTGAGTATGTAGCGCTCTCTCGGACACGACAGGCGATTATAGAAGCCGCCCGCCGCGCAGACGTGCTCACAATCAGCCACTATCACTTCGACCACTACGTGCCGAACTTCGAGGATTGGATATGGACATGGAGCTCTCCGGAAATCGCGGCGGAGATCTACTCTGGCAAGCTAATTTTGGCTAAAGACATCAGCAGAGATATTAACGTGAGTCAGCGAAAACGTGGCTACATGTTTCATAAGCTCAACGTCGATGGGGCAAAGGAGATTAGAGTGGCAGACGGGCAAAAATTCAAATTTGGGGAAACCACCATCGAATTTTCAAAGCCAGTATATCACGGTCCTGAAGGTTCCGCGCTGGGATATGTGTTGATGCTCGAAGTGAGGACGTCGGGTTGCCGTTTGCTTCATGCACCCGATGTGCAAGGCCCCATGTGTGATGAGACGCTTCGTTTAATTCTCGCCCAGAAACTAGATGCTGTGGTGATGGGTGGTCCGCCGATTTACTTGGAAGGATTCAAAGTCGAAAGCACAGATCTAGCGATGGCACAGAAAAATTTAGGCGCGCTCGCAAAGCATGTGCCTTTGCTCGTCGTCGACCACCATCTTTTGCGCTCGCTAGATTATTCCAAGTATCTACGCCCAACGATGCAGGCAGCTGAAAAGGCAGGCAATAGATTGTTGACCGTGGCGGAGCTTGTTGGTCAAGAGCCACAATTGCTGGAGGCGAGGCGCAGAGAGCTTCATGAGCAGGAACCGATGGATAAAGAATGGTACCTCCAGCTTGAGAAGGGAAAATTCAAACACGGGTTTACTTGATCACATTCGTTCAGGCGCTGTTATGCCGAGCACGTCGAGCGCGTTGCACAACACAATTCGGACGCAGTTCACCAGGCGCAGTCGAGCGGCCTTTAATTCAGGCGTTTCAGCAGCGATGACTGGCGCAACCTCATAAAACTTGTTGAATCCGAGGGCGAGTTCGGCTGCGTATAGGGCGGGTAAGTTTGGCTGCAATTTTTCACCGGCTGCGCGTATGACTTCCGGCAACTTGGCGAGCAGCTTGATCAACGTCTGCTCCTCGGGTCGTTTGAGGATATCAGCCGCATGTTTGCCGCCACGTTTCTTAGCTTTTCGTAGGATGCTACATGCGCGCGCATGCGAGTATTGAATTGCTGGGGCGCTGTTTCTCTCAAAGTTCAACGCATCTTCCCACTTGAACACGACTTTTTTATCCGGGGAAGTTTGAATCAGCGAGTATCGGACCGCGCCGGTGCCGACGATTTCAGCAGCGCGTCTTTTGAATGTATCGCTTGCCTTTGGGTTGCGCTTCTCCACCTCCGCATAGGCTCTCTCCACGGAGCCTTCGATCACATCATCGACCGAGTGTCCCACCCAAGTGCCGCGCCTTCCAGAGAACTTTCCGCTCGGCAGCCAGACGTGTTCGTAAGCCAAATGATACGAATTCTTGTACTCGTTTTTTAGCCCCAGGGCCTTGAGGGCGAGGAAGACAACCTGCTGCGGGAATTTTTGCTCTGCGCCCACGACGTTGATCACTCTGTCGGCATTCCCAAACTTTTTGCTTTGCTTGCCTTTTTTAGATGTCGTGTAAGTTGTCGTGCCATCCGTACGTTTCGAGTGAGGCTTGAACAGTAGGCCTGCTTTTGTTTTACCGAACTTCCAGAGCTGATAGGCTATATCCCGCGCAGTGTAGACCGCTGTGCCGTCCGATCTGACGAGGACCTTGTCCTCGACTCCAAACTTGGATAACTTCAAAATGAGCGTGCCAGCGTGTTCACCAGTTCCTTTTGTAACGTACGGCGTCCCACGCAGACGATCGAGCGCCTCGTGCAACATGCCTGAGCGAGCGATGTCGCTTTCCCACGTCAGCAGGTTGTAGCCGATGTTTAGGCGGTCGGTGGTTTCGAGGTTCGCGCGGACGCAGCTTTCAGATAATCGCCTCGCCAACTGCGCGTTTTTGCCTTCGCCCCGCTCAAGTTGTTCCAAAATCTGGCGTACCTGTTCCTCAAGTTGAGGCTCCTGTTGAAGGCGCTGGCTGATATCCACGTAGATGGAACCCAAGACATGGTCGAACTTGCCGCGCGGCTTCTTTGGAATGATTTGCCAAGCGAGAAGGGTCTGCGCCACTTGTAGCCCGAGGTCGTCGATGTAGTTCTGAACCTCGACATCATAACCGAGCGCTCGCATGATCCTCGCTACAGTATCGCCGATGACAGCGTTCCTCCCATGACCTATGTGAAGCGGCTTTGTTGGATTAACGCTCGTGTGTTCGATGATGATTTTTTGTCCATGGCCTATCGTGAGATGGCCATACTCGGCATCGGACTTTTCTATCGTCTGGAGCGTTAAGTCAGTTAGTTTTGAAATGTTGACAAAAAAATTCACATAGCTCCCGACAGCTTCTACGTGGGCGACCATCCCCTCTGGTTTTACAGCTTCGACCAAGTTTTTGGCGAGTTCGGCCGGCGATTTGTGTAGCTTTTTAGCGAGTTCAAAGCAGACGGTGCTCGCTAAGTCTCCGAGCGTCTGGTCTGGCGGCTCCTCGAACGTCTGCTCCAGATTTTTTGGTGCCTCCCAACCGAGTTGTGAGAAAGCATCTTCTAAGGCGAGGAGCACATCACGCTTGAACTCACCCCAAGGATTTGCGTTCATCGACATCAAAATTCCATATTTCGGCGTTGCTCAAGAATGTTTTTATTAAGCACATAAGAGTTCAAACATTTCCACAAGACGGATAACCAATGGCTAGTTGTTTTAAACTTCTACCTAATCTAAATTAGAGGATGGTTAGGTTGGTCCAAATGGTTAGATTATGGATTGGCATCGATGATACGGATTCTAAGGATGGCATGTGCACGACCTACGTTGGAGCTGTAGTTGTAGATAGGTTAAGAAAATTGGGAGCTAAAATTATTGATTTTCCACGGTTGATTCGACTCAACCCGAACTGGAAACTGAAGACGAGGGGGAACTGTGCGGTCGCGCTCAATGTTGAAGTGCAGGAGCAAATGGTGCCGGCTGTAAAAAATATCGTCTTAAAGACCGTCGAGGAACTCGCTGAACTCGACCACGATACCACTAACCCAGGCGTGGTATTTTACCAGAGCGAAAAAATTCCAGCCAAGTTGAAGGCGTTCTCAAAGAAAGTTATCCAAGATACGGTCACGATCGAAGAGGCTGAGGCCCTCGCTCGCAACGTTGGGGCAGAGGTTCACAAGTTCAAGCTCGGGCGTGGCATCATCGGTGGGCTGGCAGCCATAGGAAACACCTTGGAGAGCGATTGGACATTTGAGTTGATCGCGTATCGCGTGCCTGAAAAATGGGGATCAAAAAGAAGGATAGACGCAGCATCTGTCGTCGAGATGAATTCTAAAACTTTCCCAGAGACGTTCGATAATTTAGACCAATCCACTGGAGAAATTCGGATTACTCCACACACGCCGTGCCCGATCCTCTATGGTATCAGAGGCGAAAGTGCAGAGGTCATCATGAAAGCGCAAAAGTTTGTCAAAGAAATGGAACCAATCGAACGAATAGTTATCTACAAAACAAATCAAGGCACGGATGAACATCTAAGGCGCGCAAGAATTTCTGAAGCGAGGCCAAATTGGTCAGTTATTGTCGATGGTGAGGTGTGCGAAAAACCACGTGTGATTCTAGGTGGGCATGTTATTTTCAAAATTTGTGATGGAACGGGTAAAATCGATTGTGCGGCGTACGAGCCCACGCGCCAGTTCAGAGAAGTCGTGAAGAAACTCGTCGTCGGAGATAAGGTGAGAGCATACGGTGGCATAAAGGAGAAGCCCGAGTTGCCGCTGACGATAAATTTGGAGAAAATTGCCATCTTGAAACTCGCCCCAACCTTGAAAAAAGTTAACCCTGTTTGCAAACGTTGCGGCAAGCGGATGAAGTCGGAGGGGAAGGACAAAGGGTACTCGTGTAAAAAGTGCAAAATCAGATTGCCTCCAAAAGCAGCGAAAATTTTGAAGATGCCGCGCGATGTCATGGTCGGGGCTTTCGAAGTTCCGCCCCGCGCTCGTCGCCATCTAGCTAAGCCTTTGATTAGGGTCAAACAACCGAGGCGAGAATACTGACACTCGAAATCAGAATTTGTAAATAAACATATTTACATTATCCCACGTGGTTTGTTGAATACTTGCGTATTAGCGTAGCTGTCTGGCTGAGGCCTGAAACGCCTACATCCAAAGTTTCAGCAAGTTTTCTTATCGTTACATCGATGTCAGTCTCTTTTGCAGCAACGTAGAGCACAGCGGCCGTGAACAGGGTCGGCGGTTTAGTATGTTTCAGCTTTTCAGGTAACATATTACAAATTTTTTGTGCGTGTGCGATCGTTTGCCTGGGCAAGTTGATTTTTGAAGCAAATTTGTCGAGAAGGTCATCTGGCGTCAGACGTGGCATCGACAATTTCATTTTGTTGATAAATAATTTGACGAGCTGTCGCAAACCTCGGAGAGCAGATTTTTCCTGCATATCAGCACGCGTCATCAAAACTCGCACTACCTCATCCTCCGTCCGCGGGATGCCGCGCAATCGGCAGGTGATGAACGTGAGGGCGGCCAATATCTGCCATGTGTTTCGGCCGAGTGCTAGTTTACCCGCCTTGACTTTTCTGTAGAGCAAACTGATTTCGGACTTCACCCCCTTCGGAAGGGCAAAATCCTCACACAACTTGTCGAGTTCTATCAACGCTTCGCGAAGGCTCTTCTCCTCATATGTGCTCGCACGCGATCGGTCCTGCCACATTTGCAATCTCCGCAGCCTTGCACGCCAGCTTGGCGATAGGTCTCCGCCTGTGCCGAGCCTAGTGCCGAGGCCAAGATCGTGTTGAGTGATATCGACGCCAGCGCTAGTGTCGGCTCGCCCAGTATTTTTTCCAGGCTCATATCTCCACTCGGGTCCCGCTTCCGGCATTTTTTCAACTATTATCAGACCGCAACGCGTACAGATATTCTCTGCGCGGAAGTGATCTTGGAGCACCGCCGAACTTCTGCAGGAGGGGCATTCCATATGAAAACTCAACCCCGATCGAAAAAACTAGAATATCGCGAGAACTTTTTCAGCAGATTCACGACCAAAAATTCGTTTGACATCTTCGTCGGCGAACAGTATCTTGGTGGATTTCTCAAGGGCGGTGCCCGTCAACGTGCCCATGAAGGCATGCTGAAGCGTTGGTTTGGCCTCGAGCAATTCCAAGAGGGCGTCCATTTTTTTATCTTGTGATATCGCGAGTGCCCTGTGCAGAATTTGTCCAGTGCGGAGTTCAGCTTCAAGCTCAGCCCGCCAGCGTCGATCATATTCGCTGAGCGCCTTCTTCGAGACGTCCCCTTCCGTTATGGCGTCTATGGCCACCTTTCCAGCTATTTCTCCACATCGCAAAGCATATCGCAACCCTTCCCCAGATAGCGCATACATTTGACCCGCCGAGCTGCCGACGGATATGATGCCGTTCGCACACGTTGAGCTAGGAGGTCCCTCGAGCGGCATTTGGCCTCGATAAGCTGCGATGGGCACGGCCTGTTTTAGCCTCGATAGGGCTCGCCTCCCTATGAATTCGTCGAGGGCCGCGTCTGGGTGGATGCGCACGCCGCGTATGCCCACCATAGCGAAGCGCTTGCCGAACGGATATATCCAAGCGTGCCCGAGCGGGGCAAAATATGAGGTGAAGAAAAGGTCGGTCGCTTGGTCGGTGCTGGTGTTTGCCATCAGATATTCATTGCTGAGTGCCAATGATTCACGGTTCCAGTCTTGTTTCAACACCTTTCTCAGAAACAGGCTGGACCACTCTCCTTGGGCGCCGGTCGCATCTATCACAACCTCGCAGTCGATGCGCTCTGACCATCCGCCGGCCTCCGCGTGGACGCCGCGGACGAAGTCGTCGCTCGTCAAAAGCTCCTTCACCGGGCAACCGACCCACACATCTGCGCCGCTCGCCACGACCTCCGAAGCCAAGAGCTTATCGAACATGCGCCTGTCGATGATCGCTCCGAAATCACCGCGGATAGAAAGTTGCTTGTGCGGCGAGTGCAGCCTGATTTCTTTCACCTTTGAAACAATAGATTCTTTGAATGGAGCAGCGATGGTGCCGCTCGGCGCCCACGCGGCTGATTGTGTTTGGCCGCCTATCTGTGCTTGCAACTCCAGCAGGAGAACTTTTCCGCCCTCGCTTGCCGCAGCTTTCGCGGCAGCCAAGCCAGCTGGTCCACCCCCTGCGATAACTACATCGTATTTTTCTACCACATCTACCCCCTCCTCTTTGGTTGATGGCATTTTATAAGCAGAGAACATCTCTTACGTGGCGCTTTTATAAATGGTGTAAGCTCATCGAAGATTTGTTTTGAAAAAGAGCAAGGCATCAACTATACGGAATTTTTAGACGTAAAATAAGAAATTTTGAAGATTATGGCGATACCGTGGCCCCGCCTCGCATCTTCACCGCCACTACCATTACGCCGATGCAAACCAACACGACAACGACGCCGACTATTATAATCCAGAGCGGAATCCCGGCGCCACCACTTGATTGTAAAACACTAACGTCGAGCACGCCAGGCATTGTGATTTTTCCTGTTGCGGGGGCATTGTTGTCGACTAGAAGAGTTGTATTCATGTCGAATTGGAGAGTCCACTCGCCCGTGCCCTCCGACTGGTTTAAGTTGGCGCCTATATCATCAAGATTTTTGTCGCCGTATTGGTCCACAGTATACGAGTAACTGTACGTCTTGCCACCATACTTGAACGTGACGATACTATTGGCATTATCAAGACTGACGTTGGTAAGCTGCCTAAACTTAAAGCGTGCCCTTAACTGGACGGTCTGCCCAACAGGAATTTCACCCATTTTACCGGGATAATTTTCACCTTCTTGTGGTGGGTATCTCATTTCTCCATCCGATGGATCAGTACTGGCTGGAGAATTAATCACTGAAACATATGTAGCCCAAGTCCTTTCATCGTTTTCGCCCCAAGGCGTATTTTTGACGCGCTTGTTCCACCAGCTGCTTGGAATCCAAGTATTACTACCAGCAGGCTTCCACCAACCACCACCAGTCATACCACCATCAGCCTGGGTGGCCACCGTTGTGTCCTCACTAGTAGAGGTGTAGCAGTTCGTTCCATTGTAGATATAGAACCTTATCTCCCAGTTAGTCGTCAACGTCAATTCGGATGGTTTTTTAGCCGTGACATAAACGTGGTAATTTCCGCCGGGTCTGATGGCATAGACTTCGTTTTCTTCTAGCGCTTGGACAGGAGCTGCTGCCGTTGCAACAATTGCAACGATCGCCACTAATGCCAAGATCGATATTAGGTAGACCCAGCGTTTCATTTTTAGCCTCACCATAATAATAGTGATGGGGTATTTAAGCTTTAATCTTAATCGGATTTCTGCAATCAAAAAGTAAATTCTTCTTCGGATGGTTCCTTTTTCCTCGTCACCAAGTAAACGATTGTCACGACTATTACTGCGGCAAATAAAATAAAGATGACCAAGCTTACGACAAGCGGTATTTCAACGCTCGTTGAAGTGGGTTCTACTCTTTCTGTTGACAAAGCGATGTCTATCGGCGACGGCATGACGATCGTCCCTGTTGCGGGGGCATCGCTTCTGACATCGATGGCCGTAGTTTGATCTACGACAAAGTAGACACTCTCCACGTCGATTTTGCCGATTTCTTGGCCATCTGGGTTTTTGATCCACAGATCGCCATAGCTATCTACATTGTATGGGTAACGGTACTGGATACCACCGACTGTAAAGGTAACGTAATCTGCATAGATCTTGTATTTGATGTTTCTGACCAACCAGCGTGTCCTAAGCGAGATGGATCCGAATGCGGGTATATTGCCCATGCCATTTTGGATGTCCACGCTCGGCCGCGGGATATCGACCACGTGAACATTGGGGATTATGAGTGTCTTATCTTCAGGCGTGGCGGCCCAAGCTCCCGGCCGGATACGAAATGCCCACCAGCCAGAATATATCTGTTCTTCTCCGGGGAAGGGTACCCAACTCCCAGTATTGTAACAGTTTGTACCGACGTAGAAATATGTCCGTACCTCCCAGCCGTCTGGCCCTATAGATTCCGGTAGTGCGATAAAGCTCGGTTTGTGGACTTGTACGATGACCGTGTATACTCCGCCGGGTCTGATAGCAGTAATTTCATTTTCTTGGGCCGCGGCAGGGGCTGCTGTCATCGTTATTTGAATAGCGACAAGCGACAAGGCCATGATACAAATAAAAAACAGTGGCCATTTAGCTTTCATCTGATTACCTATGGATTTCTAGTTAAAATCATCTAATAAGTCCTACGGTGCAATAGCTTAAATCCAGCGCACCCAGTTTTAAATGGTGTTCGAATGCGTCGATTCAAACGCCGCAAGAAGGAGCGCAAGGGAAGCGAAAAGGACAAGGAACGGGAACGCAAGTTGCTGGAAGAAACATTCGAGGGCAGCGAAGATTCGGACGAGGGTTAAGGATTCGCTCGTTCTGGTGGAGCAGCGAAGCAAACTATCCCTGGCTTTGGCTCGTATATCCGACCCGCCTCTTTTTCGCTGTTTATGATCTCTTGTATGGCTTCTTTGGCTAGGCCAACTTTTTCTGCGATGTCGGCGATATCTCCGATTTCAACCATACCGCTGGGTTCTCTGCTTGCGAGCGCCCTCATGGCGCGGAGCACGAAGTCGACTTTTGCTTCCTGGCTACGGAGGATGGTAGAAATGTCGCGTCTGCCTGTTGCTGGTAGGGTTGCCTCGGCCGTGACGTATGTACTTACATCTAGGTCGACGTTGAAGGAGCGTCCGCAGATCGGGCATGTAACCTCTACACGTTGACGCATGCTGCCACCCTATGGATTTACATCATCCGCACTTTTTAATGTTGAGATACGGCGTTTAGGTTTAATCGTGAATTTTGCGTGACGCTAAACGACAACTACTTGTGACCAATCGCCAAATTATGATTGATCGGTATGAAGTTCGTCGCCGACGGCATGCTTGGTAAGCTCACACGTTGGTTACGTTTGGCTGGACATGATGTAATTTACATTGGTGACCTTGGTGTCCCTGCGAATGAACAGGACAGTATTTTGATATCTCGTGCCAAGGGTGAGAAAAGAATACTCCTAACATGCGATGTCGACCTTCATCGCCGAGCTAGAAAGACAGGCTCTAAAAGTATTTTTATTAGAAGTAATGATGTGGTTGGACAACTGGTCGAAATTTCGAAACGATGTGGTCGCAAAATTATGATTCGACCGGAGAATTCCAGATGTCCGATGTGTAATGGCGCGATTGAACGTGCTGATAAAAAAGAAATCGAGGGCAAAGTTCCCGGAACCGTTTTTGACGCGCACCGAGAATTTTGGAGATGCTCAAGCTGTGGCAAGATCTACTGGCAGGGCAAGCATTGGAAAACTATACTCGACATGGCGTCGAGATACAATCGGATGGTGAAGTAGCTTGCTTACGTTGGAGGAAGGAAAATTTTTGGTGAAGCTGGCTAGGCAGACCATCGAAGGTTACCTGCGTACTGGGAAAAAGCCTCAAGCGCTGAAGGTAGGTGCGAAGCTTCAGGGGAGACGCGGGGTCTTCGTCACTTTGACAAAGGATGGCGAGCTTCGTGGCTGCATAGGCCACCCTCTACCGACGATGCCGCTCGTGGAGGCGGTCATAGATGCCGCGATAAGCTCAGCGACTAGAGATCCACGTTTTACTCCGGTAGGCATAGATGAGATGCATGACATCAAAATCGAGGTGAGCGTCCTCTCGGAGCCCGAGGTCATAAAAGTCAAGAACCCGCGCGAGTACCCGAAGTGTATAGCCATTGGTAGGGATGGTTTGATTGTAGAGTGGTCTGGTTGCGCTGGCCTACTACTACCGCAGGTGCCGGCGGAGTATGGATGGGACG
>Ga0315281_10003967_pt1 | contig 21587 bp, 17 predicted proteins | sample YL17G07_0_MG_FD_204540 | JGI IMG/M metagenome (GOLD analysis project Ga0315281, IMG submission 204540) | Sediment microbial communities from Yellowstone Lake, YNP, Wyoming, USA - YL17G07_0 | ecosystem: Environmental > Aquatic > Freshwater > Lake > Sediment | place: USA: Wyoming | collected... | reverse complement strand
CTTACGGCTGCAAAGGTCTAAAATGATGCTTAAGTATAACCAGCCCTCCTGTGTGCGGATATACGTTATGTCTGATACCCATACTCTATCAGGTATACTTACACTAAAGTCCTGTTTAAGCAAGTTCTCGCATACTGGCATATTATGTTTTGAATCTGTTGTTACCTTGAATTTACGCGCAGTCTTTGCTCTAATGTCGTTTTCTCTCATTATGCATAAAAGATTCTCATGTATACCTAGTCTCGCCGCTACTTCTGTTAGTTTCTTTCCTTCCTGCATACTTAACTTCACTACATCAACCTTGAACTCTCGATCATATTGTCTTTTTTCCATTTTCACCTCCATCTCTATTATACAAATTATGAAGAGTGTCTACAATATCGGGGGAAGATCCCTTCATCCCTACACTTTATTCTGGATGACCTGAGTAGTTATTAAAAATATAGATTAATCTACTGATAATATGTTATAATATTACTTGTTGTATATACGATTTATTATTTGCATACAAGGAGACTATAAATGTTAAAGATTTTGAATTCAGTATTTTTGGTATTAATAGTTCTAATGGTTTTTTCTCTAAATGCCTGCAAAAATGAGCCTAAGGATATTGAAAAGAAAGGCTTAGCATATAATCAGGAGACATTTGTTTCTGCTGCTGGCGAAGGGAAAGATGAAGTTGTAGATTGGCTCACGCATGTTGAGATAAATATCAATGGATTAGATAAAAATGGAAATTCTGCATTAACCAGTTCTGCAAAAAACGGTCATATTGAAATAGTACAGATGCTGATGGATAAAGGCGCGGATGTCAATGGAAAAGACAGCGACGGCGCTACTCCATTAATGTGCGCAGCGTTTGAAGGAAATTTAGAAATAGTTAAACTCTTGCTTTCTAAAGGCGCAGATTCTACCTTGAAAAGCAATAACGGCTGGACTGCTTTGATATACGCCTCAGAAAAAGGCCATAAGGAAATCGTAGATTTGCTTCAATCAATTAAGAAATAAAACTACAATTAATATTATTTAAAATCAGGAAGCCAGACTTTATAGTTTTCTGCATCAACTGGAAGATGAAAATAAACAACCCTTGTTTCCTCTGGGGCAAGGATTTTATAATCCTCAACAATCATTGACTCCCCACCTATTATCATATTCTTATTATTAAAAAAATCAATACATATCCTTGCTTTATCTTTGGCAGCCTTGCTTAATTTTCGAGTTGTCTTAAAAACTACAATAACATTATTATTTTCCTTATTTACATTGACTAGCAATAAATACCCATTGTCAGCATTTCCAAGATGTTTGATTTCTTTTACAGGTTTTTTTTCTTCAATAATTTGAGTTCCCTGTTTCGGAACTGCTTTGTCTTTTTCCACGTATTCTTCATCAGATAGGCAAGGTTTTGCAGTAAGCATACAGACCAAAAATAATACTAATAATGAACACCTAAATAATTCATTAGATAAGCAGTTATTAATGGATAGATTTTTTTTCATTTTTAAGTTGGATTCAATATAGATTTAATTGCCTTTTCAATCCTATTGATAGATATTTCTTTGCCCAATAATTCTAAGACCTCATAAATACCTGGGCTAACTGTATTTCCAGTCAGAGCCACTCTTATAGGCTGAGCGAGTTTGCCAAGTTTAACATCATGTTTTTCCATAAGGGAAACAAAGAGTTTTTCAATTGAAGGAGCTGAAAAATCCTCAAGTTCAATTAGCGAGGTTAGCACAGAGTTTAATAATGGCAGCGTATCATTATTAAGAAATTTTCTGCCTGCTTGGGGGTCAATTTGAATATCATCACAGATATAATAGCGCAGAGAATTGGCAAGTTCAACCAGTGTCCTTGACCGCTCAATCAGCGTTGAAATAGCCTTAGAAAGCCAATCAATATCAGGAATATAGCTGATGTCAACAATGCCTTGTTTTATAAGAAAAGGCATTACTAAAGGTATAAGTTCCTGTGGAGTATGTTTTTTAATATGTTCTGCGTTTATCCAAAGAAGTTTCTCAGGATTAAATACCGTTGAGGAACTCCCAACCTTATCTAAAGAAAAACTCTCAATCATTTCCTTCATAGTAAAGACCTCTTGATCTCCATGCGACCAGCCAAGTCTTACAAGATAATTTAGTAACGCCTCAGGCAGATAACCCATATCTCGATATGCTGAAACAGCAACTGCGCCATGTCTTTTACTCAATCTCTTTTTATCTGCCCCTAATATCATAGGCAGATGTGCAAACATTGGGACAGGACTACCAAGAGCCTGATATATTTGAATCTGTTTAGGGGTATTATTTAAATGGTCATCGCCGCGGATTACGTGTGTAATACCCATATCTATATCATCTATGACTACAACAAAATTATAAGTGGGCATGCCATCTGAGCGCACTATAATAAAGTCATCAAGGGTATTATTATTAAAGGTGATATTCCCGCGTATTATGTCTGAAACAATGGTTTCACCTGTCAAGGGCATTTTAAACCTGACGGTTCGATTTATGGCTCTAACGGGTGGATTTTTTAATTCTCTGCAAGCGCCGTCATATCCAGGCGGTCTTTTTTGAGCCATTGCAATCTCTCTTTTTTTTTCGAGTTCCTCAGATGCGCAATAACAATAATAAGCAAGCCCTTGCTGCAATAATTTTTGAACATGAGAGATATAAATATCTTGTCTATCTGTTTGACGGTATGGACCTTCATCCCAAGAAAGTCCAAGCCACTTCATACCGTCAATTATTGCATCTATGTATTCATCTGTAGATCTGGTTTGATCTGTATCTTCTATCCTGAAGATAAAATCGCCTCTCTGACGGCGTACAAATAAATAATTATATAGGGCAGTCCTTGCCCCGCCAATATGGAGAAACCCAGTTGGACTTGGGGCAAATCTTGTTCTAATTCTATCTGCCATATTGTTTAACTCCTTGATATTACAGGCTTAAGCCCCTTGTTGATTTAAAACAATAATGTAAAATTAAGTCCTACTCCAAATCCGCTTAAACTTGTTACAGCTGTACTAGTTGGAGTAAATTTGCTGGTAGTGCTTACGCCTAGGTAACGATAGGTTAGGTCTACCCCAATAGTACTAGACAACAATTTTCCTGGGGCTTGGGCTGATAAGGGAGTGACTTTAACGCCAAAATCTGTAAGCATTGTACTATAACTAAAATTTCCAGAGATTGTCGCAGTGCCTACACCTAAAAATACAGCGACAAATTTCCCTAATGCCTTATTAATACGAAGCGTTTGCATACTTGCTTCAAGATTCCATGTGGTAGTGGTTCCAGTGGAGTCACTACCTACGATTTTATCTGACTCATAAAAGATTACGAGCGCAATAGTTTTATCAAGTGGAAATTGAAATAAAAATTGATTGCCAAATCCAGAAAATCTGCTGTCAAAATTTACAATATAATTAAATCCAACACCAAAGCCTATACCAGTTGTGCCTCCTCCTTTCACCTCTATTGCATCACTATCCGCGCCATTATTTATTGACGCCTTCTCATCAGGAAGTTCTTGTATAAGCGGCACGTCTTCAGCAAAGGCAGTTATGTTGGTTATCAAAATAATTGTCATACACATCAACCCCAAACTATAAAAATATCTCTTCATTATTCTCTTCATTATTCTCTCCGTTACTTATTTTATTAATTTACACGATAAGAAAAGTAAAAAAACAACTAATTAACTTTCACTTTTCTACAACGTTACTAAGTTTATCGGAAGAATAAAAAATAACTTTAATTTAATATTTATTTTATATAACTGGAAATTTCATTTAATACATCTTTATCCATCCAATCTATTGCGCCTAGATACCTTTTGACAATGATGCCATTTTTATTAATTAGAAAACTAAATGGATAACCAAACACCTTATAAGAAGACCTAGCAATCTTTTGCGTCGGGTCTCGTAGAATTGTGAAATTCATGGCTGTATCTTTTAAAAAATCAGAAACTACCTTATCATCATCATCAATAGAAATGGCAAGTATGATAAATCCCTTTTTCTTGAGTCTTTCAAGCAATTGATTCATAAGCGGAATCTCTTCTTTGCAAGGCCCGCACCATGTTGCCCAGAAATTCAATAACACCGTCTTTCCCTTATAAGATGAGAGCTTTATTTTTTGACCGTCAGCACTATTAAGGGTAAAATCTGGCGCTTTTTTTCCAACAATATCATCAGCCTCCCAAGGAGCAGGGGGCGCAGCAAATAGTAGATTAGCGTTTAAAATAATAATTAAAATTATCAGATATTTTTTCATATTAATAGCCTCTATTATAGCATAATGGATTAAATAATATATTTATTGTTGTCAATCGGTTATTATATATAATTATACAAATAATGTTAAGATAATAAATTATAAATATTTAGGAGGTTTGGATAATGAAGGAAATAGTTGTGGATGAAAAATTGGTTGCATACTGCGGTTTATATTGCGGGGCATGCAAACTGTATATTTGGGGTATGTGTCCAGGATGCATGAAAAATGAAAAGGCTTCATGGTGCAAGGTCAGGACTTGCTGCATAGAAAGTAATTATAAAACTTGCGCTGATTGCGATATGGGCGAAAACATCTCAAATTGTTCAAAACTTGTGAATCCAATATCTAAAATAATTAGTTTGATACTTGGTTCAAACAGGATAGCTTGTTTAAAAAAGATAAAGGAATCAGGATGTGCGGCTTATGCAAAAAATATGGCTGAAACAAAACGAGCCTCTTTGAGAAAATAGCATTATAGATTTATGATTTAAGATTTAAAAAATGATTTATTTAAATGCTTTTAAATCATAAATCTTAAATCATAAATCTTAAATTACTATATGGAGGATATTTTATGGATATAGGTGGATTTCTTTCAACAATCTCGCCATTTTCGGATCTCACCACTGATGAGGTAAAGATAATAGCGTCAAATTCAATTATTGTTGAATTTAAAGACTCTGATGTAATTAAATTACGCGGGATAATAGGCAGATTTATTTGGGTAATCTTTGATGGAACTGCAGAAGTTATTGAAGTCAAGTCTGATGGAAGCCGCAAGGTCAGGGCAACCTTAAAAAAGGGTGAGATAATAGGCGAGATGTCTATTATGACAGGCGAACCCGGTTCTGCTGATATTGTTGCAAAAAAAGATTGCAGTCTAATCAAGATTCCTCGCGAGATTTTTTCATCAATAATTGTTAAAAATGCCTCTGCCCTTGCAAAGGTGGCATCCATAATAACAAAACGTTTGATAAAAATGGACATAGATGAACATGCTGGCGTTTCTCAAAAATTGGCGATTTCTCAAACTGAGATGGATGATCCGTATAATCTATTGTTTAGTTCTACGGACATATCTATAAAGATACTTGTTATTAATTGCGGCAGCTCTTCCATTAAATACTCTCTGTTTGACACCTCTAAAAGACAATATCAATTAGAGGGCTTGATTGAAAAAATTAATAAGCCTCAGCCTATGTTGACTGTCAAGAGCAGGGGTAAAGAAATAAAAAAAACCTTATCTACTCAGGGTATTGTATCTGCATTAGAGGAGATGACAATGACCCTTGTTGATCCAACGGTTGGGTTATTAATCGATTTAAATGAGATAAGCGCAGTTGGTCACAGGGTGGTTCATGGAGGAGAAAAATTATATGCGTCTGTAGTAATAACGGATGAGATAAAAAATGTTATAAAAGAATATAGCGCAATTGCGCCTCTTCATAACCCATTTAATCTTGCAGGGATTGAATATATGCAAAATATTTTGAAGACTGCAACCCATGTAGCTGTCTTTGACACTGCATTTCATCAAACTATTCCCTCAAATGTATATAGATATGCCCTGCCTTATGATATGTGTACTAAAGATAAGATAAGGAGATATGGGTTTCACGGTACCAATCATGAATTTGTTGCTTTAAAGGCAGCTATGTATTTTAATAAGCCTTTAGGCGAATTAAATATGATCTCTTGTCATCTTGGTAATGGCGCTTCCATTTGCGCAATAAATCATGGCAGGAGCGTTGATACTTCAATGGGCATGACTCCTCTTGAAGGGCTTATTATGGGAACAAGGAGCGGAGATATTGACCCAGGCGTTATTCTTTATATGTTAAAGACACTTGGAATGAGCGCAGATGAGGTTGACGATGTACTCAATAGACAGAGCGGGCTTTTAGGTATAAGCGGAAAAAGCAGCGATATGCGCGAACTTTATGCTGAAGCAGAGAATTATAATACAAGGGCAAATGACGCAATAACTATGTTTTGTTATAGGATTAAAAAATACATAGGTTCGTATATTGCTGTGCTAGGCTCTATTGACGCAATAATATTTACGGGAGGGATTGGGGAAAATGCCGCTGATGTCAGGGCAAGGGTATGTCAAGGATTAGAACACCTTGGGATAATGCTTTATAGCAGTAAAAATAGAGATATAAGGGCATTAAGAGGAGAGGTATTAGATATAGCTGAGCCAGGATCAAAGATAAAGATATTGATTATACCAGCAGAAGAAGAACGCATGATAGCTAGGGAAACCCTTCATGCAATTGAAAGAGATAAGTCTATAAAGACAATAGGGCAATTAAATTCTAAGCCAATCCCTATCAGCGTATCAGCTCACCATGTTCATCTCACAAAAGAAGATTTTGGGGTACTTTTTGGACAAGATACAATCTTAACCCCTCGTTCACAATTATCCCAGCCCGGTCAATTTGCATCCCAGCAGACAGTTAATCTTATTGGACCAAAAGGCAGGGTTGAAAGAGTGCGGATACTTGGGCCATTCAGAGATAAGTCTCAAGTAGAGATATCGCGTACTGAGGAATTCAAACTTGGCATAGATGCCCCTGTAAGAAATTCAGGCGATACAAAGGGAACGCCTGGTCTTGAACTTGAAGGTGAAGCAGGCAGGATAACGATAAAAGAAGGAGTTATCTGCGCAAGACGTCACATCCATATGTCGCCAGAAGATGCCCTTGGATTTGGTCTTAGAGACAAGGATATTGTAATGGTCAGGGTTAAAACTGTTAGAGAGGTAATATTTGGCGACGTACTTATAAGGATTCATCCAGATTTTCGACTGGATATGCACTTGGATACAGATGAGGCTAATGCTGCTGAGATTGATCCAAGCACTATTGGATTTATTGAGGCTATTCAGTCTAGGGTTTATTTATAAACTTGTGAAAAGTCGTATGGGCAGTCATATTGAGTTAGAGATTAATACCTAATTCAGGGCGAACATTTAGGTTCGCCCCTATGTTGTTAATTTCTGTGACAACGTATCATGCTATTATATCTTTTGAAATATAAATTGATATGTGCTGAAAAGGATCGTTTATTTTATTGGTTATATAAACTGAGAAGCATTAAATAAAAAAATTGCTGATTTTCATACAGAATTACCTTTCTCTGCGAACACTATTGCTACTAGTGCGTAAGCGGTGAATTCATTTTTTACCTTTCACTAAATGCGAGGCCCCTATCAATCCAGCGTCATCGCCAAGGGCTGCAGGCACAATTATAATGCCCTCAAATAATTCCTTAAAACTCCTCTTTGATGCCTCATTAATTGCCTCTTTGACCATTATATCCCAAGCCCCTGCTATGCCTCCACCTATGATAACTGCCTCTGGAGAAAAGATATTTATTAGATTTGCCATCCCTATGCCAAGGTATCTGCCTGCGTCTTTTAATATCTCTATTGAAACACTATCGCCGTCTTTGGCATATCTATAAATATCTTCTGGCGTTATTGTAGAAATATCTCTATGTCTTGAAATTCCTTGTTTTATAGCTCTGTTTATTATAGAGCCTGCTCCCGCATATGCCTCAAGACATCCATAATTTCCGCATGAACACTTAACCCCTTGTCTTTCAATCGTTATATGTCCTAGCTCTGTTGCGGTTTCTAATAGGAGGCCATTATACACAACCCCTCCTCCAATACCAGTGCCTAGCGTAAGCATAACAAATGTATCTAATCCAGCCCCTGCCCCGCAGACGCCTTCGCCTAGGGCTGCGCAAGATGCGTCATTGCCAAATTCTATTGGTATCTTAAATCTTTCCTCAAGTATGGAGGCAATCTTTACTCCTGCAATAGACGGGATGTTTGGAGATACGCTCATTACCCCCTTTTTCCTGTCAACTATTCCAGGGATAGCAAGCCCAATACCTGTAACATCAGATGAATATAGTATTTCTATAGTATCAATTAACTTTGACAGCACATCGCCTGATGAGGAGATTTTTTCCTTTTTAAGTATCTGTCCATCTGACGTTACTAAGGCTGCGCGAAGGTTTGTACCTCCTATATCAACTCCAATTGAATTTCTTGTGTTCATTTTTCACTCTCTATAAACAACCCAATAGGCAGTGACTCGCCGAAGATTGTTTTTTTATCTGCCACTGCCATTGATTGTTTTAGCAATCCTATTAAATCTGGATCAATATTGTTTTTGATGAATATTTCTATTATTCTATCTCTAAGTGTATCATCAATATCACGAGTTCTATCATCGGTTTTTTTCGCTAATGCTGCTACGCAATACGCAGAGTCCTCTATTGATAACTCTAATAACTCATTTATCCAATCTGTTACTACCAAAGGACTGATAACTCTATTTAAATGCCCATGAAATGGAGACCTTGCGCCAAGCCTTGAAAGCGTCCAATATAAATATTTCTCTGCCTTACCCTTTGATTTTTTTATATTTGTCAAGACAGTCCCGCCTATTACAGCCTTTATATTTGGCGTAAGATGCTCTAAAGAGGCTGTAAGCATCAACTCTTCTCTATAAACAGGCCCTTGACTTCGCTTTGAACCAATAATCTCTGGCGTAATTTTTTTATATATAATATCCTGTTGGGTAAAACTCAGACCTCCTGCAACTCGTCTCCAGAGTATCCACCACTCTAATATGCAAGAGCGTTCCCTTGAAAATTTAATGCCACTTGAATAAATCTTCCAAAGCTCCTCTATCCTCCAATCATCTGAAGTGGCGCCAAAACCTGGGCGCAGCAAAAATCCTGCCAGATTTAACCATCTCGCCTCATGTTCTGGCGTTATCAAGCGCATTTCCTTTACCTTTATCAAACTATCCCACATCTTCCTTATCAGTCCCATATCCCACATAGTTTTATCTATATCTAAAATCTCTGTAAGCCGACTTATCAAATTTCCGATAGAAAGTCCATCCATAAATACCTGTTCAATCAATACTGATGCTTTATCTATAAGTGAATCAGAGACTATATTGGAAAACTGGGGACTGACCCTATTTAATTCGGGACTGACATTTTTATTTCCTAAATCAGTGTTAATTAAATAGGGTCTGTCCCCGCTTTTCCTAAGCTGAAAGGAAAGTTTCCACTTATGAGTAGTTTCTTTAGACTGACACCAGACATCAATTGTGCCGAATTCATTTAATCTTACGCCAAGGATTACAGGTATGATTTGAGTCTTACCCTTTTTGCCGTAATGAAGTTTTGTCATAACTTTTGGCAATTCTGTAAATGAACTCAATCTGTGGTTTATCGGCTCTGTAATTATATCTCCAGCCTTATCGCCGCATCTATAGGCTGAACTATATAAGGCGAAGCTTACAGGATTATTTGTCATTACCTGAAACTCAGGACTATCTAAGAGCAGCTCCTGTCCTTCTTCAAAACCCTTTGGAATAATACAGACTACAGTTATAAATTTATTGTCCATATTCAGCGTATTTTCAACCCCGATATAATAAGCGCGTCCAAGCCCGCCTGAGATTCGCATCCCAGCGCCTCTTTGCGCCATACCGTAATATGCTGCTCCAATTGCAACCGCAAGATCAAGGTCGTCATTTTCAAGGATTTTAATCTTATCCTCACTTTTACCATACCATTGATTTATATTTTCAATTGCGCGATCTCGTAAAATCTTAGACTTAAAAACCCCTCCGTTAAATAATATCGCATCTGGTCTTACCAAAGATTGACCAGTCTTAGAGTCTTTAATTTGTTTGAGCTGCGGGTTTACAGTGTGTCTTTTGAGAAATGTTAGCGTGTGTCTCATAACATTTGGCTCTGATACATATGGAAGCCCAAGTTCCATTAATCCTGTACGAGACTCTTGGGCAGGGACAGCAGCAAAGGGGTCGATTTGCTCAAAAAAACCATCAACTATCTTATCTCTTACTTCTATATTTGAAAGTTCAATATTTATTGTACCCCCAATAACGCTTCTTCCACTGCCAAGCACAGATATTGTTTTTGTTTCAAGTTTGTTGTTTTCATTAAGCAGTTCTTCTTTAACAGTTCTGCATTGATGAGATAATGTCAGCCACTGGCTTAATGGCAGATGCTTTCCAGCTCCCATTATCTTTTCCTCAACGCCCCTTCCAAGCGCAATATCCATATTATCCCCGCCTAACAACAAATGCTCCCCAACTGCAACACGAGAAAAATGGGGACAGACACTATTTAAATCGGGACTGACATTTTTACTTCTTAAATCAGTGTTAATTAAATAGGGTCTGTCCCCATTTTTACATTCTAAAGTAATAAGATTAAAATCCGTAGTGCCTCCGCCAATATCAATTATAAATATAATATCTCCATCTTGACAGTATTTATTCCAATCATCTTTACGTCTATACAACCAGCAATAGAATGCAGCCTGAGGCTCTTCAAGCATTGTAAAATCATTAATCTCAGCCATTTTTGCAGCCTCTACTGTGAGTTCTCTGGATGTTTCATCAAATGAGGCTGGGATTGTAATTATTATCTGTTGGTCTTTAAATTTGTATTTATCCCCCATAACATAATTCCAAGCATCTGATAGGTGTTTTAAATAATATGACGAAGCAGTAACAGGGGATATTTTAATAGAATCAACATCTGAGCCAAATGGAAGTATCTTATCTTTGCGGTCTACTCTATCATGTCTTAGCCACGATTTAGCAGAGGAAACAAGGCGATTTGGTATAAGAACACCTTTAATCCTAGCCAGTTCACCAACTATATATTGGTCACTCTTACCCCAAGGAAGCGGAGGCTGTTCTTTGGATTCTATTTCATTATTTATATAAACAAATGATGGCAGGACAGATAATTCCTTAATCCTCCCATCGTCAACATATTGGGGGATATTAAAATTATGTATTTCCCATGTGTCAGGGACCCCTGCGATAGTGTCAATATAAGTTAAAGCCGAGTTTGTTGTGCCAAGGTCAATACCGATTATATAACGAGAATCTTTCATATTTTTAAAATTATTCAGAGCATGAGCGTAGGGGCGAACCTATGTATTCGCCCTGAATTATATATATGCTCCAAATCCAAAGCAGACACATAGGCAGCCCCTACATCTCTGAGGTGAATTCCTATTCTTATTATTTACCCAGCCATAGCTTTAATCATATCTTTCTTGCCAATAATTCCAACGAGTTTATAGTTAGATAAAACAGGCAGCAAGTGTATTTTTTTTCCAGTCATAATCTCTGCAATCTCTTGAAATGGAGTGATTTCATTAATAGTGACAACATTCCTTGTGCATATGTCATCAACTATAGCAGCAGCGAGTTTTCGAATTTCTTTTTCAATTGTCTGATCTGTTTCAAGTGGAATAAAGGCATCAAAGATATGGATAATAGTAGGGATATGAAAGGGTTTTTCCATACTTATTAAGTCATTTTCAGTAACAATTCCATAGAGATTGCCTTTATTGTCTATCACAGGGACACCTGAAACGTCTTTTTCAATAAAAAGTCTTCCAAGATCGGCAATAGTGGTGTCCGGAGTTACGGTGATAACATCTTTCTGCATTATATCTGCAGCAGTTAAATTCGTTAATCTTTCATTGGCTTTCATCGTTATCCTTTTAATCTTTTCTCTGCGTAACTCAGCGCTCTCTGCGTCTCAACGGTGAATTTTTTTTATTCTTTTCACTAGTTTATTAATAAATATAAGGGATTAAGAAGATAAAGACGCTTCCGTATCCATATTCGCTTTCTACCCATATCTTACCGTTATGATGATCCAGTATCTCTTTGCATATCGGCAATCCCAATCCAGTTCCAGTTCGATTTCTTGATAGAGTGTCTGTAACCTGTCTGAATTTTTCAAAGACACTTTCTAAGCATTCTTTTGGAATTCCACATCCGGAGTCCTTTATCTCGCATCTTATAAACTCATTATCGTTTTTTACGTTAATAATAATTTCACCTTTATCTGAAAATTTAATAGCATTACTTAGAAGATTTGTTACTACCTGTATCAGCCTATTTTTATCGCCTATGACGCTAAAGTGAGTGTCTGTTACCCTTGTAATTATCTTTAGACTCTTTTTATCCAAAAGTGATGTTACCGCATTTACCGCATGAGTAATAACATCTATAATGCCAACTTCTTCCATACTCCAAACAACCTTGCCTGCCTCAATCTTGGCAAGATCTAAAACATTATTAATCATATCCGTAAGACGCTCAGCCTCTGTTTCAATAATATTTAGCTCTTCCCTGATATAACCAATGTCAGTGGATAAGGAGTCGACACTCTCTTTCCTTTCAATCAATGGAAATATTTTTTTCTCAAGATTTTCTTTGATCATGCTTGAAAAGCCAACTATTGATGTTAGTGGAGTACGAAGCTCATGAGAGACAGTGTTTAAAAATTCGGATTTAATTTGGTCAGCCCTCTCAGCCTTGTCTTTAGCCTCTCTTAATCTTTTCTCAATTATCTTACGCTCTAATATCTCTTGCTCAAGCTCCCGATTTTTATTTGATAATTCCTTTGTGCGATCTTCAACCATATTTTCAAGGTGGCAGCGGTATTGATGAAGTTCTTGTTCTTTTTGTATACGGATATTAATCTCTTGCTGCAGGGTTTTCATATCCTTAAATGAGCGTAACGAAGAAAGTACGGCTCCAAAGAGTTTATCAAAGGTTAATTCGCTTTTTGTCTTATAATCATTGATATTATAATTAACAAAAATATTCTCTTCTGGAGTTTTACCGGGCTGACCTGTGCGGAGGATGATTCTTACAAAATTATTGCAGAGATCATCTCTGATATGACGCACTACATTGAGCCCGGAATCATCACTCTCCATAATAACATCCAATAAGATAAGGGCAGTATCTGGATTTTTATCAATAAGGGAATTTGCCTCATCTTGAGAATAGGCATCTAAAAATTCCAGTCTCCTTCCATCAAATGTAAAATTATTGAGGGCAATCTTTGTAGAGCTATGCACCCCCTCTTCATCATCAACCACCATAACCTTCCAGCTATTTAGACTATAATCAATAGGTATGGATTCCTCAGCAAATATTAATCTATCAAGATTAACCATTTTTAACCTCTAATCTATATTTATATTTATGATTATAACAGAAAAAAGATATATCATTCAATTTATTTATATCTAATACCAAGTTGCATTAAAAGTAATAATTCCAACTTACATTTATCTCATCAATGTAGAAATCGTAGGTCTTTTTCCTTGATGCGGTTATTTTTAATGCATTATTGGTTGAGAGATAAAATGCTTGATTCAATTCTATTAAATAGAGTTGATTTATATCGCCCAATTCATAGTACATTGTCTTAAATTGCAATTGAGCCTTCCAAAAATCTGTAATATTTGTTAAAACACCCGCCTGCAGCCCTGCTCCAAGTGAATAACTATCATTTAAAGCGCTGCCTAATTTTATATCTACCATAATCAGACTATAAAGTAGAGAGTCTGGGAGAAATCTGTAAGTAATACCTCCACCTACAGCTAAATTATATATTGAATGAAAATCTTTTTGTCTATTTTCTTCTTCACTTAGTCCAGTTTTTATACTCCATGAGATTGATTTAAAAAAATTGTCCATTTCAGCAAGAGAAGTAATGCTAAGAAGCGTGAGTTCAGAGAGATAGAATCTATCTATGCCGTAGTAATATCTAAACTCAGTGTTTAGAAACGAGATTGATGAGCCTTGAATGTTTCCCTTATCGGAATCAAGCAAGAAGTGAGCCGCTGGACTGAATCCTATGTTTTGATAAAACCTGCCGTTTAGGTATCCACCGCCTATTGCCAGCCTTGAGGAATTGTGTCCTGTTTCTGGGCGCTCAGGGGTTGGAATATTGTATTGTAATTTATCTAGTTTACTCCTTGAGGTTAATATCTTTAAAAGTAATCTGGAGTAATCATCTTTTGATATATTCTTTTTAAGGTAATCATATTGCAGGTATTCAGATGCTAGATCAAGTATCTTAATTTTATCTTCCATCTTTATGTCAAGATTTGTCAGGATTTGTTCAGGGTCAATCTTGGATTGCGCAATAGTCATTGCCATATCTTGATGAACACTGCTCAATAGACTTGAGATATATTTAATTTTCTTATTTTGTGATGGTCTGTAAGAAATGTCAGTTATTAGTTTATTTTTCTCTAAAACTCTGATTGTATCTATTGGAATAACCCAGTAAATAAAATCTCCTGTAAGATTTAATTCTGGCCGGGCAGCTTCTATTAGGAATAACAAGGCATATGAGCAGTTGTTATCAATAAAATAATAACTAGAAGAAACATTCGATAATTCCCATAGATGTAAGCACATTCTCATTACCTCATCTTGTGACAGATTAAGTCTATATTCCCATATATCGCGGTTTTCAAGATAATTATATTCCTTTATCTTTTCATAATAAGGCAGGACAGAAAATAAACCTTTATATAACCCAAAGATTCCCTTAAATGCGTAAAAAAACCCAGGCGGCTCATTAGTTGTTGCTGCATAGCTGACCCCATAAGAAATCAGCTTGCTTTCATAGACAGAGTCAATCCTAAGGAAGGTATGCCCGTAGAATGATGCTGGACTATTTAGATAAGATGTCGGGAATATTAAAACTGCTGAGCGAGGATTAAGCTCATTTAAGAATTTATTGCATTCTACGCATTCTTGTTTCGGAATTAGCGTCTCGGAGATATCTAATTCACTTTTTAGCCATTGATATCTTGCTATAAATTTACAGATAGGATGATCGTCGTTTTTTACATCAGTTCTGAAAAAAGCCTTTATTGTTTCTATTAGCTCAGATTGTGGAGAGTATTTACCATTACTTGAAATAAAAAACTTTGGATCGTCTATATCACTTATAAAACCATGTAATATAGATGATTTATAATGTAAGAGGACATGCCACTGTCTGGTGTCGTAAAGTTTTTTTTCTTCGGCTGTTTTTAATAGACCTTCAATATATTTGTCTTGTTCTGAATCGGCATTGCAAATGGTGATGTTTGATGGTAAAAAAGACAAGAAAAAGGACATACAACTTAAAACCATCAAATAGTATGCCCTTTTTAATACTCTATCTATCAAGATTTAGAATTCTTATTAACTTAGTATGAACATATTAATATTATCTATAACCTCTGCAGCCTGAATCTTATCTGATGTATAGATATTAGAAAAGTTTTTTTGTAAAGTTAAGAAAAAATCAGATCTTTTTTCAATATCAATATTCATAAGATCGGCTATTGTATTTAGAGATTCCCCTTCTCCTTTTGCAATATCGTGCGCAATCACATCCATATTAGAGTCTACAAAGTAATTAAGCTTGTCGTTCTGAACAAACTTAGACTTAGAACAATTGGAAGTTCCTGAGGTTATACCAAATGTCTGTGTGTATGTAGAAGCGTTTGTTGTAACAACTAATGTCTGCAAGAAAACTGAATTAGCGTCCTTTATGATCAATGTGCCGAGTCCGCAACCCGTATTTTTTTGATCTGCGAAGGCTAAAACCGGTAGTAATAATGCTATTGCCAGTAAAACAATAAGTTTTTTCAAAATAAAGTTCTCCTTATAGTAATATAGATAAGATTTTAATATAATGTTTAAGGCTAAAAGCCCTAAAAAAAGTATAACAGAATTATTTCATTATTATCAAGTTTTTTTATAAAGGGCAAACCAAGGCTAAGTCATAATGATCGGCAGTGAAGATTGCCAAACATAGATAATTTAATCATTAATAGGAGTTATATCTTGCTATAAGCGGTCTTGAGACCATTTATAAAATTATCCATACTGAAAATCTTAGCGCGTTCATACCCTGCTTTAATAAGTCTTTGTCTTAGTTCTTTATCATTTATCATCATCGTAATCTTGTTTGCAATATCTTCTACATCATATGGGTCTACATAAAGAGCAGCGTCACCGCAGACCTCTGGCATACATGAAACTGATGAGGTTATGACTGGAACTCCTAAGCTCATTGCCTCAATAGGCGGAAGTCCAAATCCCTCATAAAGTGATGGAAAGGCAAGGAACATGGCGCCTTTATATAATATATATTTATCTGATTCAGAGATATAATCAATGATGCGGACTCTTTTTTGAATCTCTGCTTTGGTTAATTCTGTATAAAACTGCGGAAATTCTGATTTCCAATTTATATCTTTTTTCCCTACGATTACAAGCGGAATATCAGCAGACAGGCAAAGATATGCCTCTATAAGACGTTTGAGATTTTTATTTGCGGATTGACCAAAAAATAAGATAAATTGTCCATATTTTAGGTCATACGATATTAACTTATTTAGTATTGTATCTTTTTGAATTACCTCATTTGAGAGCAAGACTGGCTGGTAATTTACAAAAAATTTGTCAGGATTAATATCGTAAAATTCTACCAAATCTTTTTTTGTATGTTCAGAAACGCATATTATCAGCTTTGAATCCTTTATGGCATCCCTGACACGTAAGGCGACTTTGTCCTTTGAATTATTTTTTGCGCGTATGGATGTAATATCGTGAATCGTTGTGAGCTTGACTGTTCCCTTAATCTTTATAGGCGTACAATAGGTTGCATGCCAAATATCCACCTTTGGGTTTGGAGCAATCGTTAGTTTTAAACCAAGATACCTTAAATGTTTTGCTATCTTGTAGCACCCTGGGCTTACATAAATACCAGCATCAGTTAAAGATGAAAAGTCCTCTGTGATATTCAAATCCTTTGGAATGCGAACTAAATCACAATTGGAAGCCTTGCCAACCATGGTCTTTATTGACAGAGAAGAAACAGATTTAAGATGCTCCCAAGTGTTAATTTCTTGAAAGAGTGTTGAAATATCTGTATTTATCAATGCCTTTGGAGAATATCTTGAGATTAATACACTTATATCCGCTCCTAGTTCTTTATATGCATTAAGAAGATTTTTAGAATAGGTTTTTAAGCCTCTGGTATGTTTTTCCTCAAGGCTCATTCCTGATATTAATATTTTAGCGCCATTTAATTCCATTATCACCCATACATTTAAATAATTAATTAATTACCTATATTATTATTTATTAAAACATTATCTTGCCAAAATTATCCATATGTTGTTAAACTATAAAGTGAATTTTTCTGCGTTTAGAAGACCGACTAGGTATATTGACCATGAGTTGAACTCTATACATAAAAAATCTGGAACACGGTTTGCCCTTTGTTTTCCAGATGTTTATGAAATAGGTATGTCTCATATTGGGATTGGGATACTTTATGATTTGATTAATAAACTCCCAAATGCCTCCGCTGAGCGTGTCTATGCCCCTTGGGGAGATATGGAGGGATATCTGCGCGATAAGGGTCTGCCCTTGTTGAGCCTTGAGAGTGGAGAGCCATTGGCAAATTTTGATATTGTTGGATTCTCTCTGCAATACGAGCTTTCATTTACATCCGTATTAAATATGCTTGACCTTAGCAGGATTCCTTTAAGAAGTATTGAGCGAACCTCTTCACACCCGATTGTCATTGCTGGAGGCCCATGCACAATGAATCCTGCCCCTATTGCTGTTTTTTTTGACGCAATATTAATTGGCGACGGAGAAGACGCAGTCCCTGAAATAATATCAACTATCAGCGCATATAAGACTCAAGGCGACGGCGCTAGAACTGGATTACTAAAAGAGTTATCTCGAATTGAAGGTCTATATATCCCAACTATATCCACAGGAGATATTAAAAAGAGATATATAATTGATTTAAATAATGCCCCATATCCTTGTTCCCCAATTGTCCCATATAATCAGATTGTCCATGACCGCATAACCATTGAGGTATCACGCGGGTGTTCAAGGGGGTGCAGATTTTGTCAGGCAGGCATGACATATAGACCTGTTAGAGAGCGCTGGCCTGAGAAGATTTTATCCATTGCCGAGCAGTCCATACGAAACACAGGGCATGATGAGGTCTCGCTTAATTCTCTAAGCATAGGAGATTATACTAATCTTATCCAGCTTATAAAATTATTTAATCATAGATTTAGAGATAAAAAGATTGCCCTCTCGCTTCCATCTATCAGGGTAGGGGCTATTAACGATGAACTTATTGAGAATATAAAGTCTGTGCGAAAGACAGGTTTTACTATTGCCCCGGAGGCTGGCACTGCGCGTTTGAGAGGAGTTATTAATAAGGACTTTAGTAATGAGCAATATGAGAAAACCCTATACAGTATCTTTAAAGGCGGATGGCTTAATCTTAAATTATATTTCATGACAGGGCTTCCAACCGAAACTGACGTTGATATTGAGGCAATCCCTGAGATGGTTAATAGGGCGCTTCGTATCGGGAAGATTGCAGTTAATCGACATATAAATATAAATGTTGGAGTCTCTACCTTTGTGCCTAAACCTCATACTCCATTTCAATGGTATGGTCAGATTCCTTATGCTGAGATTGAAAGAAAGAAAATGTATCTAAAAAATGCGTTAAGAAAAAAAGGGATTACATTTAAGGGACATGATGAACGAATGTCCCTGCTTGAGGCTTCAATCTCCCGCGGTAGCAGCGCAATGTCAGACCTGATTGAAGAGGCTTGGAGAAATGGGGCAAGGCTTGATGCATGGACAGAGGAGTTTGACTTTAGCAGGTGGCAAAGGGCAATGGATAAAACTGGGATAGATATTGAACATACTGCCTCAAAAACCTATAATGTTAATGAGCCATTTCCTTGGGATAATATAGATATAGGGGTAGAAAGGGATTTTCTTAAAAGGGAACTTAGGGATGCCTTAAAGGGTGTGAATACCTTAGACTGCCGTTTGGAATGCGGTTCATGCGGACTGTCATGCGAGTCGGCCCAGTTTTTGGCAAAGACCCAGCCTATTGATACGCAAAGCTATAAGATTATGCCAATGAAAAAAACTCTGCCCCCTATAAGGGTAAGGGTACAATTTTCTAAGACTGGGATATTGCGATATCTCTCGCATCTTGAATTAATCTCAGCATTAAATAGAGCCTTGCGGCGCGCAGATGTCCCGATTTGTTATTCAGTAGGATTTCATCCAGCGCCTAGAGTATCCTTTGGTCCTCCGCTCAGTGTAGGGGTGGCTGGGTTAAAGGAATATTTAGATATAGAGGTTGTGCCTCCTTTTGATATTGTAAGGTATAAAGAAATGATTAACCTCTCACTGCCTGAAGGGTTTAAGGTAAACGATATGTTTTTTATAGAAAACAATACGCCGTCACTAAGCAAATTTATCTCTGGCTATAAATATGAGATATCTGGGATTGACATTGGATTAATGACTCAGATAAATGATAGATTAATGGATAAATCATTGACATGGGTTTTATATAACCTAATAAGTTATGATATCTCAGACAATATTCTAAAGATATTTCTAAAAGATACCGAAAAATATAAGATAAAGTTATCGTCAATTGTAAAGGATGTCTTTGATGCGGAATTATCAAGTTTTGATATTACAAGGACTGCTCTTTATGGTTACATTGACGGCTGGATTGAACCACAAAGGATTAAATAATATAGATAGCAAAGGAAAGAGAAGATATGTCAAGTGATATACTGATTAACGTGACTTTGGATGAGGTAAGGGTAGGGCTGCTTGAAGATGGACAGCTTGTAGAGTTTTATGTTGAGCGAAAAAAGGAATCCAGTCTTGTTGGAAATATTTATAAGGGCAAGGTTGTTAAGATACTGCCAGGTATGCAGTCAGCATTTATAGAGGCAGGTCTTGAGAAGGCTGCATTTCTTTATGTAGATGATATTAAGAGTGAGACAGAGGATTTTTCACATTTTTTGGTAGAAGATTTTAAGGGAATAGAGATACCAACCCGCAAGGCAAGCAGAGATGTAACGATTTCAGAGTTGATACAAGAGGGACAGGACATTATTGTGCAGATAACTAAAGACCCAATCAGCACAAAAGGCGCAAGGTGTTCAACATATATTACTATACCCGGCAGGTATCTTGTCCTTATGCCTACCATTAATCATATTGGAATATCAAGAAGGATAAGTGATGAGTCTGAACGCACTCGTCTAAAGGCTCTTGTAGATGAGATAATTCCAGATGGTTATGGGTTGATTATTAGAACTGCAAGTGAAAATGCTGGCGTTTTAGAATTTAAACATGACCTAGAGTTTCTTTTGATGTTATGGCAGAATATTCAGAAAAAAAAGGACTTCGCGGTTGCGCCTTCTCTTTTATACAGTGACCTTGATTTAATACACAGATCTGCCCGCGACTTATTGAGCTGCAATGTTGACAGGCTTATTATTGATTCACCTAAAGAGTATGAGAATATCAGAGATTATGCAAAGGATTTCTTTCCAGAGTTATTAAGCAGAATAGAACTTTATAAGGATTCAGAGCCTATATTTGATACATTTGGCGTTGAAATAGATGTCTCAAAGGGTCTTGACAGAAAGATTTGGCTTAAATCAGGCGGAAATATCATAATTGATCAGACTGAGGCAATGAGCATTATTGATATAAATACTGGCAAATATGTAGGCAAGGAAGATTTAGAAGACACAATCCTAAAAACCAATCTTGAGGCGGTAAAGGAAATAGCATATCAGATAAGACTTAGAAATCTTGGCGGGATAATTATCATAGATTTTATTGATATGGAGCGCCCTGAAAACAAGGATCGTCTCTATAATGCCTTTGTAGAGGCTATGAAAAAGGATCGCGCAAGAAATACGATTTTAAATATTACAGAACTTGGGCTGATTCAGATGACCAGAAAAAGAATCAGAGAAAGTCTTGGCAGAACGCTTTGCGATGTCTGTCCATGCTGTGAGGGTAAGGGATGTATTAAATCTTCTAAGACAATAAGTTATGAGATAATCCGAAAGCTAAAAAAATCGTCTTTCAAGAATATCTCAAAGGTGACAATTACTGTGCATCCAACGATTGCAGATTATTTATTTGACGAACATAGATTAGGGCTTGAGGAATTTGAAGTAACAAATGGAGTTGAGATTTTAATCAAGACAGATTCTCGTTTACATCAAGAGAGTTTTGATATAATGTTTGCATGAGGGCATTGATTATCGGAGTAATAGGCGGCAGCAAGGCATCTCCAAAGGACAAGGCAGTGGCGTTTGAAGTCGGCAGGATAATTGCGGTTCATAAGGCAATACTTCTGTGCGGAGGTCTTACAGGGGTGATGTTCGAGGCCTCAAGGGGCGCAAAATCAGCAGGAGGCATGTTATCTCTCTAATTAAACCGACTCAAATAGCCCCAAATTATTCACAATAAGGCAGCCCAAAAATATAATCATTCATATTATAATAACCATACCATA
>Ga0315281_10003966_pt1 | contig 21592 bp, 20 predicted proteins | sample YL17G07_0_MG_FD_204540 | JGI IMG/M metagenome (GOLD analysis project Ga0315281, IMG submission 204540) | Sediment microbial communities from Yellowstone Lake, YNP, Wyoming, USA - YL17G07_0 | ecosystem: Environmental > Aquatic > Freshwater > Lake > Sediment | place: USA: Wyoming | collected... | reverse complement strand
ATAAGACTGCAAAAATCCCCCCACCCCGGGAATCTCCGGGGCCGCCACGACGCTATCCACCACCAGTTGGGAAAAGCGTTGGCAGAGATTGATCATCTCTTCCTCAGCCAGGGGTTGGCGCAAGAATTCTTGATAATAATAACGAAATTTGTCGAAGCGGTTCATACCGCCGTGGTGTAAGTGATGCTGCACCACCTGAGCCTGGATATCCTCTCCAAAGGATTCAAAGAGCCTGCCAAAAGCCTGGGTCTTGACATTGACGGAATCAGCCAGAACTCCGTCAAAGTCGAAAAAGAAGGCCTCGAAATCCTCTTTATTGCCAAAAAGCATCAGCGCCCAAATTCTCTCTGGTGCTATTGGACCAGGCGTTTCTTCCCCGGATCGGCATGATACGCTTCCTCCACCAGATCCAGGATGCCCTGGCCGATATCTATGAAAATGTTGGGAACCATTTTGCGAGCCGCCCGGGGAGTGAAACGGTAAGGCGTGATTTCATAATGGGCCGGGTCACGCTGGTCCAGACGGAATTCCAGTTCCACTCTCCCGCCCATAACTTCCTTGATCATGTTGAGCAAGTCCCGGGACTTGAGAATCTGGTTGCCGGTAATGGTGAGGCATTGGTTGGCGAATTCGGGGGCCAGGGCGGCAACGCTCATCAAAGCCGCATCCTTGACGTGGATATACTCGCGCCGTTCTTCGCCGCTGCCGCCATAGACAATGCGGCCTTCTCGGATCGCCTGGGTGACGTAACGCTTCAGACCATTCCACTCCTGGGCCCGGGGCCCGTAAAGCGAACCGTAGCGCAGGATCGTGTATTCCAGCCCATAGCGCTCGTGGAAAGCCTCAATCAGTAGTTCCACCGCCTGCTTGCTGACTCGGTAAAAGGAACCGTTATGGCTGTACACATAAACTGTAGAAGCGAATACCAGCCGCTCTACCTTAGCCTCCAGGCAGCTTTGCATGACCGCGGTGCTGCCGATGATATTGCTTTCCACCGTCTTCCGCGGTGAGGAGGCGGCCTCGCCGATGTCGGCGACACCGGCCAGATGGTAAACATAACGGGCCCCCGCCAAGGCCCGCAACAGGGCCTCTTCGTCCTGAATGTCGCCGACGATCATCTGTTGCCCTGATTGCAACCACGGGGAAGGGCAGATATCATAAATGAACACTGCATTCCCCGTCTCGGTGAGAGCGTCCGCCAGGTGGCTCCCCAGAAAGCCTGAACCCCCGATTACTACTACTTTATCTTTCATATAAGCCCCACCTTCTGCAGGCCGCGTAACAGGTTCTCCACCGCCGTTTCTTCCATGAGCTGCCTGGCCTCCCGGGCGTAAGAGCCGACGTGGGGAGTCAGAATGACATTGTCAAGGGCACACAGCGGGCCGCGGTACGGCTCATTTTGAAAAACATCCAGGCAGGCAAGCCCAACCCGGCCATCCACCAGGGCCTCGTAGAGGGCAGTTTCATCCACTGACCCGCCCCGGGCAGTGTTAACCAGGATTATCCCTTTCTTGCCGATTTTTTGCAATTCCGCCGCCCCGATAATGGTTTGGTTGCCGCTGGCGTGAATGGTAACGATGTCCGCCTGGGCCATCAATGCCGCTAAGGAGAGAAACTGAGCCCAGGGAACCGCAACCGGATGCGGGTCATAGTAAACGACCGTTGACCCGAAAGCCTGCGCCAGTTTACCCACATGCTGGCCGATGCTGCCGAACCCCACGATGCCCACCGTTTTCCCGTGCAGCAAACCGCCCATGGGCTTGCGCCATTCTCCTTGCCGAATCAACTGATGACACCAGGGAATCAATCGCAGGGCCGCAAGGATTAAACCCAGGGTCAACTCTGCCACGGCGTGGGTCAGGACCCCGGGGGTGCGGTACACCAGGATGCCCAACTCAGCGGCGGCGGTGTGATCAACGTTGTCCCAACCTACCCCCACCCGGGAAATGACCTTCAGAAAATCCCGGGCCGCTTCCAGCACCGGTCGCGTAATGGGTTCAGTGCCGGCCAGCAGTCCCACCGGCCGGTATTCCGTCAAGAACCCCGCCAATTCCGCGGCCGTCAGCTTGCGGGCCAAGGGGTTGTGGAGTACCTGAAAACCATGATTCTGCAATCGTTCCACCAGCCCCGGGGATTCTTTGCCGAAAGAAGTGGTGGTGGTGAGAATAATTTTCCCTGCAGTCACGCCGGCTTCTCCGTCTATCTCACAGCCAAGTAAATATGGGGGTCGGTATTCGCTCGAGAATTGTCGAAAGTTCCTTATTTGGGCTTATAACAATTAGCCCAGGATCTGTCTTTCTTTAAAATAGCGCCGTAAAAACCCTCAAAATCGATTTTCTTCCATAAATATTTTAGCGGATATAACCTGGACCATATTGGATATTGGAAATCAACTCTTCCACCACTTCCCAGCCGGAATGTTGAAATATCAATTTCCAGTCTCCAGGAGATAATTCAAAAATGTGGGTGTTTTCCGGGGAGACCTCCTTTTGCCGCCGATGCCGGATATGATGTAGGCCGACCCTACTGCAGGCCAAATAAGGGACGGTGATCACCAAATATTTACAATTAGACTTCTGAGACATGCGGTCTAAAAATAAAATTGGATCGGGCAGATGTTCCAGCATTTCGAAGGACATGGCAATATCAGGCTCAATACCGTATTTCTCAAAAAGATCTTCTGCCCTTACCAAAAGGGCGTCCAGATTTTTCGATTTTATTTTGTTTACTGCCACCTCATCCAAATTGACGCTGAGCGTCTGATAATTATATAGGTTAAAGGGCACCTGGTCCAAAAGGATATTTCGAAGATATGTCAAATGGTTTCCCGAAGAATCGCCAATATCCACCAGAGCGATGGGTTCATCTGGCTTGGGCTTTTCCTTCAGTAAAAGCTCAATTGCCCGCAATGCCAACTTTATTTGAAAGGCATGTTGGGTACGACATTTAAGGCGGAAATACTCCCCTTCGACCTTGAAGTGAGAGTATTGGTCGCTCAAATCTGGGATAATCGCTTGCAATCGATGCGCCAAATTATCCAGATTCTGCTGCCGGGCTGCAGCCGCCAGGGAGGCGATTTGCCACCGCTCCGCAACCATTCTTAGCCAGGTTTTGACCTTGGTGGCGAAGTTGATTGTCATCACAGCTGATAATGCGCCATGAGCCGGTCGCCGGCCATCAATTCTTGCACCCGGGCCAGGTCCCAAGGGGTGTCGACGCTCAGTGTTTCCAGCTCGGTCCGCACCATTTGCACCCTCTCCCCATGCTCGATGATGCGCAGCATATCCACGGACTCAATCTTCTCCAAAGGCGTCTGCGGCAGGGCATTAAATTTCAGCAGATAATCCCTTCTGAAGGGGATGACGCATACCTGCTTGAGCATGGGCACGGCTGCGATCCCCTTCCGTCGTGAGGGAATGGGTTCCCGGGAAAAATATAAGGCGCGGCCATCCACCCCCACTACCACTTTCACTTCATTGGGGTCCTCGAACTCCGCCACCGTCTTCATGGGGGCCATCAGGTTCACCACCTGGAGAGTGGGGTCTTCCAGCAGCGGCCGCACCGCTTCCTCCACCATCTCCGGGGTTACCATGGGTTCATCCCCCTGGACCATGACCATGATGTCCACCCGGCGGCCGGTGGCCGCCTCCACCTTGAGCATGGCCTCGGCGCAGCGGTCGGTGCAGCGCTCATGGGTATCGGCGGTCATGATGGCCTGGCCGCCGATGCCTTGCACATAGCCAAAGATCTCCTGGTCGCAGGTGGCCACGTAGGTTTCCGCCAGCAGCCCGCACTGCCGGGTTCGGAAATACACGTGTCCCACCATGGGGATGCCGTGAATGGGGGCCAGGGGTTTTCCCGGAAAACGGGAGGACCCCAGGCGCGCCGGGATAATGGCGATTATGCGGCTCACGTTAATCTCTCCGGGCAATGATGCGCATATGCGAACTGAACCCGTGCCGGGAAATCCATGATTGCAACTCCTCCTTGCAAGTGTCGCTGCCCGTCCGGGCCACCACCTGCCAGAACCTCTCGGGTTCCACCCCGTCCAGGTGCATGGCATTTTCCACAATATTCCAATCCAACTTGCCCGGGGTGGCCACTTCTTCCACCGTCAAGCCCGCTTCCGTGCACAGCCGGGCCAGGGATCGGGGATTGAAGAAATTCAAGTGGTGGGGAGGATAGACACTTTTCGAGTCTTCCCAAAGCACCTGGATATCGAAACCTTCACCGTTCAGGGTAGTGGCTAAGAAGTAACCTCCCGGGCGCAACAGGCGAAAGGCCTTTTCCAGCGTGAGTCTGGGGTCGTGCAGGTGTTCCAAAATCTCAAAGGCGGTCACCAGGCCGAACCGCCCTTCCTGCCCCGCCAATTCCTCTATGGCGGTCTGCACTACCTCAAACCCCTTGGATTGACAGATGGTGGCCATTTGGGGGGATGGTTCGATGGCCACCATGGAGGCCCGAGGCCAGAAAGTGCGCAGCTCTTCCAGAAACAGCCCGAACCCGGCGCCAATGTCTCCTATCGTCTCCCCAGCTAGCGCGGGCAGGCGCTCGGCCACATAAGCCGCCCGGGGACGGAAAATCTTCTCCCGCCTGGCCTCCGCCACGGGGCGGAAGAATTCTTCCACCCAATATATGCTAGATTGGCCATTGACGTAAAACTTTTCCAAGCTCGCCTGGCTTGGCCGCGGGTTGGCGAACAGCGTGCCGCAGGCCTTGCAGGTGACATACCGGAACCCTATTTTGGTGAACTCCGGGTGGTGTTCTTGCCCTGCACAGGCCGGACAGGCCACCCTGGAATACTGCGTAGGATCGCTAAAAAGATTGATGACATCTTCCTGCACCAGTTCCAGATAACGATTAAAGGTCGCAGGATTGCGGACGTCTTGTTCTTTCATGTGGGTCTTTTCCAATAAATTGCCATCGATGATTCTAAGACGAAATTACCATTGGGGGAAATCCGGGTGAAACCCCAAGTCAATAACGAATATAGTTTCGACATCGTAAACCGTTCAGTTGCTCCACCAATTCTCTTTCTCCTATTAATCCGACGCCATGATCTATTAACCTTGGGCTTGCCTTATTCATCCATTGGCAATAATGACAAAGGTGTGATCCATATTACTGCATCTCGTTATAATGTTTCACTACCAGGGCCGGATTTCCCGCCGCGAGAACATTGGCCGGGATATCTTTTACCACCACACTCCCCGCCCCGATTACAGAATTCTCACCGATGGTTACACCCTTGAGGATAATGGCATTAGCGCCAATCCACACTCGCTTGCCAATATCAACCGGAGCATCATGCTCTGTCCCGGAATAAAGCATCCTTTGTTGGGGGGGCCAGGGCGAATGGAAATCGGAATCGACTATCGTCACGTTAGGGGCAATGATCGTTTCCGCACCGATGCGCACGACGGTGGACCGACAGGTTATAGAGGTGCCGTTCAGACCGCATCTGTCTTCCAAAATAATTCGGGCGTCCTTCAAAAAGGTCCTTAACCTCACCGGATGGTTGAGACCGCCCGCAGTACACCGCCAGGATGATGAAATAAGTTGGACACCATCCCCGATTTTTATACCCCCCCAGGGGGATCGTATGATCACCCTACCGTAAACCTCCAGGTTCCGTCCGCATTGGCATCCAGTCAAAAGACATTGCAAATGAAATCTCGTAGTCGAGAGCTTAGTGATACTCCACTGCCAAGACTCATCGAATAAACGGCGAAGAGTACAACTTATTGAATCTTCACTTAGAATAGTCCGTATGTCTCTCATCGCTTCAAGCTTGCCAGACAGGCGCGGCAGCTATGATCCAGCATGCGGATATCCAGGCTGTAAGCCACAAAGCGATAACCTTCTTGAAGCCTGTGTTGCAACTGGGCCAGGTCGGGTTCAACCACATGGATACCTGGAGCTTTTCCCGATGGGGCGCCAGATTTCCTGATCCGCTCCATCGCCTGGGTCATGAGAGGATGGGCAAATTGGCCGGGAATGCCCAGGGAACCGGAAAGATCATAAGGTCCCACAATAAACCCGTCTACTCCTGCCACCGCCAGGATTGTATCTAAATTCTCCACCGCCTTGATATGCTCCACCTGCACGATAACGATGCTCTCCTGCGCCAGCCAGCCCTTGTACTCCTCAAACCGGGTGCCGTATCCCTGGGCCCGGGCCAGCCCCACCCCCCGGCGCCCCTGAGGCGGATATTTCACCGCCGCCACCGCCTGCTCGGCCTCCAGGGCCGAGTTGACCATGGGCACGATAACCCCGTGCGCGCCGGCGTCCATCACCCGCTTGATTTGCACCGCATCGTTGGCGGAAAGACGCACCAGGGGGGTGACGCCGCAGAGACCGATGACCCGGATCAGCTCTTCGGCCTCACGGATGGTGATGACGCTGTGCTCCAGGTCCACCACCAGCCAATCGAAACCCGCCCTGGCCATGATTTCGGCAATGGCCGGATGCGCCAGGGTGATCCAGCTGCCGATGGTTGGTTCAGCAGTTTGCAGCTTTTTTTTAAGATTCTTCTTAGGAGTCATAGATCAGCTGATCTGTTTCAGGATGCCTGTCAGATCATTTGACTGTTTTCTTAACGATGATATTCCACGCAAACCCAAGATAAGGGCTCAGGAAGAGTTCCAGACCGGTTTCCGCATAAAATGGTGCTCCATAGACGATATTTCCACCAGGAAAAGGTTCTTTTCCAAGGGCTTTTAAAAGCGGAATCCTAAGTTTGCCGATGAGGGGCAATTGGGAATAAAAAAAACCATTTTTCCTCAATGATTCCATTTGGAAACTCTTAAATAAAGATATTATTTCCTTTCTGCTAAAAACCCGGGTAAAGGGATTTTTGGCCCCGGATTTTGGCTTCCCTTCAGTCATTATCCCTAACCTTTCAGCCTCGGGATATCTGAAAATCATCCCAGTAACGATAGTTCGCGGGAGTAAATTGAATAAATAATAGGCAGAGACTCGGGAATAGAGCATTATTATAGCCTTGCCCTGGGGTTGGAGGACCCGGGAAACCTCCTGAACGCATTTTTCAGTATTCTCTGTGTGGTGCAAGACCCCGTTGGAATAAATGATTTCAAAGGAATTATCCAGAAAAGGCAGATTCTCGGCATCGGCCCTGAGGGCCAATCCTGAGCCTTCCTTGATCAAGTTCAGCTTAAGGGCAGTAGAGGCAACCCGTTCTTCAGTTATATCTATTGCTGTCACATGAGCGCCATATCGCTGAAACAAGGCAGAATGGCCGCCGCCTCCGCATCCTATCTCTAAGATGTGCTTATTTTTTAAGTCAGCTAAGTTCATTTCAACTACGGATAGATGTTTGCGATATTTAAACATCCTCTCCAATTCAGTCAAATTCTCATATAGCAATTCCCTATTTAAATTTCTATCCAGTTCTGAATACCATTCTTGGCAAGTATCCCCCCAAAAGTTCTGAATATCCTTCTTTTTTCTATTCAACATGGCGTCGGGCAACATTGAGATATACCCGATTGCATTTATGGGATATGATTGTTGGCAGACGCTGCACCTTAAATATTCTTGGGTAGCGTCAATACAAATAGATGAAGTTTCCGCATTACAAAAAGGACACCTCAACAATTGCAATCTTAATTTAAGAGCTTCTATTATGTTATTCATAATCTAAAACCCTACTTTTTCTGAAGACAAAAGATTAGCGCAAAGTTATTCCCGGACTCCGCCGGGGTTTCCACAACAGCGCGCAAATGGCTATCCATAAGCAGGGGCGGTATGTATGGGTCATCGATGCCGGTGAAATTCTTTATCTCACTCCTCAGAGCCCCGGCGGCCGGCAAACCTGTCAAAAAAGGGTCATTCCCTCATGATCCCACCTAGGCTTTTTCACCACATTTTATAACCAGTAGCCCGGTGTCTTTATAATGCTTTTCAGGTAACGGTTGGCTGCATGGCTAAATCTTACCAACAATTACCCCCATCGATCTTGGAGCCGTGGTCTCCCCATGATTCAGTTGCGCTAACGCAGTCTAGCCAGTGCCAATTGCAGCAATGAGTTTACATCTTCTCTTTTCATTCCAAAGATCATCGGTTGAACATAGCACAAGGCCAGAACTAAAACGCTATAAATCAGGCCGGCAATAAGGAAACTCGGCACGACATTGTCCTGAACCCCAGGGATATGATCTACCCCGACCATGACCAGCCAGGCGGTGATCAGAAGGCTGGCGACACACCCCAATTGATGTCTTAGATAGCGCCAGAAACTTAGGCCCAGGTACCTGGTACTAAAATAAAGCAAGACATTGACGGCAACGACTTGGATCAGCACCATTTTGATGGACAGCCCCATCGCCCCTGCGTCGAGGCCCATCTTGGCACCAGGGGCAATCAGAAAATAGGTCATCGGCAGACCCAGGATCAGGAAAATAATGCCGACATTGCGATAAAGTGCGGTTTTCCCGGTGGCGTAGAAAAAAGCGCCGGTAAGCTGCCCATAAGTTTGGTGGATCGGGTAGAAGGCCAAGATGGCCACGGCGGCAACTGCCCCGGCGAAGTTCCTGCCCCCCATGAGAAACACCACCTTTTTGGCCTGCACCGCAATGAAACAGGAGAAATATGCGGCAATGGAGTAAAGCAGCGGCAGGTAACGTTGGAAAAGATGGACCATGTGGTTCAGATCCCCTTTATCATGGGCGATGGCAAATTCCCGGGTGAGCAGCGGGGCCATGGCACTGGTGAAAAGGAAGCACAGCGCGCCGATTTGCATGGAGAGGCCGAAAAATCCCTGTTCCACACTGCCGCAGAAAATTTGTAGCAGCCATCGATCGAAGATGCCCGCCACCATGGCGATTAATGCAAAACTAAACAATGGATGGCTGTAAGTAAAAAACTCTTTGACATAGGCCTTGACCTGAACCGCGGGTAACCGCCAGTGTTGGGTCAGGGAATATCCTTTGTTATTCATCACCCATATAAAAGCCACGATGAGAAAAAACATAATGCCGTAATGATAAAAAAAGAAATTGGTCAGCGACAACTTCCCCAGGAAAAACAGCATAATGAGAACCGGCAATCCTATAACTTTTTGAGTCATACGCACCATCTCGGTAGAGACGGTAATTCCGTAAGCGTCAGCCATCTTGCCCAAAATGTCAATGAACCAGGTCAATATCCCCCACACCGCCGCGCAAGAGATGTAAAACAAGGTCTGATTCGGCCATAGTAAATTAGATTTCTCTGAAGTTTGAGCAACCAGCAAGAAAATGCCGATGTTTAGTGAAATAAGAATAAAAAAATAGAAATAGAAGGAAATTAACGTGGCTTCCCTAGGCCTCTGGGCCAGTTTAGTATAAAAGCATAGTGACGTCCCCATGTCTAAAAAGGCCACCACTTGCATAAAAAAATTAGTTAGGAAATTGAAGTCGCCATAAGCCTTGGGGCCAAGCCCACGGGGAATGATGGCCTGGGTCACCAGGCTGATGGCGAAGCCTACCAGGTTGGTGGAAAGTTTGAAAAAATAGCGTTTTTTTAAAGAATCTTCCATGTTATGTTTGCTTTAAGAAACCTTGCGTTTTCTGCCCCCAGGTTCTTGCCGGTCCACACCAAACCCGCCCCCCACTTCTCTTGGGATAGGGCCTCAGTAACGAAGTGGCGCACCCCGCAGCCGAACTCAACCCAGGGGCTGAGATAGAAATCGACCGTGGATCCTTTTTTACTCCCGCACCTGGGTTGCAGACGCGACGTTTAAGGTTATTTCTTTCTCCTGATCCAGTGCCATAGCTTCCGGGCATCTTCCGGCCACTGCCGGAGGGATCCCCAAAGTTCTTCAAACCGGGCGGCTATCTCTCTGGACCGGCATAAGTTCTGGTAAATCTCCCGGCCCACCAATCCCAAGATCATTAAGGACAAAACCGCCATACCCGCGAGCAGGGCCGGGAAGAGGCGTTTATTGCTTCTCTTTTCCGGTTTCAGGGCCGGGTCCACGAATTGCACCACCGCCACATCCCGCACCATGTCCAATCGGGCCAGTTCCACCATTTTGGTGTAGAGTTTGTAAAGTCCTTCCTGGAACTTTACTTCCCGAAAGAGCCGGACGTATTCTATCGTTAAAGCCGGGGTCCGGGAGGCGGGCAGACAAACATCGCCAATGCAGGTATTATCCCACTGGTTTTCCGCCGCCCGCAATTTTTCCATGAGTCCTTTGGCTTCCGTTTCCAGCCTGATCACGTCGAAGTTAAACGGGGTGGCCTGTTTCTTCAGAACCTGGATCTGGACCTCCTTGGCATCGATCTCGGCGCGCAGTTGGGCGATGTATTCCAGGGCCCTTCTCGTTTGCGCGTCTATCTGCAACACGCTATTTTTCTCACTGAAAGAACGCAGGTCTTCCTCGGCTTTGGTCAGATTCTTGTTACTGTCATTTCGCTCCCGCTCCAAAAAAACCAAACGTTCCTTGGCCTCGTGCTGAGCTAGCCTCCGTAAAAGCTGATCGAGTTCCTCCACAAATGCATTGCCCATAGCTGCCGCGCGCTCCGGCTGCTTATCGCTTACTTCGATAACGATGATCCCGCTTTTATCGGCCGCGATCTTGGTCTTACTACTTAAAGTTTGGCGAAGGTCTTCGACGAGCTTTTCCTTATAAACTGCACGTAAATTAAAGCGCTGGATGATGCGGTCAGCTATAGTGGTTCCCTGCAGCATCGCCACATAAATGTCGCTTGGAGACTTGAGGCCCAGGACTCCGGCCGCCATTCCACCTAGTCCCCCCCCGCCGCCGCTGACTCCGGATCCAGGGACACCTGTTCCCCCCAAACCTTGTAAGAGTTGCGCACTCATGGTCATATTCTGCTGCGGCGGCAATATTCGAGCAACAGCTTTATAAGTATTAGGGTTTACTAATAGATAAAGGTAGGTTAGAACTATCGCCGCCAGGGTGATACCCATAATCCTGTGGCTCCGCTTGGCAATCACAATAAGGATATCCAGAATATGCGGCTTATTGTCGCTGACAGTGCTATTAACTTTTCTCTCATCCATTGTTACTATTTTCCTTTACGCTTATTAAAAATGGCAAAAGGACCTTTATACTTTCAGGAAGGATAGCCTCTGCTGGTAACGGGAAAGAAAAGCCAGTTATATCAACCTGATTGACGGGGGAAAAGGGGAGGCTGCTGGTTACCATTTTATGTAAAGTCATAATAAAAAGGCCCCTAGACAACCGGTCGGTGGTGTAATGGGTTCGGCAAAAACCCAGGCCCCTTAACGAAGTTGAGGGATTATGACCCATCTTAGCACAGTTCTGGGGGAATTACTACAATTCATAGAGGCATGTTTTCGAGCAGGGGGTGGACACTCTTAGCCAGGCAAGGTCCGTTTAAGGCCGCGCCAATTCTCCTGTTAGTCTCGTTAGGTAAGCCTAGTTGAGTGGCCGCAAAACCCGCGTGATCTGGTTTTGGCCGGAATGGCTGAGCTATACCGAAGTTAAACGAGCCACCCTAGCAAATGCCAACGAACAACGTCCCATTATTTTTGCTAAAACTTATCACCAGCTGTTGGACCGGTTATGTGCCGGAATGGCCCGCCGACACCCGGTCAACCCCGAGATCAAAATCAGCGACTCACTACCGTTGATCTGGGCCCCACGGTCTTGTGTTGGGCTAATTTCCGTGGCTCCTTTCTTCATGTAACCTCTCAAAATATCTTATTATTTCTTTTTCACGCTCCTCTCTGATTTCATCGGCTAAGGGGAAAATATCTTTCACCGGTTCCAACAATTCCTGGTCAGTCTTTGCCAAAATCTTTTCCAACAGACCGGGAATCTCTTCCATCTGGTTAAAGGGAAATAAGACCTTGTCGATTAAATGACCGGCGTATTTCGAGATAATTAATTCTTCCGGATAAATAGAGGCGCAAGGTATCCCGGCATAGATGCACTCCAACATTCCGGTGGAGGGTAAATCGGCGATCATCAGGTCGAATGTCCCGAAGTGTTCGATAAATGGTTCTTTGGAGATGGTTAAATTGGCATGTTCGATGCCATCTCTTGGCTGCAGGAAGGGGTTCCTGGCCATATGCCAGGGGAAAGCTTTGTAAATTACTTCAAAGTCCTGCTTAAGCAAGTGCTCGATAATTATTTTTTGGACCTTGTAGTACCAGGTGGGGGGATAATCCACGGCGTTCTTAAAAAACCTTAGGTCTGCTTCCCGAAAAATAGTGGGTAAGTAAAGAACTCTCTTTCGCAACTTCTTATGGCTCAACCCGGCGGTATTCTTAATTCTTTTAATTTTTCCATAGCGAACGTCAGTCACTAAGTATTTGATATTTTCATAAAGTTCAGTCAAGGTCTTTAGATAAATAGAATTGGTTACCAGATAGATATCCGCGTATTGCATTTCGCCAATATCCCAATAATTGCAACAGTAGAAGGAGTCACCATGGAAAAGGGTGGCTCTAGGAATCCCTTTCACCCTGAAATATTCATTTACACAATTATAAGGAAAACTAGTATAATCCTGAGAAAAAATTATACTGTTAGGAGAAATATTTTCTTTATCCAGATCTCTGGAGATTTGCACCATAGCTTGCACACAAAATTCCAGAAATTGGTTAAAGACTTTTTGAAAATTGTCAGGAAGAGGAACCTTATTAAACTCAGAAAATATCTGCCATGAATTTGGCAGAATATCTTCATTAATTTTCTGGGGCTCCACAGGTATATTCTCCAATATTATTTCTCTTATGGTAAATTGATTTCTCCGGAACCGCTTGATGAGAGAATGCGGCAGTTGTCTTTCGAAGGAATAAATTATTTTTTGGGTCGGCGGGTGGAGATTTATCAATTGGTCTCTTACTAGCGGTAATCTTGCCCATTCCGATTTGAACCGGTTCCAAACCTTGTTGAGGGTAATGCGTCCCCTGAGAGAGGCAATTCTGTTCTTATTAAGAGGTCCAGCCCCAGTCTCTTGGAAATGAAATTGCAGGCCATATTTTTCGGCCAGCGCCGCCGCAAAGGTTGAATACAGGCTACCTCCCTGCCATGTGGGGAAAAAAACGCCATCTTTTGGGGAAATGTCCTTCAAGGAAACTCCTTGAGAACTCCCAAACCAATGGATCTCCGCCACCCCCATCCCTCGTAAGCTTTGAAACACCCTATCCAACACAAACGATTGGGTAAACCACGGATCAACGATGCAGTGGAGATGAAAGGCAAAAGGCAAAATGGGGTTCATTCCCGGAGGAAGGATACCACTAAGATATTTTCTAAAATGAGAATTTAAAAAGTTAACCCAATTCTTAAATAACAAATAAAAGGCATCACTTTGTAACGCCTGTTTTTTTAAGGAACAGAAGTCTTCGGGAATGTAATAAGTTAACCCTCTTATCTGTAATTCATGGGCGCATAGAGGAGTGAGGGCAATTAGGCATTGGCCGGGGTTGTTGTCCAGCTCCAACTTTCCTGGCCAGCTATCAAAAATTACCGCTCTGGAAGGAAAATCAGCCATTCAATACCTCTGGTTTTTCCTTTATCTTACTCCTAAGGATGATCACCATGAAGCAGAGAACACCTCTAATCTAATCCTTCCTGCGTAAAACAGGGGTAACTGGTTGCCCCTCCAACCGCAACACCACAGAATCTGTTTCTATCGCTTCTTTTAATATTTTTAAAGCATCTCCATAGACCTCCAATATGTATTCAATATCTTCCGGCGAATGAGAAAGACTTAAGGCGTGGTATTCATGCAACAAAACCCCTCGCTTTAATACCTCCTGTTGAAAAAGAGACTTGATATTGAGATCGGTATTAGTCGAGTCAGTTGGCGAAAAGAACTGTAGGACTGTTCTTACAGGGTATCCTTTAGGGACAACAACCTCCGATAATTTAAAATGGTTGATCCTTTCCAAGAAACCATCTTTTAATTGTGAACCTATTGCCCATAAATAATTTATCACGTTATTTTTGGCTACAACGTCCATGGTGGCCTTACAAGCGGCCAACCCCATGGTCTCGCCCCCAAAGGTAAAAGAGAAGAAGACCTCGTTAGCAAACAATTCCATGATTTCTCTTTTGCCAACCAAAGCAGCTAGCGGAGAGCCGTTAGCCATTCCCTTGCCAAAGCAGGCTAGATCAGCATTAATGTTAAAATATTCCCTGGCCCCGCCCAATGCTAATCTGAAGCCGTTAATGATTTCGTCAAAGATTAACACTGCGCCATACTGATGGGTTATTTTCTCCACCTCCTGCAAAAAATTATCCTGGGGAGCAGTTAGAACCGCCCCCTCCATAATCACACAGGCAATATCATTCCCATATTTTTCCATCAGTAACTTAAAGCTTTGAATGTCATTATAGTCAAATATCTTGCATAATTCGCTATTAAAGGCCGGGATCCCGTTTTTCCTTTCGGTACTACACATATACCAATCATGCCAGCCGTGATAGCTGGTTGAACATCTGGCGATCATGTTTCGGCCAGTGAAGGCCCGGCTTACCTTCACCGCGGCGGTGGTCACATCTGACCCATTTTTACCGAAGCGGACCATATCTGCCCAATTATTGATTTGTAAGAGACCTTCCGTAACCTCTATTTCCAGCGGATGCATTAAAGAGAAAGTTTGGCCCTGCATGGCCATTTTACAGAGGCTCTCCGCCACTTCAGGATAGCCGTATCCCAGGATTATGGGCCAAAGCCCCATACAAAGATCGATATACTCATTCCCATCCACATCCCAAACTCGGCACCCTCGACCATGGGACAGATAAATAGGGGCTACCCCAAAAACAAATTGCGAAGGGGCTTTGGAGAAAGTCTGGGTGGCTGCAGGGATGATCTTCTCTGCCCGTTTTAATAATGCTAATGACTTGGAAATATTTCGTGCCTTTGGTGGGATAGGCATTTTATTATCCTTTGCCTGGATGCGGAGTTAAGGTAGTTATTATTTTTAGAGTTGACTTGTGAGTATTTTGTTTACAAAGCAGATTATTTAATTTTTATCCTATTGTCCTTGGGGGAATGACCCGCATCAATAGCAAACCTAACCGCTTCACCAGGTAGATGCATGCTATTGATTTCCAGAATGGACGGGTCTGCTTTAGCTAATTTGATCACCTCGCTTAGTCCGAAAGCCGGATTATGATCACATAAGTTTTCAATTACTTTACGGATACAGTCAAAATCTTCTTCATAGTCTAAGGTGAAACGGTGGGTATGAAACAAATCTCCCCCTTCATATTCCACATTCAATATGGGAAATAATTCGGGATTGCGATACAAATAGGTGAAGACATGCTCTCTATCAGTTTTTTGGTTAGCTTCTTTCCAAATGCGCTCAAGGGTTCTGATCGAGCAAACCTCTACGTCGTAACCATCGGGAAAGGTAAAAGGCATTTTATTGCCAACTAAAGCTATCCGCTCTTGATGTTGCAAAAATATCTCTATTATCTTGTCAACGAGAGAAGGGTCTATTAAAGGACAATCTGAACAAAACCGAACAATAATATCAGACTTATAATAAGTAGCTGTTTGGTAGAAACGGTCCAAGACATCTGACTCGGAGCCGCGGAAAACCGGGTAACCATTTTGCGTGGCAAAGAATTCTATGACATCGTCTCCAGGCTCTGTTGTTGTCGCAATCACTGTTTTACTAAGATATTTTGAAGTTGCCAATCTTTCAACCATGTGTTGCAGCAAAGGCTTACCCTTAACTTGCATAAGTACCTTGTTAGGAAGCCTGGTAGAACCCATGCGAGCTTGGACAATGCCAATTATATTAAGATCTTCATCAATCATAATTGTTATTCTTATTGGTCGGCTACCCCAATTTAGTTATTTGCTCTTAGAAGAATATCCTTAGCCGATATCACTTTCAATCCTCAGTCTTGCTTACTTTCAAAAGAAAATTCAAATTGCAGTTAATCCCCCATCGACCAGCAGATCCGCTCCGGTAATATAGGAAGCGGCATCGGAAGCCAAGAAAACCACAGCAGTGGCAACCTCATGGGCTGCGGCCATGCGCCCCAGGCAGGTTCTGCGGCCGTACCGTTCCTGAAAGGATTCGGGTTGCTGGTTGAAAATGCCGCCCGGGCTGACGACGTTCACCCGTACCCCGCGAGGTCCGAAGTAACTGGCCAGGTACTTGGAGTACATGGTGATACCGCCTTTGATGGCTGTATAGGCCGCCGGGGAGGTCAGGTTAGTGCCCTCATAAACCCGGAAGTCAGGCGCCACATGACCTTGGATGGAGCCAAGGTTGACAATGGCGCCTCCGCCGCGTGCCGCCATGCGTTTGGCAATTTCATTCGCGCTGATGCAATAACCGTTTAGATGCATATCCACGTTTTTTTGCCAGCTGGCCACTGCCACCTCTTCCAGTCTGGTTCCCCAATCCGAGGTTCGGGGATAAGCACAATTTACCCAGGCGGCCACCGGGCCCCACTTTTCCTCCAGAGAAGCAACCTGTGCCGGGATGTCCAACACGTCCGACATGTCCCAGCTGAAAAAATCGGCTTGGCCGCCCTGAGAACGGATTGCTTGAACCAGGGACTCGCCCGATTCGGCTTTGATATCGGCCACGATCACCAGGGCCTGAAAAGCACAAAAGCATTTAACAATTTCCGCGCCCAAAAGTCCGGCACCGCCGGTAACCACTACGGTTTTGCCGGCAAAGTCGAAAAGGTGGCGATAAAAAGGCAACATCCTTAGATTTCCATCAGAGAACAATCGTCTTGGCAATGTGCAAGCTTAACGAAAACTAGCTGGACCCTTCAAGAGACGATGGTCAGGTGTTCTCAAGCCCCAACAAACGTTTCGTCTAATTAATCACAGGTCTTTGGTCTGCCGGAGCTTGATAGCTGCCTTCGGTCCCATGCTGTGACTCAGGACCCTAATTCCCAGATCAAAGCTTCCAAACCCCTGATTGAAGGAAGATCCTGATCGCCGACCGGATTGTAACACATAAAATTGAATAACGACAACTTTCGTCCAAATCCGCGCTTATCACACCAAAGAAGTCTGGGAATCACAGAATTATGGCCTATGCAACACTGCCATATCCAGTCTCATCCGGGACACTACACATTTAAGACCCCGAATTCTTTTAACAATAGCTTATATTCTTTAAATTGACCGATATCGAACCAGCCGCTATCCAAAGGATAACAGGTTACTTTCTTGCTAGACTGAATACAATCCTTAATAAATTGATCCATGTTATAAAAGCTATTCTCGGGAATCATATCCAGCAGCGATGACTCTACGACATAGACACCACTGACAATTATAAAGTTATAGGAAGGTTTCTCTTCAATGTGGGTTACATAGTTATTTCCATTGATATTAATAACACCATACGGAATATCTATTTCTTTCCTTACTCCCACAATAGTGATATCCGCCTCATGGTCAAAATGCCAATTCAATAAATTCTTGTAATTAAATTTCGCCAGAATATCACAATTACTGAGGATAAAAGTTGAGTGAATAATATTTTTTAATAGAGATAAGCCGCCGGCTGTCCCTAAGAATTCCTCTTCATCAACAAATTCTACTTGATAAGGGATATTATTTTCAGCATAATAGGATTTGATCATTTCTTTTTTATGATTGACAATAATATAATATTTACCGAAGCCATTTTCTTCAAAGTTCGCCAGGATTGCTTCCATCATGGTTTTTTCGCCAACCGGCATCAACGGCTTGGGAATAATATTGGTTAGAGGTGAAAGCCGAGTTCCTTTCCCCCCCGCCATTATGACTACAGGGATATCAACATCCTGATTTCCTATCTCCTTAAAAAAATCGAGGCTAGTGACGACTTCCAAGATTAATCCTTCGTCATCTATGATGGGGATTTGATTGAAATTGCTTTTCTTTAAGATTTCACGCGCCTCACTTTTTTTATTTGGCGGCAATGCTAAAAAATTAGTATTCATTATTTTTTTTACCGGGATCTCCAGTGATTGGTTTTTCAGAATATATCTGCGAAAATCCCCATCGGTAAGCAAACCGCATAGGCGTTTATGAGCGTCAACTACTAAAAGTACCTGCTCTCCCGCATTATTTAATTGTTGCAGGGCTTCTTTTAAAAGAATATTTTGTTCAACTATTATTTTCCTTAATCGATTATCAGAGACCATTATACGCCCACCCTTTTCGGAAAATCGGTATCCAGGTCAGTAACGGATTGAATTGGTAATATTGCTTTACAAGAGCACCATTTCCGGTCGTCTAAGTGATATTGAGAGTGAATTTTAACATATTTCAACATCAGATAATTTAATGCTCTCAAATAGCTCTAGCTGGGTTTCCAATAACGATGTTATCATCCGGCACGTCTTTAACGACCACGGCACCAGTTCCCACCAAACTTCGAGCGCCAATGCACAAATCCTGACGGACCACCGCCCCCGCGCCGATCAGCGTCATTGACCCGACGACCACCCCGCCGGCCAACACTGCCCCGCTGGCTATGTGAGCATGGTCCCCAATGCGGCAATCGTGCTCCACTATAGCGCCCGAATTAAGAATGACATTTTGCCCCAGTTCGACTCCTGGGTTAACGATTACATTAGCCATAATTGTGACACCTAACTCGATCTTGGCAAAATCAGAGACACAAGCAGTCGGATGAATTAGAGTAATGGGAGAGAACCCCTGCCGCAAAGCAAGTTCAAACAATTCTTTTCTGGGTTTTTGAGTTCTGATTCCGCCAATTCCCATAAAGAAATGCTCGACTCCTTGGCTTTTCAACTCGGCTAAAAGGTCATCGGCACCTAAAACTAGAACTCCCAAAACTGATTTTCCATGAAGATTCGCATTGGCGTCGAGCAAACCGACTGGCAAATAGTCCTGGTGATAACGCAATATCTCTATTACCACTTTAGCATGACCACCGGCCCCCAACCCAACCACAGGAGTTCTGACCTTATTCAAGATCACTCCATTCGAGTTCTTCATCTTCTTCCAGGGGTCGCCTGACCCTCCTGCCAATCACATAACGCATCTCATCAGGAGCAATTCCCGTCCCCGGCCTTTTGAAATCGATATCCCCCTCGGTCAATATTTCATCTTTGGCCATATGCCGTTTAACGATGAGGCGCCGTCGAAATTTCTTCCTTTTTTCCATTTCCGCATCGGTAACGACCCGGACAGTTGATCCCAGGGCCTGAAAAACATTTTTGGCCTCAAAGGCGATGGTTTGCAACTCATGGGGGTCGGCAGAAATCCAATGGTCCCATCCTTCCATCTCTTTATTTAAGGTGAAATGCTTCTCAATTATGCAAGCGCCGAGAGCAATGGCGGCCAGCGGGATCGCCGTGCCGATAGTATGATCACTGAAACCAACCGGAAGATTAAAAGCCTGACTTAACATGGGGATATTGCGTAAATGTATGTTCTGATATTGGGGCGGGTAGATGGAAATACAATGCAACAAAGCAATCGGGCCTGACCCATTACCTTGCAATACCTTTATGGCCCGTTCTATTTCTCCCAACGAGGCCATTCCGGTCGATAGAATTACCGGTTTTTTCTTCCCACCAACAAATTCTAATAGCTTTAAATGGTTGATATCCATGGAGGCTATTTTAAAGCACGCCACCGCCAGTGAATCCAGCAGATCAACTTCTTCCGGGGAAAAGGGGGTAGAAAGAAAAGTAATGCCAATTTTTTTACAAAACTCGGCAATTTCACCATGCTGTTCAACACTAAACTGGTATTTCTCCACCATTTCCGCTAGTGAACCAAAATGCCTAACTTTATCCTCATAGGTCACATTACGAGCATACTCAGCCCGGCAAATTAAGGACTTTTTACTCCATGACTGAAATTTTACCGCATCAGCCCCGCACTCTTTCGCCGTTTCAACAAGTTTCCGGCACAGTTCCAGATCGCCGTTATGGTTGGAGCCGATCTCCGCGATGATGTACGGCAATTCATGGGGGCCAATCAATCGTCCGGAAAGATTTAATTTTTCCATATCATTTCCAATTGCGGATGAGCGACGCAGGACCACCATAGATGCGCGCGAGGCAGCTGGTTTAATTGGTCGACATACCTATCCAGCAGATTCTGATCGCGGTTAATCTTAAGAGCAAATTCTTCGATCTCGAGTCTGGCCTTTTCGAAAATAGCAACTGAGTTCGGGTATGCCGGAACAATATAACGAAAAACCAACCTGCAATGATCGAGAACCAGTTGCGTAGCTGTTAAGATTTCCTCAGCCGAAAAAGGTGGAATTACTCTTGCCGTGTTTCTGGAAAATTGTCGGTAGGCCATGAGGCAAGTGCTGTCAAAACCCATGCGGGCTCCTTCAAGCCAGGCCTTGGTAGCCAGAAACCAATCTACCAAGACGCACTCATGCGGTATGGGAAGACAACGTCTTAAGACCTCAGTTCTGTAAGCGGAATTGGAAAGGCCGAACATGTTGAAGCGGGGCAGAACGGAATCGAGGGTCTCCAAAGAATCAAATTGAAACAGCATCTTCAGATCAAGCCCTCTTTCATCTATTAAACGCATGCCACAGGCAGTAACATCATAGTTTACCAAATTCATCAATGCCGACTCAATACGATCAGCCTCTAGTATATCGTCGCTGTCGGCGAAGACAACAGCGTTATAGAAAGGAATCATCTCTTCCAAAGCCAATTGCCTTATTTGCGCCGGCGTAAACCCGGGGCCTCCAACAATCCATTGCACGGGCTTATCTGTTTTCAAGAGTCCTGCAAGATTATCAATACTTACCCCATCCACGCCCACGACGATATCAAAATTATGATATGTTTGTTTCATCACGGAAGCGGCCCAGTCCGGCAAAAACTGTTCAACCCCGGGATAAATCGTGGTATAAAGAGCAGTTTTACTCATAACCCAAGAATACTAAGCATATTAGTTACCCCAGCTTCCAACTTCTCAAATACATTCATGGCTTTTTCATAATGTATTGGTAATTTATTTGGAACATCCAGTAAAATCTCCTTCCAATGCCGTTGATTAATAAGTTTAAAGGCTTAGAATAGATATTCTCCATCTTTATGGAATGGGGATTGGTCGGCCGGGCCCAATGCAAGATTTTCTCTCACGACCGGTGGGACCAACTCTGCTTTTTCGTATGCTCCGCGAAGGACACCCGAGTGATCACCCCACTTTTTGGTATGAAGGCTACCCGGCCTGATGTTTACTACCGGGAACCATTGCAGTCATCTGATTGTAATCAGGTAATTCACTTAGAGTCTTCCATTCAATAATGATAATTTCAAAATAATTCCCGCAGGAGCATAAAAGCCTCGGCATATTTTATCCCCACACTTGCCCCTCTAAACCGCGCCAATGCCTGTATGGCTTCTATACTGCGCGGTAATGGTGGTGCTTGTAACTCAGACTCGTAAATTTTCATGATTTGGATCTTCTTATTCAAGAAATCAGATATATCTGAGTAAACATTGGGGATGAAAATATTCTCAGGTAGCGGCGGCATAATTTGAGACTGTTGCGAAATACATCGAAAATTAGTCCATAACCCCGGCATTTTTTACTATACTTTTTGGATTAACCTGTTGTAATATCAGGGAAATAATATTTCCCTGGAGTCCTCCATGAGCAAGACC
>Ga0315281_10003965_pt1 | contig 21592 bp, 19 predicted proteins | sample YL17G07_0_MG_FD_204540 | JGI IMG/M metagenome (GOLD analysis project Ga0315281, IMG submission 204540) | Sediment microbial communities from Yellowstone Lake, YNP, Wyoming, USA - YL17G07_0 | ecosystem: Environmental > Aquatic > Freshwater > Lake > Sediment | place: USA: Wyoming | collected... | reverse complement strand
GCCACCAGGCCACAGCGGAAATGAATGCCGAGCAGGGAATGGTCAGCACCCACGCCCACACGATATTCCCGGCTACCCCCCAGCGTACAGCCGATAGTTTGTGTGCCGCGCCAACACCCACAATGGCGCCGGTAATGGTATGCGTCGTCGAAACAGGTATGCCCATGGCAGTTGCCATGAACAAGGTCATGGCCCCGCCGCTTTCTGCGCAGAAACCACCCACGGGTTTCAATTTGGTGATTCTCTGCCCCATGGTCTTGACGATACGCCAGCCGCCGAACATGGTTCCCAGGGCGATAGCGACATAACACGCAATGATCACCCACATCGGAACTGCATCCTTGGCGCCGCTGATTCCCGCTGCAATGAGGAGCATCCAGATGATGCCGATGGTTTTCTGCGCGTCGTTGCCGCCATGCCCCAGGCTGTAGAGCGAGGCGGACAGCAGTTGCAGATGGCGGAACCATCGATCGACTCTGCGCGGCGTGGTGGTTCGCAGCAACCAGGCCACCGCGACCATCATCATCGAGCCGAGCAGGAAACCCATCAGCGGGGAAAGGAAAATGAACGTCACGGTCTTGGCTATGCCACCCGCTACCAGCGATCCTGTACCGCTTTTGGCAACAGCGGCGCCGATCAGTCCGCCGATCAGGGCATGCGATGAGCTGGAGGGAATACCGTAGTACCAGGTAATGATGTTCCACGTGGTCGCGCCGATCAGCGCCCCCAGCACCACGTATTGATCGACTATGGACGCATCGATGATGCCTTTGCCCACGGTGGCGGCTACACTCAGATGAAAGATCAGTATGGCGACGAAGTTGAAAAACGCCGCCCAGATCACTGCATAATGCGGCTTGAGTACGCCGGTCGAAACAACGGTGGCGATGGAATTGGCCGCATCATGAAAGCCATTCATGAAATCGAATATCAGGGCGAGAACGATCAGGAAAACGACCATCTCGAAAGTAATGCCGGTTACCTGCATGTTGCTCCCAATCTTGTATGGTTATCTGGGATATCGGTCAGGCGTTTTCGAGAACTATGCCTTCAATGATGTTGGCCACGTCTTCGCAGCGATCGGTGATGGACTCGAGTAATTCATAGATGGCCTTTAACTTGATGAGCTGGCGCGTGTCGGGCTCGTCGCGGAACAGTTTCGACATCGCCGAACGCATGACGCGGTCGGCTTCGCTTTCCAGTTGATCGATTTCGTTGCAGATGCGCAAAATGGCCTGGGCGTTGTCCAGGTTGGCGAGCATGGAAACGGAGGTTTTCACTTTCTCGGCGCAGCTCACGCTGATCTCGGCAAGCTTGCGCGCGGCATCGGTGACTTCGCGCACGTCATACAGCACCACGCACTCGGCGACATCCTCCATCAGGTCGAGAATGTCATCCATGTTGCTGATGAGCTTGTGAATGTCGTCACGATCGAGCGGCGTGACGAAGGTCTGGTGCAGAAGCAGGATGGTATCGTGGGTGATCTTGTCGGCTTTCTTCTCGATCGAGTTCACGTTTTGCGCATGCGCCTCGCGGTTGCCCATGTCTGCGAGAAAAGCATTGAGCTCTATCGCGCCCTGCAGCACCAAGCCGGCGTGTTCGTTGAACAGATCGAAAAAGCGCCCTTCGCGAGGCATAATGCGGCCAAACATGATGTATTCCCTTGTATAGGTAGTGGCGGCGGATTATGACATTCTTTTGACAATTCTATTGTAACCAAATCCCCCGTAGTGACTTGTTGATACGGTCAGCTCGGCGCCGGGGCAGGGTGTGCGGGTGCGTTACAATCATCTTTCGGGCATATCGCATAAGCCAAAGGCCAGCCGCCAGTTGGTAGTATCCCTAAGCCAGACATTTCAGGAGGAATCATGAAACTCAATTCGCTATTGTGCGGTGCTGCCGCATTGCTGTGGTCATTGGGGGCCGCTGCGCAGAGTTATCCCACCAAACCCATCACCATTGTCGTGCCTTTCGCCGCCGGCGGACCCACTGACACGGTAACCCGCGTCGTTGGACAGCAGATGTCAAAATCTCTCGGGCAAACGGTGCTGGTGGAAAACGTCGGCGGGGCGGGGGGCAACCTTGGCAATGAAAAGGTCGCCAAGGCCCAGCCTGACGGTTATACGCTGCTGCTCATGCACATCGGCATATCCACCAGCGCGACGCTGTATCGCAACTTGCGTTACAACGCTTTAACCGACCTTGAGCCGATCGGTCTGGTGACCACGGTCCCGATGACCATAATCGCCAGGAAAGATTTCCCGCCCAACAACATGGGAGAGCTGGTCGACTATGTGAAAGCCAACAAGGACAAGGTCTCGTATGCCAATGCCGGAGTTGGTGCGGCATCGCACCTGTGCGGCATGCTGTTCATGAGCGCCATCGAAACGGATCTGCTGACCGTTCCCTACAAGGGTACTGCGCCGGCGATGACCGACTTGCTAGGCGGCCAGGTCGATTTCATGTGCGACCAGACCACCAATACCACATCGCAAATCAAGGGTGGCAAGGTCAAGGTATATGGCATCACGAGCAAGACGCGCGTAGCTTCGCTGCCGGATGTTCCGACCATGGAAGAGGCGGGCTTCAAGGGCTTCGAAGTCGGCATCTGGCACGGCATTTGGGCTCCAAAGGGTACGCCTATGCCCATTATCGACAAGCTCAACGCGGCGCTCAACGATGCTCTTAACAACGAGGAGGTGAAGAAACGTTTCGCCGAACTGGGTACTGCACCCGAAGCGGTGGAACGCCGCAAGCCCGAAGTGCTGCGTGAGCATCTCAAGGCAGAGATCGACAAATGGGCGCCCATTATCAAGAAGGCAGGCGTTTACGCCGACTGACCAACCTGCCTGATGTAGACGGCGCCCGGTTCAGCCGGGCGCCGGCGCTTTGGGCGGCGCAATTGGATGTAAACTACGAGCCATGCCCAAGGCCGCAAAGCAGCGTTTTTTCCAGAACACCATTGCTATCGTGTATGACTTCGACGGCACGCTCTCGCCGCAGCCGATGCAGGAATACACCGTTCTTCCGAAGATCGGAATTGAGCCGAAGGAATTTTGGCGGCGCGTCAACGATGAGGCGCGCTCAACCGAGTCCGATCCGATGCTGGTGTATATGCGCCATATCGTCGAAATGCTCGAGAGCGAGAAAGTGCGCGTCAGGCGCGACGACTTCGCGGGCATGGCCAAGGCGATCCGCTACTTTCCCGGAGTCGAGAGCTGGTTCGAACGCGTCAACGGCTACGTTAAGAAGAAGGGGGGCGGACACATCAGGATTCAGCACTATCTCATTTCGGCAGGGCAGAAGGAAATCCTCGAGGGCGTGTCGATCAAGAAACATTTCAAGCGCATCTATGCCTCCGAATATCACTTCGATCACCACGGCCGCGCCACCTTTCCCAAGATACTCGTCACCGACACCATGAAGACACAGTTCCTGTTCCGCATCAACAAGGGCAAGGAAGCGGTGACCGAATCGATCAACGAACACATGCCCGAAGCGGATCGCCCGATTCCCTTTTCGAACATCATCTATATCGGCGATGGCATGACCGATGTGCCGTCAATGGCGCTCACCAAGAAGAATGGCGGGCACACCATCGCGGTGTTCGAACCCAGGGAAGACAAATCGCTGCTCACCTGCCGCAAGCTGCTGGATGCCGGGCGCGTCGATTTCATTGCCGAAGCGGATTATGGCGCGCGCAGCAAGCTCAGCCGGCGCGTGGAACTGTTGCTCGATTCGGTGATCGCAGGCATTGCCTATGCCAATGAAGTTTACGATTGCAAAGGCGAACACGCCGGCAAGGCGTGATGTGGATCGTCCTGCCCGCCGATGCACGATCTCGCCATGCAAGTGCTGCGCCGTCTCGGCGATGGCGGGTTCCACTCGGGAACCCTGCTGGCGCGTGAACTCGACGTATCGCGCAGCGCCATCAGTCTGGCGATGAAAAATGTCGCGCATCTGGGCGTGCGCGTGTACCGCATCCGGGGCCGCGGTTATTGCCTGGAAACCCCGATTGAATTTATCGACCCTGCGCGGGTTCTCGATCTGCTCGGCGTATCGCGCGAAAAAGTGCGGCTGGAAATACTCGGCCATGCCGATTCGACCAGCACGCTCCTGGGCGAACGCGTCGCTCGCGGCGCGCCGGGCGGGCTGTGCATTCTCGCGGAACACCAGAGCGCGGGGCGCGGCAGGCTGGGCCGCATATGGCATTCCGGGCTCGGCGGCGCGCTCACTTTTTCGCTGTTGTGGCGCTTTGGCCGCGGCGCGAGCCAGCTTGCGGGATTGAGCCTCGCGGTGTCGCTGGCGGCGATACGCAGCCTGCGCGAATGCGGGGTAAGCAGTGCAACCGTGAAATGGCCCAATGACGTTCTGGTGAATTTTCGCAAGCTCGCAGGCATATTGATCGAAACGCAGGGGGACATGCTCGGGCCGAGTGCCGCCGTGATCGGAGTGGGCGTGAATTATCGGCTCGATGAAGAGGTAAAGGACAGAATCGACCAGGCGGTTGTCGATATCGCATCCCTTGCGGATGAACCTGTCTCGCGCAATGTTTTGTTCGCAAGCCTGCTCAAAAATCTGGTTGAAGTACTGGAACAGTTCGAGCGTGATGGCTTTATTCCGTTCATGCAGGAGTGGCTGGATGCCCACGCCTGCCACGGACGCGCGGTGCGCGTAACGCGCGGCAGCGATGCGGCCTTCAACGCCGTGGTCGAAGGTGTGGCTGAAGACGGCGCACTGCTTGTCAAGGCAGGGAAACACATTATCCGGCTCGCCTCGGCGGAAATCAGTCTCAGGACGGTGTGACACATGAGTAACATGCTGCTTGCCATCGACGCCGGGAACACGCGCATCAAATGGGGCATTCACGACGGCGCGAAATGGTCGCGCACCGGCGCGATTCCGGTCGCGGAAGAGATCGCGGGCGGTCTGGGCGGATTCACACTTCCGCAACACATCGTTATTTCCAATGTCGCCGGAAAGGACGTCAAAGTCAGACTCACCGCGGCACTCGACGCTCCAGGCAGGCGTATGCATTTTATCGAGTCAGTCGCCGGGCAATGCGGCGTACGTAACGGTTATCGCAATGCGACGCAACTCGGCACGGACCGCTGGGCCGCACTGATTGCGGCGCATGCGATGAGTCCGCTTGCCAGGCTGATCGTCATGGCAGGCACGGCGACAACTATCGATGCCCTGACTGCCCAAGGCGAGTTTTTGGGCGGGGTAATCCTGCCCGGTGTGGAACTGATGCATCGCGCTTTGCATGACAATGCCGCCCAGCTTGGCGTGCCACCCGGGCACATCGAGGATTTTCCGAAAGACACAGCCAATGCCATCGCCAGTGGAGCGCTGCAAGCCAGTGTGGGCGCGATCATGCGTATGCGCGAAGTGCTGCGTGCCAGGATCGGGGATGAGCCCGGGTGCTGCCTGAGCGGCGGTGCGTCGGGATTGCTTGCCGGACACCTTCCCTTTGCAGCCGAGATTCGCGACAATCTCGTTCTCGATGGACTCGTCATCATTGCCAGGGAAGTCAGCACATAATGCGTTTTCTGTTTTTCTTGCTGCTCGTCGTCAATGCCGCGTTCGCCGTGCACATCTGGCTAACCGAAACCAGGGCTCCCGGAGAAGATCCGGCCAGGCGCGAAATCAATCGCGAGGCGCTCAGAGTCGTCTCCGTGACCGACGCGGCAAGCGTGGCCAAATCCGCTGCACGTGTGAATGCCGCCAGGCAGCTCGCAGAAAACCTGAATGCCACCGCATGCGTCGAGTTGGGCGGCATCAAACCCGATGATGAACCACGCGCGGCACAGGCCTTCGCCGCGATGAATCTGGGTAACAGGGTCGGCGAACGCAAGGCCGAGGAGGCGCCGCGCTACTGGGTGTACCTGCCGCCGGCCAAAGACATCAAGGCTGCGGAAACAACCATGGCATTCGTGAAAAAGCTGGGTGTAAAGGATGTGTCGTTGCTGGCGGACAAGTCCATTTCGCTCGGCGTATTCAGCACCGATGACGCGGCGGAACGCTATCTCGCCGAAGTTCGCGATAAGGGTATCAAGGGTGCGCTTAAGGCGCCGCGTTCAGGCCAGGTCAGGGAGCACGTGTTTACCGTGCGCGAACCCGATACCCAGCTCGTAGCGCGGCTCACCTTGATGCAGACGCAGTTCGAGGGGAGCGCGTTGAAGGCGGTCAACTGCCAGATGGAAACGGCACAGTCGTCCGCGGTACAGGGCACGAAAGATCAGGTTCAGGCAACACCGAATAACGGCGCGGCTAAACGGTAACCTTGCGGCCAAGGGTTGGCCACACCTGACCGAAAATATCGCATGTATTCGATTTCAGGCAATCTGCTTACTTCGGGAAGAATCGAATCATGAAAAACAGCCCGCTTATATTGCACGGTGATGCATATCGGGAACTGTCCGGATTGGCGAACGATAGCGTCGATCTGATCGTCACCTCGCCCCCTTATGCCGACCAACGCAAGTCCACATATGGCGGCGTCCAGCCTGACGAGTATGTGGACTGGTTCCTGCCAAATTCCGCGGAATTATTGCGCGTACTCAAGCCGACCGGGACATTCGTTCTTAACATCAAAGAGCGAGTAGTCGGAGGAGAGAGGCATACCTATGTACTCGAACTTATCATCGCTATGCGGCAGCAGGGCTGGTTATGGACTGAAGAATTCTGCTGGCACAAGAAGAATTCCTATCCGGGCCGCTGGCCCAATCGTTTTCGCGATGGCTGGGAGCGCCTTCTGCAGTTCAACAAACAAAAACACTTTCGCATGTTTCAGGAAGCAGTTCGCGTCCCGATGGGCGACTGGGCGAAGACGCGACTCAAAAAATTAAGCGATACGGATAGGACGCGCGACGAATCGCGAGTGGGGAGCGGTTTCGGCAAAAAGATCGAAAACTGGGTGGACCGCTCATTGGCTTTCCCGGATAACGTATTGCACATGGCGACCGAGTGCTCCAATCGCAGCCACAGCGCGGCTTTTCCGGAGGCGCTGCCGGAATGGTTCATCAAGCTGTTTACCGAGCCGGGCGATACGGTACTCGATCCATTCATGGGTTCGGGAACAGTTCTGCGCGTGGCGCAACGCATGGCGCGCCATGGCATCGGTATCGACATCGTGAAGGAATATTGCGATATGGTGCGAGAACAGCTAGAGACCAAACAGATTATTTCATTTCTCAACCATTAATTTGTGAATGGCGACTTCTCGAAATCTCAAGTATGCGTCGTCCCAACGGCTGGGACGACGGACTCCCCACCATTCATCACGGCCTACGTGTTTGAGGCCAGTATTAATGCACTTTATGAACGGGAAATGAAATTACCTTGCTTAAGACGCGCACGTAGCGGCGCTATGACTCGCTGAGCTTACAATTTACGCTGCGGAGTAAAAATAGTATTGAACTGAACCAGTGCGCAGCGAACGCAAGAAAAAAATATTGCTACAGCACCTTCCCCGGATTCATGATGTTGTGCGGATCGAGCGCCTGCTTGATCGCGCGCATCATGTCCATTTCGAGAACGCTTTTGTGGCGCACGATTTCCTCGCGCTTCAATTGCCCGATGCCGTGTTCGGCGCTGATGCTGCCTCCCAGTTCGTCGAGCAGGGCATAGACGATCCGGTTGGCCGCGAGCGACTCAACGGATGTAGGCGCGCGATCGGGCAGGACGAGGTTGTAGTGCAGGTTGCCGTCGCCTACGTGTCCGAAGCAGACGACTGTCCCATGTGCGAACGCCGTTTCCAGCGCAGGCGTGCAGCGCTCGACGAATGCGGCGATGTTCGAAACCGGTAGCGAAATATCGTGCTTGATGCTTTTACCGCGCAGTTTTTCGGCCTCGGGTATGCGCTCGCGGATTTCCCACAGCGCGCGCGCCTGCGCCTCGCTTTTGGCGAGGATGGCGTCCAGCGCCATGCCTGCTTCGACGGCTGTTTCGAGAACACTCTCCAGCCGCGTATTGAGATTCGCATCGTCGAGGGTGTCGCTCAGCTCAACGAGCACTTGCCACGGATGAGGTTGCACGAAGGGTTCGACGGTGGCGGGGAAATAGCGCACAACCTGATCGAGGCAGATGCGCGATATGAGTTCGAAAGCAGTGAGGCGGTCGCCGAGTGCGTTGCGCACCAGCGCCAGCAACTGCACCGCTGCAGCGGGGTCGCGCACCGCCGCGAGCGCCGTGCAGGAAGAACGCGGTTTGGGAAAGAGTTTGAGAACCGCGGCGGTAATAATGCCGAGCGTGCCCTCGGCGCCGATGAATAGCTGCTTGAGGTCATAACCGGTGTTGTCCTTGCGCAAGCCGCGCAGACCATTCCAGATTCGACCATCCGGCAGCACGGCCTCTATACCGAGCACCAGGTCGCGTGTATTGCCATAGCGCAGCACCGCGGTACCGCCGGCATTGGTGGAAAGATTGCCGCCGATGGTGCAGCTTCCCTCCGAGGCGAGGCTGAGCGGGAAAAAACGCTCATGCGCATCGGCGGTCTGCTGGATTTCCGCGAGCAGGCAGCCTGCTTCCGCAATCAGGGTGTTGTTGGCGCTATCGACTGAACGAATGCGCCGCAGGCGCCTGAGCGACACCAGAACGGCGTTGCCGCTGGCGTCGGGCGTCGCGCCGCCGGCCAATCCGGTGTTGCCGCCTTGCGGCACGACCGGGATACGTTCCTGCGCGCACAGCCTGACTACCTGCGCAACTTCGTCGCTGCTGGCGGGACGAACAATGCAGCGCGCGCTTCCTGAGTAGTTGCCGCGCCAGTCGTTGAGATAGGGCGCCATGCTGTCCGCGCCGGCGATCAATCCCGCCTCGCCCACGATGGCGCGCAGGCGCGCGATGAAATCGTCTGGCGCGGACATGGAGCTATCCGGGATTGCGGATTCTGGCGAGCATGGCGCTTGTAGAGCGCTCATATCGGAAAGGGATGGCGTGCACGCTGCCGCCCCAGCCGCGAACTTCAACTGCGCCGACGATTTTATCGACCGGCCAGTCGCCTCCCTTGACGAGAATTTCGGGGCGCGTTTCCAGAATTCGCGCCAGCGGCGTGTCTTCCTCGAACCACGTAACCAGATCGACACATTGCAGCGCGGCAACCACCGCCATGCGATCTTCAAGATGGTTAATGGGGCGGTCATCGCCCTTGCCGAGGCGTTTCACCGAAGCATCGGAATTGAGCGCCACCAGCAGGGATGCGCCGAGCAAGCGCGCTTCGGCAAGGTAAGCGACGTGGCCGCGATGCAGTATGTCGAAAACGCCGTTAGTAAACACCAGCGGGCGTTTGAGCGCGGCAACGCGCGCGGCAAGATCGGCGGGCGCGCAGAACTTCGTTTCGAAAAAAGGCTGAGTCACGGGGTGGCCGCACTACAGATGGAAAGCGGTAGTGTAGCTCGTCCGCGTGCTATGCGCGTCCTATACGCGCGCGGGCGCGGCGGGGCCGTGACCGAGGTGCGCGATGAGTTCCTTGCGATAACGATTGAGGTCGGTGACGTTGTCGAAGGTGCGTTCGAGGAGCGATGACATCTGCTTGAGAATACCGTTAACCACGCGATGTTCCCAAACCTTGTCAAAGTTTATCTGCACGTCGAGCCAGCGTTCCAGCCACTCGGGGTCGGGGAGTCTGCTTTGTATCGTGTCGCTCGGGAAAAGCGCTTTATTGACGTGCAGGTTGGTGGGGTGGAGCGGCTTGCTGCTGCGCCCCGAGCTGGCCATCAGCACGCCGATTTTGGCGAAGGCAATTTTCGCCTCGGCGCCGAATTTCTCCACGGCGCGGCGCATGTAGCGCAGGTAAGCGCCGGCATGGCGCGCCTCGTCGCGCGAAATGGTTTCGTAAATTTTCCTGATCACCGGCTCGGTGTGCCATTGTGCCGCTCTGCGATACCATTGCGTGAGGCGAATTTCGCCGCAGAAATGCAGCATCAATGTTTCCAGCGGCGGGGCGGGGTCGAAGGGAAAACGCACCGCGTGCAATTCCTCCTCGGTCGGTGCAAGATCGGGACGAAAACGCTTCAGGTAATCCATCAGCACCAGCGAGTGCTTCTGCTCCTCGTAAAACCAGATCGACATGAAAGCGGAAAAATCCGAATCGTCCTGGTTGTCGCGCAGAAACATTTCCGTGGCGGGAAGGGCCGCCCATTCGGTGATGGCGTTCATCTTGATGGTGACCGCCTGCTCGTCTGTAAGGCGCGCGGCGTCGAAGTCCTGCCAGGGAATGTCCTGCGCCATGTTCCAGCGAGCGCGTTCAAGGTCGTGATAGAGATCGGGATATAACATGGTCGTGGTTAGGGTTGGAATGTGGCTGACAGTATGTCATCGTGACACATATTATGTTGCAGTTTGTTGAAAAAGCTCAGCTCAGCGCTTCGGCGCCTGCGCCAGATATTCAAACACCTTGACCACGCGCGTCACGCCGCTGGTGGTGCGCGCGACCTCGGCAGCGGCGTCGCCCTCCAGCTGGGTGGCGAGCCCCATGAGATACACCACGCCCGCTTCGGTGACGACCTTGACGTGATTGGGGGAGAAGGCGCTATTGCCTATAAAACGCGCCTTGACGCTCGAGGTGATCAGGGTATCGTTGCCGCGCGAGGTCAGCGATGAGTTGCCCGATACGGCGATTTCGTTGGTCACGGCCTTGACGCTGGGGATGCCGCGCACCACTTCGGCAATTTCGTTTTTCATGGCCTCGGTGGGCGCCTCTCCAGTGAGCAGCACGCTGAGGTTGTAGCTGGTGGTGTTGATATGCGCATCCTTGAACTTTTCGCGGGTGCGCGCCAGCGTCTTCCATTCGATGTTTTCGTCCTCGATGTAAATGCCCGACGTGCGGCGGTCGTCGAGCATCATGGCGGTTGCCCCGACGCCGGTCGCGACCAGCGGAAAACAGCCTTGCAACATGAATGCGGCAAGCAGCAAGAGACTCAGGGTGAACAGACGCATCATTCGGCTCCTAGAAGGTGGAAATCAATAATATCGCACAGGCAGTGCAGCACCAGTATATGCACTTCCTGAATGCGGGCGGTGACATTCGAGGCGACATTGAGCAGGACATCGTCCGCGCCGATCAGCTTGCCTGCGTCGCCGCCGTCGCGCCCGGTGAGCGCGACCACATGCATGCCGCGCGTGCGTGCGGCATGCATGGCCGCAAGGATATTTTTCGAGTTGCCGCTGGTGGTGATCGCGATCAGCACGTCGCCGGCGCTGCCCAAGGCGCGCACCTGCTTGGCGAAAATCTGCTCGAAGGAATAATCGTTGGCGATTGCCGTGATCGAGGAGGTATCGGTGGTGAGCGCGATGGCGGCAAGTTCGCGGCGCTCGCGTTCGAATCGTCCCAGAAGTTCCGCCGAGAAATGCTGCGCGTCGGCTGCCGATCCCCCGTTGCCGCACACGAGTACCTTGCCGCCGGCTTGCAGCACGCCGGCCATGAGCCGCGCCGCGCGCGCGATGGGCGCGGCAAGCGTTGTTGCCATTGCCAGCTTGAGTTCGGCGCTGTCGCTGAAGTGTTTGGCGATGCGTTGTTCTATCGTCATACGCGCATTCTAAATGAAAAGCCCGTCCTGCCCTGCGATCAGGCGTCGAAGGCGTTTTTGATCCACTCGATGCGCGCGGCATCGAGCGCGTCAAGCAGCACGACATCGAAGCGGCACGGCGGGGTGGAGGACATGTTGGAGAGGTAGTGCTGCGCGGCTTTGACGATGCGCCGCTGCTTGTGCGCGTGTATGCTCGCCGCGGCGCCGCCGAAACGCTGCTGTGTGCGCAGGCGCACTTCCACAAAAACCAGATGCTGCGCATCGCGCATGATGAGATCGATTTCGCCAAGGCGGCAACGATAGTTGCGCGTTACCGTGCTGAGTCCTGACTTGTTCAGGTACTTCTCGGCAAGCGCTTCGGCCGCGTTGCCCGCTGTGTCCACGGTGTTACTCGGCAACGTGCCTGGAAACTTGCGCGCGGCCATCGTGGAACTCGGCTGGAAGGAGCGCGCGCGAATACTGGCCGCTGGAATCGAGGGTGAGCTTGCCGGTCACGCCGTCGAGCGCGGCGCCGCGCTCGCCTGCGCGCGCGAGCTGCGAGGCAAGGCGCCATGCGTCGATGCCCAGCGCATACAAACGCTCCTGCTCAACCGGTGTGCTATTGCCGGGACGCGGATAAATCATCACTGCGGGATGGTCGGGCTGGACGAACCATGGCATCTCCAGAAAACGCACGCCTTCGAGGTCGATATTGGCCACGGTATCCGCGCGCGAGTCGAATGACAGCGACGTGGCATAAATCTGCATCCATATCGGGATATAGGGCCGCGCGATGCGCGCGGTTCCCGGCCCGGCGGCCAGAAAGACGATGTCGCTGCGCAGATTCTCGAGCTTGTCGCGCAGGCGCGGGGCATCGGCCGGGTCGCCGGCAAAGGCGATGCGCGCGGCAATCTCGCCGCCGCTGCGCAACCATTCCTTTTCGAAGCCCTCCGCGATGCGGCGCGACAACGCCGAAGCCGAAGAAACAATGGCGACGCTTTTTGCGCCTTCCTCATACGCGAACTGCGCCGTCTGGCGCGCCTCATTGTCGAGCGAGAGCGACAGAAAATAGAATCGCGACGGCGCCGCAACGTCGGGCGCGTTGAGCGCGAGCACGGGCACGCGCGAGCTGTTCTCCTGTAGCGCGAGGCGAGCGAGCAGGGTGGCGCCGTCGCGTGTCAGCCCGGCAGTCACCAGCAACGCACCTTCGTTGACGGCGCTATGGAACTGGCCGGAAAGCGCATCGCCTTCATTATCGGAAACGTAAATGCGGTAGGGCAGGGCGTTCCTGCCGTCGAAGGCGGCAGCGGCTGCCCAGCCGCTGCGCAGCGCGTTGGCGAGCGGCGCGAACGCCTTCGAAGCAAGCGGCAGCAGCAGCGCGATGTGCGGGAGTGTGCCGACAGCCGGCGCCGATCCGGCGGGCGAAGTTTTTGCGCTGGGAGGGGAAGTATCCTGCGCGATGCCGGGATGGGGTTCCGTGCTGACGGCGGATGGGGTTGCCTTGTTCTCCTGGGCGGCCGAGAATGCGCTCTGGGCAAGCAGGGCACACAGGCAGAGGCGAAACAGGAGGAGGGCGCGTTGCATCCCGAAGAGTATCAAGTGAGCGGAGGAACATTATATGTTGTCGCCACGCCGGTTGGGAACCTGCGCGACATTACCTTGCGTGCTCTCGATGTTCTCAGGGGAGCGGATATCGTCGCGGCCGAGGATACGCGCCACAGCCGCATCCTGCTGCAGCATTACGGGATAGCGGCGCAACTTTTCGCTTTGCATGAGCACAACGAGCAAGCCGCGAGCGAAAGATTGGTCGGCTGGCTGCGTGAGGGTAAATCGGTGGCATTGATCAGCGATGCGGGAACGCCGGCGATTTGCGATCCCGGTGCGTTGCTGGTGCGCAAGGTGACGGACGCCGGTTTTACGGTTGTTCCCGTCCCCGGGCCGAGCGCTCTCGCTGCGGCGCTTTCCGTGAGCGGTATTGCACAGGCGGGCTTTCGCTTTGAGGGATTTCTCCCTTCGCGGCATGGCGAGCGCAGTGCCCTGCTTGAAAAGCTTGCCGCGAGCGGCGAAGCGCTGGTGTTTTATGAAGCGCCGCACCGCATTGTCGAAGCCATGCGCGATGTCGCGCAATGTTACGGTGCCGCGCGCGGGGTGGTGCTGTGCCGCGAGCTGACCAAGCATTTTGAAAGCGTGCATCGCTGCCTGTCGGGTGAAGCGCCGCAATGGCTGGAGGCCGACGCCAACCGGCAGCGCGGAGAATTCGTGGTGATCGTCGAGGGTGCGAAGATCGAGACATTGCCGGAAGAGGAGATTGCGCAGGTTCTGACGATGCTGCTGCCGGAACTTCCTCTCAAGCAGGCGGTGGCGCTGGCAACGAAATTGACCGGCGCCAAACGCAATGCCGTGTATGCCCTGGCTCTGAAGATGCAGGAACAATCAGGGTAGCACTGACCGTACCGGTATAATCCTTTCAGCAAATTGCCTATTCGCGATGAAAGTGCTATTGAGAATTCCAAAAAAAGTTCCAACCCCGCTAACAGTTGGCATGCCCTCCCCCTGCCCCTCTCCCGCGAGCGGGAGAGGGGTGCAGCAGGGAATTTGCGCAGCATGCTGCGCGCCTGCGGAACGGTCGCCCGTTGCAACGGGCGACGCGCCCTGCAAGGGGCCGACAGGCCGGGTGAGGGGAAATGTGTGTCACGAAAAATGGAAACATCAGTAGAACTCCTCCAGCCTGACGACTGGCATCTCCATCTGCGCGATGGAGATGCGCTCAAGGCTGTGCTTCCCGACACCGCGCGGCGTTTCGCGCGCGCCATTGTCATGCCTAACCTGAAGCCCGCGGTGGCCACGGGTGCCGGCGCCGCGGCATATCGCGAACGCATTCTCGCTGCGCTTCCCGCCGGCATGGCGTTCGAGCCACTCATGACGATCTATCTGACCGACAACACCCCGGCCGATGAAATACACAAGGCGAGAGCGAGCGGTTTTGTACATGCCGTTAAGTATTACCCGGCGGGTGCAACGACAAACTCTGATTCGGGCGTGACGGATTTGCGCAAGTGCGTGAAGGTGTTCGAGACCATGCAGCAAACGGGAATGCCGCTCCTGCTGCATGGCGAAGTGACCGACCCCGCGGTCGATGTGTTCGACCGCGAAACCGTATTCATAGAGCGTCACCTCGTGCCGCTGCTGCGCGATTTTCCGGGGTTGCGCATTGTCCTTGAACACATCACCACCGCGGAAGCCGTGCAGTTCGTGCTGTCCGCGCCTGCCCACGTGGGCGCGACCGTCACCGCGCATCACCTGCTGCTGAATCGCACTGCGATGTTCACGGGCGGCATGCGCCCGCATCTTTACTGCCTTCCGGTGTTGAAGCGCGAGACGCATCGCCAGGCACTGGTGCAGGCGGTCGCGAGCGGCAACCCGAAATTCTTTCTCGGCAGCGACAGCGCTCCGCATGCGCGCCACGCCAAGGAAACCGCGTGCTGTGGCGCGGGCATATACACAGCGCATGCCGCGATCGAGCTGTATGCCGAAGCATTCGAAAGCTGCGGCGCGCTCGACAAGCTGGAAGGATTTGCGAGCCACCACGGCGCCGATTTTTATTGCTTGCCGCGCAATTCGCGCAGGGTGAGGCTGGTCAAGCAACCGTGGCGCGTCCCCGATGCCTTGCCCTTCGCGGATGGCGACAGGTTGATACCCTTGCGCGCTGGCGAAGAGGTGGCGTGGCGTCTTCTGGACTGAAACCGGCTGCGGAAAACTTGCGGCTGCGCTGGCCGGAAGTCGGTGAGCGTTTCGGGCGCCCCGCGTTTGACGCGCTGCGCGATGTGCTTGAACGACTCGATCCCCTGGATTGGCCTGCGCTAGATGTCCTGAATGCCCTGGCGCATGCCGGCCGCAATAGCCGGGGAGTGGCGCCACGATTTGTCGCGCCCGGGGTCACCGGATTGGCGAATTGCCATTACGAAATGAGGATTGCGGAGCATGGCGAGATTGTCACGCGCGATAACTGGCATGACCTGTTCAATGCCCTGGTATGGATTACCTTTCCGCGCGCCAAAGCCGCGATCAGCGAGGCGCATGCGCGCTTTATCGGGCGGCGCGGGGAGGGAGAAATGCTGCGACGCTCGCGCGAGCGCGATCTGCTCACATTATTCGATGAAAGCGGCGCGATCATCGTCAGCGAAGATGAGGCGCTGCTGGACCTGATCAGGAATTTTCGCTGGAAGGAAATTTTCTGGCAGCGGCGTGCTGAGATGCGCTCGCGCATGCAGGTTTATCTGTTCGGTCATGCGTTGTTCGAGAAAATGCTCGCACCCTTTCCCGGCATTACCGCGAAGGCATATTGCCTGCGCGCACCGGCAGACTGGAAGGCAAAGGAGCCTGCGGCTCGCATAGCGGCGCTCGACGATCACCTCGCCGCGCTATGGGCAGACGATGCCAGCCTGAAATCGTCGCGCATTCTGACACCCCTGCCCCTGCTCGGATGGCCGGGTTGGCACCCGGGAGGCATGGAGGAGAAGTTTTACGACGACCACAGTTACTTCCGGCCGGGGTATACCAGACGCGGCAAAGCATAAGCAGGCAAAGTAAAGGGGAAGGGTACAATGGCGCTGGAAGCAGGTCAGACGGTCGCTGTACGTTCACGTATGGAGGAAGGTCCGGACTCCACAGGGCTGGGTAGTGGGTAACACCCATCCACCGCGAGGTGAGGATCAGAGCAACAGAGACGAGTCGCCGTGCCGCGCGCAAGCGCGGTGTGGCGGGTGAAACGGGCAATCTCTACCCGGAGCAACACCAAATAGGCAGGCGTTAAGCACGCTCGCGCGTGCTTTGAATGGTGGTCCCGCCAGAGTCTGCGGGTAGGTGGCTTGAGGCGCACGGTAACGTGCGTCCCAGAGGAATGACCGTCATAACGCGCAAGCGTCGTAACAGAATCCGGCCTATCGGCCCGCTTCCACCTTATTTTCCTGTTTCCATCACGGAAACGCGGGTATCGCCGGTTCCTCGCCGTGCGACACAGCCTCGGGATGGCGTTTTTCCACGAGGGCGCGTATTTCCTCGATGCGCCTCGATGGGACATCCACCATCATCAAAATCCGCTCTTCGGCGATATCCTTGGCAAACATCAGCAGCCGCGAGTTCGGTGTCGACGATGCGATCAGGCTCGATGCCCAGGCGCCAAAGAATGCGCCACCCAGCGTGGTAAGCAGGATCGCGCCCACAGGCAGCGAGCCACCCATGAGCGGCAAATAAACCACAGCCAAGCCGAGCAGGATGCCGCCCAGGCCGCCGACCACCAGGCCCATTTCGGCGCCATGAACCAGGTCGGTTTTCTGAAGAACATTGGCCTCATGCAGTTTGCCTAGCGGCAGCCCGCGACGTGCCAGGCAGTGGATGTGACGGTCCTCGATGCGGGCGAGCAGCAGGTCGTTCATGGTCTGCTCGGCCGCGGGGACGTCGGGAAGAACGAAGTACAGTCTGTGTCTCATGATCACCTCCCGTTAGTCAGGTTGTGACAGATACGCGCGACGAAACGAATTTCCGTCACGATTGAAATTTTCCTCCTTCCGTGGGCGATGTCAATGCGCATCGTCTTCTACGTTCTTGAAAAATCGCGGGCTGGACTTGGTCTTGCCCTGTATTTTTTTGTGGGTTGTCACTCTCAGGCTTCTTTGTTGCAACTTCGCAACAGGGCAATCAGCACATAACCTATTGTGCTTATAAATGTATTGGAAAAAAATCCACTCATTCTGGCATTAACTACTTGTTAAATATTGACTTTATCAGTGAACAAAAAAGTCGTAACACATCTTGCCATCAAGCCCAATACGGCGTGACAAATCGCTACAGAATGAATTTCCGATCTGAGTAACATCGTTATCAGAAACAGGTAGGTGTCTCGAAAAGATTCATTCTGTCAACCACATGAGGGTCATTGCCATGCAATTCCAACAGAAGAAACTGGCTTGCCTATTAGGAGCAATTTTTACTGGCACATTCGGTGTATCAAGTGTGGCGTTCGCACAACAAGAGGCGCAAAAAGTAGAAAAAATTGAAGTAACCGGAACGAACATCAAGCGCATAGAAGGCGAAAGTGCGCTACCGGTAACCGTGATCACCAAAGAAGACATAGATAAGACAGGCGCGACGACTGCGATGGAGTTGCTGCAACTTATCAGCTCCAATAACAGCCTGGGCAATGTGAGCCTAGGCAATGTGATCGGTTCGACCACGTTCTCGGCGCAAACGGCGTCGCTGCGTGGCCTAGGCGGCGGCCGCACGCTGGTACTGATTAATGGCAAACGCGTTGACGGATTCGCTGGCGAAATCCAGGGCGTCCAGGGTGTGAATTTGGCGGTGATCCCGTTTGCCGCGATCGAACGCGTCGAGGTACTCAAGGATGGAGCTTCGGCTGTTTACGGTTCGGATGCGATCGGCGGCGTCATTAATTTCATTATCCGGCAGAACTATCAGGGTGCGGAAGCGAATGTCTATTACGGGATGCCTACGCGCAGTGGCGGGGGCACGCAGGAAAGGGTAAGTGGCGCGGTGGGTTTCGGCGACCTAGCCAAGAACAAATACAACGTCTTCATGTCGCTGTCCTATGACAAGCAAAAGAACCTAGAGCAGCGTGATCGCGATTTTTCGAATACGTCTTTTCGACCTGGCATCGGCCTTGTCGGCATTTCAAGCAATACCTTCCCGGGCAGGATAACGACTGGTGGGATTGGCGTTCCAGGCACGCCGAATAACTGTGCGCCATCGACCTATCTTGCGGATCTTGGCGGATGCTATTACGACCCCTCGGCTGCCAAAGGGGTACAAATGATTCCAGACGACAAGTTGTGGAATTTCTTCGGCTCGGCCCGCGTTCAATTCGGTGCTGGCTGGCAGGGTTATCTAACCGGCTTGTATTCGCGCGACGAAACCAATTACCGCATTCAACCGGTACCGATCTCGAATCTGTTCAACTATGGCCCCAATGGTGATATTCCGGAAACCATCACTCTTCGCCCTTCTAGTCCATTTTATCCGCACGCGCTGGCACAGGCGGCCGGCGTCGACGGGCAGAATCTGAACATTCGCTATCGCGCCCACGAAAACGGGTTGCGCGACACCACCGATACCAACGACAACGGCCAAATCGTCGTCGGCATAAAGGGCGCTTTGGTGAACTGGGACCTGGACGGGTCATACTTTTACAGCGAGGGCAAGACGAAACAAAGTTTGAACGGCGGGTTTCCACTTTTAACCCCGCTCCTGCCGCTACTCAACAGCGGCACGGTCAACCTGTTCGCGCCCAACACTCCGGCCGTTGCTGCACAGTTACAAGCAACCAACTACATGGGTGAGGTTTTCAACGGAAAGTCAAAAAATTACGGCATTCAAGGCAAGGCCTCAGGGGAAATTTTGGCCCTGCCTGCAGGCCCGCTTGCGATTGCGGTGGGAGGCGAAGTGCGCAAGGAACAACTGGGGCAAACTCCCGCAGCCGTGCTTGGAACGGGCGACCTTGCTGGCTATGGCGGAAACATACTGGATGTTAATGCCTCGCGCAACATACGCGCAGCCTATGTCGAATTGAGTGTGCCGATTTTGAAAAACCTGGAAGCCAACGTGGCTGCCCGCAACGACCACTATAGCGATTTTGGCAGCACCACCAACCCGAAGGTCAGCCTGCGTTGGGAACCGACCAAGAGTGTATTGCTGCGCGGCTCATACGGCAAAGGCTTTTTGGCGCCCTCGCTGTATCAATTATTCACGCCTCAAATAAGTGGCGTATCACCAGCAGGCACGACTGATCCCGTACGTTGCCCCGTTACGCACGACACCGGCTTTGACTGCGATACACAGTTTGGATTCATATTTGGCGGCAACCCGCAACTGAAACCGGAAAAAGCCGAACAAGCAACCTTTGGCATTGTCTTCGAACCTACTTCCGGCGTGTCGTTTGGTGCCGATTACTTCAAGATCCGTTTGAATAATGCTATTACCAATGGCATCCCTTACACGACCATCCTGGGAGACCTGAATACTTATGGCAATCTGGTCACACGGGGCCCGGCCGATCCGGCCTTTCCGAACCTGCCAGGGCGGATCGTATCGATACAGCAAACGTATATCAACCTTGGTGCATTGCATATCGAGGGCGTGGATCTCGAGGCTCACATTAAGGGATCAGCTCAGTCATGGGGAAAGCTGCGGTTCGACGTGTCGGGTACGTATTACATGCGCAACGATGCACAAAATACCGACGGAACCTATTCGGGCTTTATCTCGAACCAGTTCGGCTCTGCTGTGAGTGGCGTGGTTCCGCGCTGGAAGCATTACGCGACACTCACCTGGGATTCCGGCCCATGGTCGGCAACGCTTGGCAGTCTGTTCCAGTCTTCGTATGTCGACGTGTCCACGGATGAGAACGACAACCAGCGTACGGTCAGTTCGATGACGCTGTGGGACCTGCAGGGCAGCTACAAGGGCTTCAAGAACCTGACCCTGACGCTCGGTGTCAAAAACCTGTTCGATACCAATCCGCCATTGACCAACCAGCAGACTACGTTCCAAGTAGGCTTCGATCCCTCCTACTATGACGCGCGCGCACGCTTCCTCTACGGCAGCATCAGGTACGCGTTCAAGTAATTCCGGACAAGGGGCGGTGAATTCCCGCCGCCCCTATCCGTGAATCCACCCCCCACCTGCAGATGCATAACCGAAACGCGAAATCCGGCACAACGCCGCCATTTCCGGTTAAACCATAGGTGAAAATATGAATTTCAAGTTCAGAAAATGCACTGTTGTTTTGTACCCCATAGTTTGTGGCAGCTTGCTCTCGGGAATGCCAGCGGCAACGATTGCCCAGCAACAAACGCAAAAAGTAGAGAAAATCGAAATCACGGGATCGAATATCAAACGTATCGATGTCGAGGGTCCGGCGCCGGTGCAGATCATCACCAGGGAGGATATCGAGAAAAGCGGACAATCGACCGTCGGCGAGGTGATTCGCAACCTGCCCGTAAATAGCGGTTATTCATATGACGACACTTTTACGGGAAGTTTTGCCCGAGGCTCCTCGGGTGCATCGCTACGCGCGTTAGGTCAGAAATCGACCCTGACCCTGATCAACGGCCGCCGCATGGCCAACTACGGGTTTGCGCAAAACCTTCAGGATACTTTTGTCGATCTCAACAGCATTCCGCTTGCCGCCATCGAGCGTATTGAAGTCCTGAAAGACGGCGCCTCCGCAATTTACGGCTCGGATGCCATCGCCGGCGTCATCAATATCATCCTGCGCAAGGACTTCAAAGGGTTGGAGGCTGCGCTCACCGGCGGCACAACCTCGCACAGCGACGGAAAAGAAACGCGCTTGAGCCTCGCCGGAGGATGGGGCGACATCAGCAAGGACCGCTATAACCTCATCGGCGTGGTCGATTATTTCAAGCGCGACACTATATGGGCACGCGACCGAGATTTTAGCCATACCGCTGATCAGACTCGCTTCCTGGGTGGCACGGATCTGCGTAGTACGCTTTCCAATCCCGGCAACTATGCACGCCGTCCCGGCACTTCCCCTTTCGCCCCTACTCGGTTGCCGTTCTCAACATGCCCGGCCGACAGGCTGGTGAGTGTCGGAGGAGTGATCAACTGTATTGAAGATACCACTGTCTACAATACCCTGATACCGGAGACCGAGCGTCTGGGCGGTTTCGGGCGCGGCACCATTGAATTCAGCCCGAATCTATCGGCATTTATCGAGATTGGCCTGAACAAGACGAAGACCTTTACCCAATCCGCACCCTTTGCGGCGCCTTCCACGCAAATCGGCCCGACCTTGACGCGTCAGATTTCGATAACACTTCCAGTCGGGAACCCCAACAATCCTTATTCGGTGCCGGTTGATGTGCGCTATCGCTTCAGCGACGTCGGGCCGCGCCAGATCGACAACGATACCGAAGCCAAACGATTTCTCGCAGGTCTTAAGGGGACCACTGGAAACTGGGATTGGGAAGCTGCCTATCTTTATGGAAACAGCTATACAACTCAGGACGACCACAACGGCATCAAGGTCTCAGGGCTGTTATCGGTTATCG
>Ga0315281_10003964_pt1 | contig 21595 bp, 17 predicted proteins | sample YL17G07_0_MG_FD_204540 | JGI IMG/M metagenome (GOLD analysis project Ga0315281, IMG submission 204540) | Sediment microbial communities from Yellowstone Lake, YNP, Wyoming, USA - YL17G07_0 | ecosystem: Environmental > Aquatic > Freshwater > Lake > Sediment | place: USA: Wyoming | collected... | reverse complement strand
CGCGGTTCAGGACGACCTTATCCTGTTCGCCCAGGGCGGTCACGAGCTTCTTCTTAGAGGCAAAATAACTCTCGAAGGTGCCATGCCAGTCCAGATGGTTCTGGGAGATGTTGAGGAAGACCGCGATGGACACGCGGAAGGCGTCAATATATTCGAGCTGGAAGCTTGAGATCTCGGTGACATAGATGTGATCGTTCCGGCTTTTATCGACGAAGGAAAGGAGTGGCGGGCCGATATTTCCGGCGAGAAAGACCTTGCGGCCGGCGTCTTTGAGAATCTTGTGGATGAGAGTCGCGGTCGTAGATTTGCCGTTGGTTCCGGTGATGCCGATGATCGTGCCTTTCAAAAAACGAAAGGCGATTTCGATCTCGGAAAGGACGGGAACGCCCTTGTCCTGTGCTTCCCGGAATTCCGGGAGGGGCGGAACGCCGGGACTGGGAACGATGAGGTCGGGTTCAAGAAAGGAAGAACGCTCGTGGCCGCCGGTTTCGACCTCGGCGCCGCGTTCCGTCCAATATTCGACCTGGCCGCCGAGCTCGGCCGCGGTCTTCTTTTCGGTGATCTTCACTCGGGCGCCATGCCGCAAAAGAAAATCCGCCGTGGCCTCGCCCGTCTTTCCCAGGCCGACGACCAGGACTTTTTTATTTTGAAGGTCCATCATTATCTCAACTTCAGCGTGGCCAGGCTGAACAGAGCGAAGATGATGCCCAGGATCCAGAACCTGATCACGACTTTCTCTTCGGGCCATCCCAGAAGCTCGAAATGGTGATGGAGCGGGGCCATCTTGAAGATCCTCTTGCCTCCGCTCAACTTAAAGTAGCCGACCTGGAGCAAGACAGACAGCGCCTCCAGGATGAAAACCCCGGCCACGGTGAAGAGCAGGAGCTCCTGCTTGATGAGGATGGCGATCGCGGCCAGCGTGCCGCCGAGGGAAAGGGCCCCGACATCGCCCATGAAGACCTGGGCCGGGTGCGAATTGAACCAGAGAAATCCCAGGCAGGCTCCCGTCAGCGCTCCGGCAAAAACCGTAAGCTCCGCGGCTTGCTTGACCGAGGCAATTTTTAAGAAATCGGAAAATCCCGCATGGCCGGCGATATAGGTCAGCGCCGTCAGCGCGGCGGCGCTGATGAGTGTCAATCCGATGGCCAGCCCGTCTAATCCGTCGGCAAGGTTGACCGCATTCGAAGAGCTGACCATGATGAAAATGATCCATAGCCCATAGAACCAGCCAAGGTAGGGGATAAACTTTTTAAAGAAGGGGAGGTAGAGACGCAGGTCAAATCCGGACTCGGGTCCCTTCGAGAATCCCAGGTAGAGGACGATCAGAGCGAAGACGGCGGCCAGGAAGAATTGATAGACAAGCTTTTTCCGGACGATGAGGCCCAGGGATCTCTTCTTTTTGATCTTCAGGTAATCGTCGAGAAATCCGACCAATCCGAAGAAGAACATCGTGCTCAGGCCGAGCCAGACATAACTATTCTCCAGGTTTCCCCAGAGCAGCGTCGGGACGATCGTCGCGCCGATGATTAAAATGCCGCCCATGGACGGCGTGCCTTTTTTCGAATAATGGGACTGCGGGCCTTCAAGGCGGATTTCCTGGCCGATCTCGTACTTCTTCAAAAGTTTGATAAGCATTGGGCCAAAAAGGAGACTCAAGAAGAGGGCCGTAATTCCGGCCAGAGCGGTCCGAACGGTGATCCACCTAAAAACGTTGAAGAAGAACCAATATTGCCTCAAAGGTACAAGCAGCCAGTAGAGCACGTCATGTCTCCTTGAGGGTGTCTTTCATTTTCTCGACGATCGTTTCGGTCCGGACCCCGCGGGACCCTTTGACCAGGACAAGGTCGCCTTCCCGGAGAAGGGAGAGGATATGGTCCGCCGCCTCATCGCTTGTCGCGAAGGAGAAGATCCTGTCCGGGCTCATCCCGGCCAAACGGGCGCCCTCGGCCATGGGACGGCCCAGAGGGCCGACCGTGACGAGGATGTCCCAGCCCATTCGCTTCGCCTGTTCTCCCGCTTCTTCGTGGAAGTGGGCTGCGGCATCGCCCAGCTCGAGCATGTCGCCCAGGACGGCGACCTTTCTCCGGGCCGGAAGCGTCGAGAAGCTCCGGAGCGCGGCTTCGAGGGCCCGGGGATTCGAATTGTAGGAATCGTCGATGACGATGATATTTTTTCTAAGACGCAGCAGAATGCCTCTTTGGGCATAGGGTCTGAGGCTTTGGATCGCGCCTTCGATCTTCTCCAGGGGGAGGGAGAAGACGCGGGCGACGCCCAGCGCCGCCAGCAGGCTGTAGATATAGACTTCCGAAAGGAAGGGGAACCGGATCCGCCGCTTTTCTTTTTCATAGATGAGGTCGAACTTGAAACCGTCATATCCCAGCTTCTGAATGTTTTCGACCCGGATATCGCATCCGCGGGAAAAGCCGAAATAGATTTTCCTGCCTTTCCAATCCTGGGCGATCTTTTCGACGAACGGGTCGTCGCCGTTGAGGACGGCGAGGCCGTTCTCTTTCGTCCCGTCCAGGATTTCTTTTTTCGCCGCGGCGATATTCTCCATGGTTTTGAGAAACTCCAGGTGGACGGGGCCTATGTTGGTGATGACCGCCACGTCCGGGGGGGCGATCTTGGTCAGCGTCCGGATCTCTCCGAGCGCGCTCATGCCCATTTCGAGAACGGCCGCCTCGTGCCGCGGCTCGATCCGGAGCAGGGAGAGGGCCAGGCCGAGGTGATTGTTGTAGTTTCCCTCGGACTTGAGCACATGGAATTTCTGGGAGAGCAGGGCGGCGGCGAATTCCTTGGTCATCGTTTTACCGACGCTGCCCGTGATGCCGATGACTTTGACGGTCCGTTCGGCCAGGACACCTTTGGCCAGGGTTTGGAGGGCCCTGAGTGTGTCCGGCACTTGGATGAGAGCGAAATCCTTGCCGGCCGAAGGAACGGGCTTTGAAATCACGGCCCCGGCGGCGCCCTTTTCCGCCGCGGCAAGGACATATTCGTGACCGTCACGTTGGGCGACGATGGCGAAGAAGAGGCCGCCGGGTTCCATCCGCCGCGAATCGATGTTGAAATCGCGAACCACGAGAGAAGCCGATCCCTGGAGGATCGTTCCCCCGGTTTTTTCCGCGATCTGGTCCAGCCGCAGCTCGGCCATGGTCAGTTCGACCCCATTTTTTTGAGGATGTCCCGGATCACCTCGCCGTCGTTGAAGGGAATGACCCGGTCTTTCAGGATCTGATAGGTTTCGTGCCCCTTTCCGACGAACAGGACATAATCTCCTTTTTTGGCGAAGGCGAGGGCTTTCTCGATCGCCTCGGCGCGGTCGAGCACGATACTGTATTTTTTCGAGCCGGTCTTGAGGACTCCCTTTTCGATCTCTTGGATGACGGCCATCGGGTCTTCGGAGCGGGGATTGTCCGAGGTCAGAAAGGTCCAGTCGGCGAACAGGCCCGCGACTTCGCCCATGCGCTCCCGTTTGGACCTGTCGCGGTCGCCGCCGGCGCCGAAGACGAGCAGGATGCGGCTGGGTTTGAGTTCCCGGACGCACTCGAGCAGGCTCCGGAGGGAGCTGTCCGTATGAGCGTAATCGACGTAGATCTGAAGGCCGAGGTCGTTCTCGATTTTTTCGAACCGTCCGGGGATCTGTTTGAGCCCGGCGATGCCTTCTTTGATGGCCTGGGACGGCACGTTCAGGGCCAGCGCGACGGCGAAGGCGGCCAGGATGTTGTAGAGATTGTGCTTGCCCGAAAGAGAAGAGTTGATCGCCGTCTGCCCGCCGGGATATTTGACCAGGGCTTCGAGGCCAGCGTCGTTGAGCTTGAACTTCTCGCCCCGGACGAGCGCGGCGGGTTCGAGCCCGAAGGTGATTGTGCTCATCGGGAGTTCGGCGATGAGGCGTTTCCCCCAAGGATCGTCCTCGTTAACCACGGCGGTCCTTTTTTTGGAATCGAGAAAGAATAGTTTTTTCTTGGCAGCGAAGTAGTCTTCCATGGTGTGGTGATAGTCCAGGTGCTCGCCGCTGAGGTTCGTGAACACGGCCACGTCGAAGCTGATGCCCCAAACGCGCTTCAGGTCCAGCGAATGGGAAGAGACTTCCATGAGGCAGTGCGTTACGCCCTTGTCGAGCATGCTCTTGAGCATCTTCTGAAGGTCGGGAGCCTCGGGCGTGGTCCGCTGGGCTTCGAGCTCGAAGTCCGGCCCGCGATAGCTGATCGTCCCGATGACGCCCGGCTCGAATCCGGCGGATTTGATGATCGATTCGAGAATGAATGTGATCGTCGTTTTCCCTTTGGTCCCGGTGATGCCGACGAGCTTCATTTTCTGCGAGGGATGGTCATAGAAATTCGCGGAACACAGAGCCAAGGCCTCGCGGGCATCGAAGACCTGAATCCAGTTGGCCTTGAGCTTAGCCGGCTTCGCTTTGTCCGACAGGATTGCCGCGGCCCCGTTCTCGAGAGCTTCCTGGACGAAATCGAACCCGTCCCTTTTTTCGCCTTTCAGCGCGGCGAAAAGGAATCCCGGTTTCACGTCCTTGGAGGAATACACAATCCGCTGGATTTCTGTCGTTTCGTCTCCCTGAGAGACGAGGACCGGAACTCCTTTGAAGAGGTCTTTCAGCGTCATGGCCGGTTTTTCCTCCCCATATTGGCCGCGATGATGGTCCGATTCGAGCCGGCGTCAGGGTAGATGTTCAGATAGCGCAACACGCGTTTCGCGATCTCCCGGAACACGGGGGCCGCGACCTGACCGCCGTAATACTCATCCGTTTTCGGCTCGTCCAGGACCACGATCATCGAGAGTTGCGGATTTTCGACGGGGACGAAGCCGACGAACAAAGCGATGTGCTTCGAGGACGAATAACTTTTCAGCGCGGGGTCGAATTTCTGGGTCGTGCCCGTTTTCCCGGCCACGGTGTAGCCTTTGGCCAGGGCCTCCTGGCCCGTCCCTTCGAGGACGGCCTTTTCCAGGATCGAAACGAGGTTTCGCGCGGTCTCGTCGGATATGATCTGACGGGGCTCTGAAACGCTTCTTTTCTGCGTCATCGGCACGTCTTGAATGTCCTTGACGATCCGCGGCGGAACGAGAATTCCGCGGTTGGCGATGACGTTCATTGCCTGGAGCATCTGGAGGGCCGTCACCGAGATCTCGTAGCCGATGGATACGGAATCGAGCGATCTCTTCGTCCAGTCTTCGAGGGGCCAGACCTTGCCGGCCGCTTCGGCGGGAAGTTCGATACCGGTCTTGGTCCCGAATTGGAAAGTCTTGATGGTCTGATACAAGGCTTTCGGCCCGACCCGGCGGCCGATCTGGATGGCGCCGACGTTTGAGGAATGGCTGATGACATCCGAAAACGTGAGGACGCCGAAATTCTTGTGGTCGCGGATCGGCGTCCCGGCGGTCTCGATCGAGCCCTTGCTGCAATCAAAGGTCTCGGTCATGGGCACCCAGCGGCTTTCCAGGGCCGCCGAAGCGGTCACAATCTTGAACGTAGAGCCGGGATCGAACAGATGATGAATGGCCCGGTTGGGCTCGGCTTCCTTTGATTCGGGTGGATAAGAGTTTGGATCGAACGTCGGCCAGCTCGCCATGGCCAGGATCTCTCCCGAGGCGGGGTTGGATACGATCACTGTTCCCCAATCGGCGCTGTGTTCCTGGACGGCCCGTTCTAGCTCTTTCTGAGCGATGTATTGAATGGTCGCGTCGATCGTGAGAACGAGGTCGCCGCCTCGCTGCGGCTCTTCGATGGTCTCGAAATGATACTCTCTCCGCCGGGCGTCCAGAAAAACGATTTGTTTGCCTTTTTTCCCGCTGAGGATGGAGTCGAACTTGTGTTCGACGCCACCCTGGCCTTTATTATCGACGCTGACGCTGCCGAGAACATGGGAGGCCAGGGAGCCTTGAGGATATAAGCGCTTGGCTTCTTCCCGGGTGTAGATTCCGTTCAGACCCAGGCCTTTGATCATTTCGGCCGTCTCGAGCTCCAATTTTCTCTTGACCGGAATGTGGCTCGACCCATTCTGAAGAGCGGTTTTGACCCGCTCGATGTCTTTCGAGCTTAGCTCAAGAACGGGCTGGAGCTTCAGGATCGGCTTCATCCGCAGGTCCAACGGTTCGCCGGCTGCCGGCGTGTAATAAACGGTCAGGGAGGGAACGCTTTGGGCCAAAATGCTTCCCTTCCGGTCATGGATCGCGCCGCGCTGGGGGAAGATATCGATCTTGGCCTGGTTTTGAACGAGAACTTGAGCGCTCATCCGGGCGTGGCTGAAGACCTGAAGCTGGAGGAGGCGGAGAAAGATGCCAAAAGTCCAGAGAACGAGGACCACCGTGAAAATCTTGGTCCGTTTTCGGACCTTTTTATAATACGGAGCATTGGCGATATTCATGGCATCCGACGGGAATAGGAATCCTCATAGATGATCTGGTCCTCGCGCGGGTCGGCCAGCTTCATCTCTTCCCGGGCCTTTTTTTCGACCCGATCCAAGGCCAGGAGCGCGGCCTTTTTCGTCTCCAATTTTTTGATTTCTTTCTGCAGCGCCTGCAACCGGTTTTCGCCCCGCCCGATGTCATAGCCGAGGCGGACGTTTTCCGTGATGTGCCAGAGGTAGAACGTCAGGATCAGGATGATCATAAGGCTGGCCAAAACGCCGAGAGCGAGCTCTTTTTTATTGAGTTTTTTGCGTACCATAGGGTTTCTTTTCCGCAGCCCGCAATTTGGCCGAGCGGGCCCTGGAGTTCCGGGATATCTCGTCCTCTCCCGGCGTGACGGGCTTTTTCGTCAAGATGTCGATGAGGCCGGGGCCGTTTTCCGGATGGGCCAAGCGGGCCAGCGTGTGTTTAACGATGCGGTCTTCAAGGGAATGAAAGGAGATCACGGCGATCCGCGTTTTGGGGAGGATGAGCCGGATGGTCTGCTCGAGGAATTCGGGGAGGCCTTCGAGCTCCTGGTTGACCTCGATCCGGAGCGCCTGAAAGACCTTGGAGGCCGGATGGATTTTTCCTTTCTGAGGGATCCAGCGGCAGACCTCTTCGACGATCATCCTCAATTGGGTTGTGCTCTCGATCTTCTGGGTTCTCCTTAAGGTGGCGATTCTGCGGGCGAGCTTGTTGGCCTGTTTGAGCTCGCCATAGGTGCGGAAGACCCGGGCCAGCTTGGGCTCGGAATATTTGTCGAGGATCTTCGCGGCCGTCGTCTTGTTCCGGAAGTCCATCCTCATATCCAGCGGACCTTCCCGGGCGTGGCTGAAGCCGCGGTCCTGAGTCTCAAGCTGATACGAGGACATCCCCAAGTCGAGCAGGATCCCGCGGACGGTCGATAGATCAATGTCGAGGTCGGGGAGATACTTGAAATTGGCGTGGAAAAGCTCGACGCGGTCGGCGTAGGGGCGGAGATATTCCCTGGCCTTGAGGAGGGAGTTTTCATCCAGGTCGAAGCCGATGAGCCTGGCTTTGGGATTGCGTTTCAAGATCTCGGAAGCGTGGCCCGCCATGCCGAGCGTGCCGTCGATATAGGTCCCGGCCCTTTGAATGTCAAGATAGGACAGCGTCTCTTCGAGCAGCACCGGGAGGTGTTCTCTTTCGCTCATTCCGGCTTCCTGTCCGCCATGAGCTTGGTGATATTCTTGAAGTCTTCATGGGTCAGCGGCTTTTTCGACATTTTTTCATTCAGTCGGACGAGGTCCCAGATCTCGAGGTAATTATTGACCCCGATGATCTGGACTTCGGTTTGAAGGCCGGCCTTTTCCCGGAGCAGCAGGTTGATGAGGACGCGGCCTTTGGAATCGATCTCTCCGTAATTTCCCGATAGATTGGCTTTCCGGTTGAATTCCTGGATGTCCGGATCGGGATAAACGGATCCATCGTTGGGCGTCTCCATCATCTTTTCCCAGACAGGAAGGGGAAAAACCTGGATAAAGTCATCTTCAAGGGAGGTGATGAAAAGGCCTTTGCCGAACCGTGCTTCGATAGCGGTCCGGAACTTTTCGGGGATCTTGATCCTGCCGCCCTTGTCGAGCCTTGCTCTGTAACTTCCTGCCAATAAATTTCCCATTTTGTCCCTTTTTATCCCATTTTGCTTCAAATATAGATAAAAAGATGGGGAAAGTCAAGCATAAATATTAAAAATATGAAAATATTTTCAGCCCAAGTTATTGATCCAATCTATTGAAAGGACACAAATTATAACGGAAGAATCAGGCGGGGTTTAGGGGGAGGCAAAAAATTTCTTGGCGGAAAGCTTTATGGCTCGCAGCTTTCGAGGAGTTTTTTAGCGGTTTCGTAGTCTTTTTCCGGGACGAAAATCCTGATCTCGCCCAGGCCGTCCGCAGAGAACGGATATATCGTTTGAAGCATGAGGCCTTTGAAGAAGCAGGGGATGCCTTCGCTTTCGAGAAAATTTTTTATGACCTCGGCTTCGACCGGGCCCCAAACGCGTTTCACTTCTTTAAGGTCCAGGTTCTGAGGTGCGTTTTTGTCTTTCGTATCTTGTTCGGTCATGTCGCTTTCCTCCGTCTTCGGCCGGCCTTCTTCGCCGTTCCTCCGCCTGACTTCTTGAACCGGAAGTAATCGTCCAGGATCTTCTGATGGTCGAAAGTCAGGGGGAAATCGATCTCCTCTCGGCTGAAAATCCCGATATCTTGGGCGTCATCCTTGGCCTTGGGCGTTCCTTCGGCCGTGGCTACAAAGACCGTCGAGATCGTGTGAATCCTGGGATCGCGGTCCGGGTCGGAGTAGGTGTGGAGCTGGCATTCAAGGTCGATCTTAAGCGATGTCTCCTCTTCTCCCTCTCGGATAGCGGCTTTTTCGAGGGATTCGCCATAATCCACGAACCCGCCGGGCAGCGCCCAGCCGTAAGGGGGGTTCTTTCTCTTGATGAGAATGACTCCTTCTTTTCCGTCCTCCTTTTTGATTTCAATGATGATGTCCACCGTCGGGACGGGATTTCGGTACGGCGGAGACGTTTTTTTAGTCACAGCCCAATTTTAGCAGAAAAAAGGGGACGTTTCAAAAAAGGGGACGGTCCCATTTTTAAAAAAGCAAAAAAGGGGACGGTCCTATTTTTTGGCGCGGCTGTTTCCGGATCTTCTCCAATCATCCCTAAAAAAGGGGACGGTCCCATTTTTCACCATTTTTTATAAAATTGAACCGTTATGGTTTCCCTAAGGGGGCTAAAAGGCATACAGATGTCCTCTGCAGGGGACAAAGCCTGGAAGCCGCCTTTGGTATGGGGCCTTGTATATCTTGGCATGGAATTTGCTTTTGGATTATAATGAATACAATGCAAAGGAGCAGAGCAATGAGGCAAAAAAGAATAGCCATCATTCTTCTCTTGGGACTTCTTTCGGTCTGTCCTTTCCTCGTATCCAGCGACAACTATAAAGTGGTCAACGGTCCCCCGGAGTTCTATTATGGGCATGTCAGCCTGGTGGACATCAAGAATGACGGGAAAGACCCCCTGGTTCTCCGCGAGGGAAGGGATAAGCCAGAGCTTGCGGTTTTGAACTTACCTCTGGGACCCGGCGACACGATCTGGACATCGGACGGGCGCCGGTGTGAGATCCAGTTCGACAACGCAACGATCCTCCGCCTCGACACCAATACGGAATTGAAGATCGAGACCATTATGGCCCAGAGCTTGAGCTCTATGAACAAGATCTCTAATCTGGTCCTCCGCAAGGGCCGGATCTATGTCATGTATAAAGAGTACAACTCCAAAGAGATGTTCCAGGTCCTCACGGCCAACGCCGCGGTGAAGCTCAAGCATAATACGGTCACGACGATCGGCTTCAAGCAAGACGGCAGCACGGACGTCCAGGTTGAATACGGGAAAGTAACCGTCCTCTTCGGGTCCGATCCCAGTAACCTCCAGGATAAGGCCATCCTTAAGAACGAGCGATTCACCGTTCTTAAGGACAACACGTTCGTTTTCGGTGAATATGCGGCGAACACGGATTTCGAAGCCTGGAACAAAGAGATCAACAAGAATTTCCAGGAATTGCATAAAGGGATAAGCGCGCTTCCCAAACCGATCCAGAGGCTTCCCAAGGCCGTTTTCTATTTCGCCCAGACCTTCGGAAATCTTTACGGCGAATGGGTTTATGACGACTTCTACGGCTATGTCTGGAGACCGTACTATAACGACTATTATCCCTGGGGGAGTTGGCAGCCGTATTATTACGGCCGGTGGGCCGATTACGCCGGACAGATGTACTGGGTCCCTGATGAGCCCTGGGGCTGGGTCCCTTATCATTTAGGCGTCTGGCAGTGGGACGCGAAGAAAGGCTGGCTCTGGCTCCCCGGCTCGGCCTTTGCCCCGGCCTGGGTGGACTGGGCTTTCTTCGCCGGATCTTATTACTCCTGGCGGCCGTGGTCGATGTGGGACTGGATGTGGTATGACAATTTTTACTCCATGTACGGTCTTAACAATTCATATTATTTCTGGCGGTATTTGGGCTATTGGGGTTATCCTTCCGGATATCTCTATGAATGGGGTGATCCTTCCGGATATCTCTATGGCGGTATCGGTCTCGGCCAGCCTGCCCTCAGAAAAATTTCCAAGGATCAGCTTCAAAAGCCCGGCGTAGCACCTCTCCCCAGGCCCAAAGAAATGAATAAAGCCTACAAAATGCTGCGGGAGGCCCTGAAGAGAGGCGATGAGAACGCCCTCGCCTCGATGAAAGGAATTTCCAGACATTCCCTCGTCGTGAGCGCTCAGGACCTGAACATGCCGAAGATCCAGGGCCGGGCGGTCAGGCTCGAGCCTTTTATGAACGCACTCCAACGCCTGCCAGCGGGCTCTCCTCAGAAGATGATCGCGAATCTTAAGCCGCGGTCTCCCCAGCTCTCGAATAATTCGTCGGCAGGGACCGTTGAACGATTCATGCAGTCGGCCGAACCTAAGAATTTTGCCTCCGCTCCCGTGAGACGAGGCGGCGATGTTTCCCTGGCGAAGCCGCGGCCGGTCCCGTCCGCCATAAAGTCCGCCGTTCCGGTTCCCGCATCGCGGATCCACGATTGGAATCCCGATGCCCGGCTCATCCAACGGCTGGGCGCGAATATCCTCTATTCCAGCCGGCTGAATGAAATCTACAGCCCGCAGCTTCATATCTCCTCAAGCATGGTTCAAAACCACCCGATTCTGCGCGTGGGCAGAAATAGCGATTCTGCCGGCGGAGCTTCTGCGGGCAGCTCGAGTGGCGGGTCTTCTTCTGCCGGCGCCGCGAGCACGGGCAGTTCGTCCAGCTCCTCTTCGAGTGGCTCGTCCTCAAGCAGCGGAGGCGGCGGCCACATCCGTCATTGATTGAGACGAAGCTTGACTCAGCGGGGCGCCATAAGCGCCCCGCTTTTTTTTAGCGTGAGAAAGCCCGCCGTATCATGAGCGGCGCGTCCAGCAGCAGCTCGTATGTTTCCATTTCCTTTTTGAAAGTGTCTTTGAATTCCGGCCGGAGGGGCGTCACAGGCTGGAATTTCCACGACAGCGGGTTGACGTAGCTTCCGCCCTGCTTGACCCTGTAATCCAGGTGCGGTCCGGTCGATTCGCCGGACGAGCCGACTTCCCCGATCTTTTGGCCGCCGGTCACCCGGTCTCCTTCCTTCACCGTGATTTTGCTGAGATGGAGGTACAAGGTTTCATAGCTGTTTTTGTGCCGGATCCTGACCGTCCGGCCCGAGGCGGCCTTCGAGCCGGCAAAGGTCACGACACCGTCGGCCGTTGCCTGGACTCGTGTCCCGATCGGCGCGCCGTAATCCACACCGAAGTGGGCCCGGTAGACCTTGCGGATGGGATGAAGGCGACTCGAACTGAAGCGGGACGTGATGCGGGGGGTGTAGAGGAACGGCGACCTCAAGAATTCTTTCCGGACCGATTTCCCCTCCCGGTCGAAATGGTCGGCCTTCTTTGTGTCCGGATAGACGAACCGGAACCCCTGGAATTTTTTTCCCTGGCAGATAAATTCCGCGGCCAGGATGTTGCCATAGCCGGAAAATTTTCCGTCCAGGAATTTCTTCTCATAAATCATCCGGAAGGAATCGCCCTCGCGGAGCTCGGTGTAGAAATCGATGTCCCAGCCGAACAGGTCGGTCATCTGGATCGCCAGGCTTTCATTTTCGCCGCGCGCGAGAACGGCATTGCTCGGATTGTCCTCGATCGTGCCAGAGATGTATGCGACCCGGTATTCGAAGGGATATTTTTTTCTCTCAGCCTTGAAGGCGGAGCCTTCGCGCGTGATGAAGAGGAAATTTTCATCGTCGAGCGCGTATTCGATGGACTGGACGACACCGCCGGCATCGACGGCGAATTTCATCGTCTGGCCGGCGATGATCTTGTTCAGGTTCAGAGCGGGTTTGACCTGTTCTTTCACCTGATTTTTCAAACGGTCGATTTCCGCAGAGGAAAATCCGTAGCCGGACAATATTTTGGAGATCGTCTGTCCTTTTTGGATGGTCTCTTCGGTTACCTTCAGCGGAAGGGATTCCTTCTTGGCCTCCGGAGGGGGCAGAGGTTCGGGAACAGCGGCTGGCTTCCTTGCCGGGATCAAAATCTGGATGGCGACAGCGATCGTGATCACAACGAGCGTTAAGGCTGCGGCCATGAAAATCCGGCGCTTTCGTAAACGCGACTTTTTGGCCGGCCGCTTCGGGGCCGGAGGCGTCGTTCGTTTGAAATCAATCTCTTGTTGATATTCCATGGGCATTATAGCGCCGCCTAACCTCTGTTAGATGTAACGGAAGATGCCGGTCCAGAGTTCCATCGCGGCCAGGGGCAAACGATTCCGCTTATCGGCCGGCCCAGATATGGCTCGCGAAGTCCCTGGCGTGCGCGACGGGATCTATCCATTTTTCAGGGCTTCCCTGGGGGCCCGGGGGATCTCAGTTTCCGTTTGCGGTCGATCTCTTTGCGCACGGCTTTGTGGAGAACGAGGAAATAGTAAAGGACAAGGCCGGCCATCATGACTGCGAAACGCATGGTGTTCCCTTGGATGAGGCGGATAACGGCGTAAACGGCGACGGTGATAAGCAGAAGGAGATGGAAGACGGCGAATATCGTGTCGCCGAGCTTGGATCTCTGTTCGCTGTCTTTGGTCAAGGCCTGAAAAGTTTATTTGGCCTCAACGCGGCGGACGGAGATGATCGTAATGGTCTGCCGCGGGGCGGCTTCATAGCCCTTGATCGTGCCGGAGGGCGCTTCGGCGATGGCGTCCACGACCTCCAGGCCCTTGATAACCCTGCCGAAGACAGCGTATTTCATAGTATCCAGCGAGGGATTGTCGACATGGTTGATGAAGAACTGGCAGGTGGCGCTGTTCAGCTCCTCCATCCGGGCCATGGCGATCGTGCCGCGCAGGTTCCTGAGGCCGTTCCCCGCTTCATTCTTGATCGGGGATTTGGCCGGCTTTTTCTGGAAATCGGGCGTCAGGCCTCCGCCCTGGATCATGAACCCCGGGATGACGCGGTGGAAGATCGTCCCGTCGTAGAATTTTGCGTCGACATAGGACAGAAAATTTTTTACGGTGATAGGTGAACGGGCCTGGTCGAGCTCGATCGTGATGTCGCCCTTGCTCGTCTTCATAAGGACGACGGAGTTTTGCTGGGCGGTGGCGGTCAACGCCGTTCCAAAGAATACGGCCAGCGTCAGCGCAGCCGGAAATACTCTGTGCAGCATCGGGCCTCCTCCTTCAAGCGCTCGGGCGGCTTGAAAGTTTGAAGATAGCAGAATCGGGCGGGCAAATCAAATGGGCTCGGACTGATGAGCGCAAAAACACGCAGCGCATGCGCCCGGCGAGCATGAATGCTGCTCGACCTCGTGCCTCGCTCCCGAAATCCGATGACATGGTCCGAATTTTTGAAGTCTGTGTGTCGCCGGATTTCGGTCCATGCCCGCTCGGCACTCGGACGGTTTTTGCCGCTCATCAGTCCTCGCCTAGCTATAAATAAATTGTCCCCGCTCGCCTCGGGCAGGTCCATCTTCGTCTCCATTCGCTCGCCCCGTAATAAAAGAAGTGTAACAAAAAAGTCTAAACATCATCGCCGCAAGGTTCCCTTAAAAACGGAGCCTCCGCAGGCTAAACTTTTGATTGTCGCTTCGTGCCTTTCAGACTTGTCCAAAATCATATCTCATTGCCCGCTCGGCGCTCGGACGGTTTTTATCGCCCATCCGTCCTCGCCTAGCTATAAATAAATTGTGCCCGCTCGCCTCGGGCAGGTCCTTCTCCGCCCCCATCCCCTCGCCCTAATAAAAAATGCGCGAGTGGCGCAGTTCATTTCCGTAAACGCAAGCCTCTGAAGCTTGCTTTTCATTCATTCTTATAATAAACATTATTATCCTGAATTATTAATAAATTGCGTCGTTTCCTTGAGAAGAAAATTCGCAGATGCGCCGAATTCAAGACGAGGGGGACATGATCCCAAATTACGGAGAATTTGGGTCATGTCCCCGAATTCGGCGCCCGTCTGCGAATTCAGGACCCGGAGATACAACGTAATTCACGAATAATTCAGAATATCTATTTTTTTGAAGGAGGAGAGGATGAAACATAAGAAAATATTATGGGCCGTGCTTGCGTTCGTCTTTTTGATGAGCGCTTCGATGGCCGCTCCCCAGGCCCAGCGCGGCCAGAGCCAGGCCCCGGTCACGGACGAGCAGAAGATCCTCGCGGCCATGCACTCCATTTCGAGCCAGCCCCTCTATGATTACGTCAAAGAGCTCGTTTCCGAAAAATATGGAGGCCGCCTGACCGGCACGCCCGAGTACAATGCCTGCGCAGAGTGGATCATCTCGCTCCTCAAGAAATGGGGTGTTCAGCCGGCGGGGGACAAGGGGACTTACCTTCAGGCCTATCCCAATCCCTATACACTCGTCTCCAGGGGAGGCCTGCTCACGATGAACATCCCGATTAAGGACGGAGTCATCAAAAAATCCTACAAGTACGAGGACGAGTTCTTCCCCGGCGGGACGTCGGGGTCGGGCGAGGCCACGGCCGAGGTAATCTACGTCGGCTATGGCGTCACAGCTCCGGAGCTGGGCTACGACGATTATGCGGAAGTAGACGTGAAGGGCAAGATCGTTTTGATGGACCCTGAAGTGCCGGCGTTGCCGGCCAGCGACACCTCTGAGGTTTTCAAGAAATGGCGTCCCTATTCCTTCCACCAGTTCAAGCTCGAGAACGCGGTCGCCCATGGAGCCAAGGGCATGGTCTATAACTACGGACCGATCGTCAACCCCAATAATTCCTACCGGGAAGGGTTCATCTATGATCATGTCGGTTCGGCCGTGGTCAATGATATCTTCGCCGGGACCGGGAAAACGTACGCCGACACCGTGGCCAAGATTAAGAAGGAGCTCAAACCCCAGTCCTTTGCGACCGGCAAGATCATGACAATCAAGAACATCACCGAGCATCATCCGGAAGGGATCGGCTATAACGTCCTCGGCGTCATCCCCGGAACAGACCCGAAGCTCAAGGATGAGGTCATCATCATCAGCGGCCACCTCGACCACCTCGGCCGGACCTGGGAACTCCTGCCCGGAGCGAACGACAACGCCGCGGCGGTTGCCGTGGGACTGGGTGTCGCCGAGGCCATGGCCAAATGCGCCGTGAAGCCGAAGCGAACAGTCATGTTCATCTTCTTCGGCGGCGAGGAGCAGGGCGTGGCCGGCTCGGATTATTACTGCGAGCACCCTGTCTATCCCCTGGATAAGACCCTCGTTCTCATCAACATGGAGAGCGCAGGGATGGGCGACAGGATCTCGGCCTCGGGAGCGAGGACCTACCCCGCCTTCTGGTCTTTCATCGAAAAGGCCAATCAGAAATACATCCACCGCCAGGTGTCCGGCGGCGCCGCGTCCTACCCCGGCCGGCCGCGGCAGGACTCGGCCCGGTTTTTCTGGAAGGGCGTCCCGTCGCTGACCTTCGGCGCTTCCGGAAAGTCCGTGCCCTACTCGACGTATCACAACACGAAGGACAGCCTGGAGTTAATCACTCCCGAGATCATGGAAGACCTGGCCCAACTGCTTTTTATCGCCGTGCTCGACATGGCCGGCCAAGACGTGCTGGATTTCCGCCCGGAGAAGAAATAAAGTAATAACGTTTGGAGATGAGCGAAATTCTTATTATTGAAATTGGGACGGCATTACTTGATCGTTCTTAAATATGCAGCTCGCAGATGTCCTCGTCTTCGAGGATAAAATCGCGGTTGACCATCTGGCCCGTGTATTCCTCGCCCCGCCAGAGGCGGGCGTAGGCGAGCTTTTCGGCGAAGTCTTTGTGGACGGCGCGGGCCATGTCGATCACGGTGCTTCCCCGCTTTAAAACGAACGGCTCGTTATGGTCCGGCTTCTTGCCCGGCGCCTTGCTGTACACGCGGATGACGTGGAGGATGGAGAAGATCCTTTTTTTGAGCTCCTCAAGGCCTTCACCGAGCAAGGAAGAAACGGGCAGGATGGCCAGCTGGCCTTCATAAAAGAATTTGAGGGTCTCCAAATGATCGCCGCCGGCATCGAGGTCTTTCTTGTTGGCGACGAGGAGCGTCCGCTTTTTGAATTGGGGAGGCCCCGGGCCTTCCTCGGGCGGGACGTAATCTTCGGCGACGAACTCCACCCTTTTTTCCTTGAGCTTGGCGATGAGCGACTCAAGTAGGGAAGGGGACTCGGCGTTCGAAAGATCGACGACGATGAGCGCGGCGTCGGCGACCTTGATGAGCTCGACCTGCCAGCTTTCCATGATGTCGGACGTGAGGGGCGGCAGATCGATGAGCTGGACGCGGACGTTCTCGAACTTCATCATGTACGGCGCCGGGACGCGCGTCGTGAACGGATAATCCCCGACTTCGGGTTCGGCTCCCGTGAGGGATTTGATGAGCATGGATTTTCCGGTGTTCGGCGTGCCGATGACGATGAACTGGCCGGCGCCCTGTTTCGGGATAATATGGCTCAGGCCGTGCTTAACCGACGGCTGCTTGGCCATTTCCTCCTTGAGCTTTGCGATCTTGGATTTGTGCTGGGCCTGGAGCTTCTCGGTTCCCTTGTGCTTGGGGATGAGGGCCAGCATTTCCTCCAGGATCTCGATCTTCTCCTGGGGCGTCTTGGCCGTCCGGAGTTTCTTTTCGGCGTCGATATATTGAGGCGTCAGGTTCGCCGGCATTGTCGTCCCTTTCCTGTCAAATTATATCCAAAATTTTACCGGGGTCAAACCCGCGGAACGATACCCTTAACCCCGATTTCTATGGAATATTTTTTGGATCTCTTTCCTTTCCTGATCTTTTCCTCAGATCAGGCTTACCCACACAAAATTGAAGAGAACCATTTTATTATTGCGGGGAGAGAAAGGCCGGTCACTGGTACCAGGCCAGCAATCGGTCGCGGCTCGCGTCCAGATTAATTCCTTGGGGGGCTTTGATCTTCCAGATTTTGGATCTTGTTGTATTCGTTTGCAGATCAAAAATCGTTATGTTCTCTTGAGTCCCCTCATCAAAAAATACGGCGACAAACCGCTCTTCCGGATCGAAGAGAGGGCGGTTGATGATCCACCCCGGTCCTTTGTCCGGTCCTCGTTCCATTTCTCCCGTGTCCGGATCGAACAGGACAAAATATTCCCGGGCTCCCTTATCCGTCCATTCGTTCACGAGCCCGAACAGGCGTTGAGTATGGGGCATGAAGAGGAGAGCTAATCCTCCCGTGATCCCCCAACTTTCGGTCTCCCAACGAGAAATGCTCAGGGGAATCTCGTTTTCAAATGAGAGTTGACGCCACTCCTGAAAGCGAGGGGACAGGTAAGCTTTTTGTTCGAACGAGGAGGCATTCTCGGGGCTCTTTTCTACGGAGACAAGGACCAGGTCTCTGTCTGCGGAGACATCCACGAATTTCCATCGCACCTGGCGCGGAAATTGGATGGTTTGAAACTGCGGCGGCGTCGCGTCGAGCCGGACAAGATGGGCTTTGTTGGCAGAGATCTCCCCGGGATCGGTCCGGCCGGACATCGATCCTTCAAATGCGGAAAAGACAAGGCTGTCCTTGTCGAGAAACAGGCAGCCCGACAGTTCCCCGCACGTCAATTCCCCCGGCGAGGATCCATCCTCCGCAGGAGCCAGCACACCCTTTGTCCCCTGATAGATTTTGGCGATGGTCCCGTCGATTTTTCCGGCATAAAGGCGGTTGGTTTCACAGCCCGTGACAACGAAGAACCTCGATCCGTCGCTGTTCCATCCTACCGTGCGGCTGCCTTCGGACAGAACGGGCTTTTCGTCTCCCGTCGACAGCTCCATGAGAATCGTCCGATCCTTTTGGGCATAGACGAGATAATGTCCGTCCGGCGATAAGGCGGCCGCCGCCACGTCCGAAAGGAGCATCTGAGAAGCGTCTTGGCCGACGGCGTAGATGTTCGACTGGGCGAGCACGTAGAGCTGTCCGGGGAACTTCATCTTGGGCTGGCAGCCCGGCCAGACGAAGAGGACCGCCATCAACAAGGCCGATAGATAGAATCTCCGGGTGATCTTTGGGCTCCGTGTGGCGCTATTTTTCACGGCTAAACCTCCTCGGCAACCAGGGCCATATTACCAAAAAAAGGGGAGGAAGACCATCCTCTCTGCCTGCTCTTTCGGGGTCTCGTCTTACATGGGGGAGGGTGGCCGAGGACAATTCGGGCATGACCCCAAATAATTGTGATTTCGAAGGTGGCCAACACAAAATATTGTGGATTTTGGCCCCAAAAATGCTTTACTTTCAGGCCGATTTTTTATATAATTTTTATCTAGAAAATACCTTCGGGTCCGATGAGAATTCTGATCTCATACCCCGTCCTTTTTCAATGAGATAAGAGCTATGAAACAACAAAAATATACGGCCGAAAGCATCAAAGTTTTAAAGGGGCTGGAGGCGGTCCGCAAACGACCGGCCATGTATATCGGGAGCACCAGTACCGAGGGGCTCCATCACTTGGTCTATGAGGTCGTTGACAACTCCATCGACGAAGCCCTGGTCGGCTACTGCAAGAACATCGAGGTCTATATCCACGTCGACAATTCGATCACGGTCATCGACGACGGCCGCGGCATCCCCGTCGAACAGCACAAGAAGGAGAAAAAGTCCGCCGCCGAAGTCGTCATGACCATGCTTCACGCCGGCGGTAAATTCGACGACAAGACGTATAAAGTATCCGGCGGTTTGCACGGAGTGGGCGTCTCGGTCGTGAACGCGCTTTCCAAACGCCTGGACCTTGAGATCAAACGCGACGGCGGGATCTTCACCCAGAGCTACGAACGGGGGATTCCCGTCACCAGGCTGAAGCAGGTCGGCAAGACCAAGAAAACCGGGACCAAGGTCACGTTCTGGCCCGACGACGAGATCTTCGAATTAACGGAACACAACTTCGAGATCCTCACCCAGCGGATGCGGGAACTGTCCTTCCTCAATAAAGGCATCCGGATCATCATCACCGACGAGCGGATCAACAAGTTTCATGAATTCCAGTACAAGGGCGGGATCCTGGAGTTCGTCCAATACCTCAATCAGAACAAGACCGTCCTCAACCCGCGGCCTATTTATTTCGAGTCGAAGAAGGACGACGTCGTGGTCGAGCTCGCCTTCCAGTTCAACGCCGGCTATTCCGAAACGATCTTCACCTTCGTCAATAGCATCAACACGACCGAAGGCGGCACGCACCTCATCGGCTTCAAGTCCGCGCTGACGCGCTGTATCAACAATTACGCCGTCGCCCACAACATGTTCAAGGACCTGAGCGCGAACGCCCTCTCGGGCGACGACACGCGCGAAGGCCTGTGCGCCGTGCTCAGCGTCAAGATGCGCGACCCCCAGTTCGAGGGACAGACCAAGACCAAGCTCGGCAATTCCGAGGTCAAGGGGATCGTGGAGTCGCTGGTCAACGAGCAGCTCGCGGCCTACCTCGAGGAGAATCCGACGAACGCTAAGCGGGTCATCCTGAAGGCCCTGGACGCGGCGCGCGCCCGCGAGGCCGCCCGCAAAGCCCGCGAGCTCGCCCGCCGGAAGAGCGTGCTTGAATCGACGTCGCTCCCCGGCAAGCTGGCCGACTGCCAGGAGCGCGACCCGGCTCTGGCCGAGATCTACATCGTCGAAGGCGATTCCGCCGGCGGCTCGGCCAAGCAGGGCCGCGACCGCCGCTTCCAGGCCATTCTGCCCCTCAAGGGCAAGATCCTCAACGTTTGGAAAGCCCGCCAGGACAAGATCTTCAACAACGAGGAGATCGGGATGATAGTCGCCGCCCTGGGGACGAGCATCGGCGAAGAGGAATCCAGCCTGGAGAAGCTCCGCTACCACAAGGTTATCATCATGACCGACGCCGACGTGGACGGCTCCCATATCCGGACGCTCCTTATGACCTTTTTCTACAGGCAGATGAGATCCCTCATCGAGCGGGGCTACCTTTATATCGCCCGGCCGCCGCTCTACAAGATCGCCCGAGGCAAGGAGGTCTTGTACCTTAAAGAGGAGCGGGCTTACGAAAAATGGATCGTCAAGAAGATCTCTGAGGACTTCAAGGTCCGGGTCAAGGGCAGGAAGGACGTCTTTGAAGGCGAGAAGTTCCGCAAGCTCTTCCTCCGGATCATGCAGAAGAAAAACTACATCCAGCTCCTCGAGCGGAAGAACTATCCGTTTTTCCTCATCGAGCTTCTCATCCGGGAAGGCGTAAACGGCCTCGAGTTCCTCCAGGACAAGAAGTCCATGAAACGCCTTCAGTCTCTCATCGGGGCCAAAAACCTCGAGACCGCGCTGACCAAGGATGAGGAGTATGACACCTGGGAGCTGTCCGTCACGTTCGCCATCAACGGCATGTCGATCACCTGCATGGTTAATTTGAGCCTCGTCGATTCCATCGAGTACAAGAACCTCTTCAAGATCGTCCAGGAGCTCGAGGAGTTCCGGCCGCCGTACGAGGTCCTCACCGACGGCGAGACTGTGGTCGTCGAGAACGAGACAAAACTCCTCGACTACCTCCACGAGAAGGGCAAGAGGGGCGTCTCGATCCAGCGCTATAAAGGCTTGGGCGAGATGGCCCCCGAACAGCTCTGGGAAACGACGATGAATCCTGAGAACCGGGCGCTCTTAAAGGTCTCGATCACGGATGCCGTCGCGGCCGACGAAGTCTTCTCCATCCTCATGGGCGACGAGGTCGACCGGCGGCGCGAGTTCATCGAGTCGAACGCGCTCATGGCCCAAAATTTGGATATATAATCCCCCTTTCCCCCTTTGGGAAAGCGGGCGAGCGGAGGTTTTCAGTCGCGAGATCATGATCCAAGCGAATAGACAACATGGACAAAGAGAAGGATAAACAAAAAGACAAGGACGAAAAGAAAGAGCTTCCGCCCATCGCGGCCGACCTGTCCGTCGTCTCGCTCGAAGAGGAGATGAAGCGGTCTTATCTCGATTACGCCATGAGCGTGATCATCGGGCGGGCCATTCCCGACATCAAGGACGGGCTCAAGCCGGTCCACCGGCGTGTCATGTACGCGATGTATGAAACCGGGACGCAGTGGAACAAGCCTTATAAAAAGTCGGCGCGCATCGTCGGCGACGTCATCGGCAAATACCATCCCCACGGCGACCAGGCGGTTTACGACACTCTGGTCCGCA
>Ga0315281_10003963_pt1 | contig 21599 bp, 30 predicted proteins | sample YL17G07_0_MG_FD_204540 | JGI IMG/M metagenome (GOLD analysis project Ga0315281, IMG submission 204540) | Sediment microbial communities from Yellowstone Lake, YNP, Wyoming, USA - YL17G07_0 | ecosystem: Environmental > Aquatic > Freshwater > Lake > Sediment | place: USA: Wyoming | collected... | reverse complement strand
CCGGTGCGCGCCTCATCGCGTGCGTGAAGGTACTTGGTGGTACGAGAAGGCGCTACGCGCACATAGGGGATGTCATCATCGCATCTGTCAAGGAAGCTTCCCCGGACGGGATAATCAAAAAGGGTGAGGTTGTCCGCGGCGTGATCGTGAGAACCCGACAGCCCATCCGCCGGGAGGATGGTTCGCTGCTGAGATTCGATACGAACGCGGCGGTCATCATTGACGATCAGAACAACCCGAAGGGGACGAGGATATTCGGTCCGGTCGCGAGGGAGCTGAGGGATAAGAACTTCATGAAGATAATCTCTCTGGCGCCGGAGGTGATTTAGGACATACCATGAGCACCTGATTGACCTGATTGCTCTGAACAAGAGTCAATTCAGAGAAATCAGAGTAATCAGGTGCGCGCAGGCAAAACATTATGCACTCAAAGATGCGAATCAGGAAAGACGACCTCGTCATCGCCACCGCGGGGAAAGAGCGTTTCTCAAAGAAGACAGGGAGGATATTGAAGGTATTCCCCCAGCAGGGCAGGGTGATCGTTGAGGGCTTCAGCCTCTCGAAGAGGCACATGCGCCCCACCCAGAAGAATCCGAAGGGGGGTATTATTCAGAAGGAGCGCTCCATCCACGTCTCCAATATCATGCCATACTGCTCCAAGTGTCAGCGGGGAGTTCGAATCGGGAGTCGGTTGCTCGCCGACGGCAGCAGGGTGAGATACTGCAGAAAGTGCGGGGAGCTTGTGGGGAAAACATGATAAATCCCAAATCCCAAATCCAAAATCCCAATAACGTTTCCCAACGCCCCATTTACCCCTTCATTTTGGGATTTGGGATTTAACGGAGTGCGGTATGGTCAGATTGCTTGAGAAGTACAGGAATGAAATCGTGCCCGCAATGATGAAGCAGTTCGGGTACAAGAACAGGCTTCAGGTCCCGCAGCTCAAAAAGATCGTCATCAATATGGGCGTGGGCGAGGCAACACAGGACACGAAGATACTCGATGACGCGGCAGCGGATCTCGCGCTCATTGCGGGACAGCGGCCGGTGATGACGAGGTCGAGGAAGAGTATCTCGAACTTCAAACTGCGCGAGGGCGCCAAAATTGGCTGCAAGGCGACGCTCAGGGGAAGGATCATGTACGAGTTCCTCGACCGCCTGGTGAGCGTGGCGCTGCCGCGGATAAGGGATTTCAGGGGCGCGCCCCTGAAATCATTCGATGGGCGTGGTAACTACACGCTCGGGCTCTCTGAACAGGTTGTCTTCCCCGAACTGGAACTGGACAGGGTGAAGCGAGTGCAGGGAATGGATATCGTGGTGGTCACCTCCTCCAAGACGGATGAGGAGGCGAAGACATTGCTTCAGCTCATGGGCGTGCCGTTCGCGAAGAAGTGAGACGTAAGAAGACGTAAGAAGTGAGAAGTAAGAAGTGAGACGGGAGACGTAAGAAGTAAGACGTAAGAAGTAAGAAGGGAGACGAGAGACGGGGAATATATGGCGAAGACCTGTTTGATAGTGAAGTCCCAGCGGAAGCCCAAGTTTAATGTCCGCCACTATTACCGCTGCAAGAAGTGCGGGCGCTCGGGCGGTTACCTGCGCAAGTTTCAATTGTGCAGGATATGCTTCCGGATGCTCGCCTCGAGAGGCGAGATTCCAGGGGTGGTGAAGGCGAGCTGGTAACACTTCAGGGATAAGAGATAAGGGATAAGCAAGGGATAAGGGTGCGTGATATGACAATGACTGACCCGATCGCGGATATGCTCACGAGGATACGGAACGCGAATGGATCGCGAAACGAATACGTGGACATTCCAAAATCCAAGCTCAAGCTCGAGCTCGTCAGGATTCTCAAGAGCGAGGGGTTCATAGAAGACTTTAAAATGATGGACGCCGAGTTTCAGGGGTTCATACGAGTTTTTCTCAAGTACACCACGGGCGGCGAGCAGGTGATCCGTGGCATTAAGCGGGCGAGCACGCCGGGCCGCAGGCGCTACGTTGGAGTCAAGGAGACCCCCCGGCCGCTCGGGGGATTGGGGGTTGCCATCCTCTCCACCTCCAAGGGGATCATGACCAACACTCAGTCGAAGGCCCAGGGGCTCGGCGGTGAGGTGATCTGTTACATTTGGTAGTAACTACAGCCGAAAGTGTAAAGTGTAAGGTTAAAAGAAGGATAACGTAATATGTCGCGGGTAGGGAAAAAGGCGGTCGACGTGGTCGCGGGTGTTCAGGCCAAGGGCGAAGCCGGTCGCCTCACGGTGAAAGGGCCCCGGGGTGAACTCAGTCTGAAGCTGCCCCCTGGCATCTCCGTGAAGCAGGAGGGGCAGCAGCTCCTGGTGGAGTGCGCGCCGGGTACCAAGAATGGCGGTGCGCTGCACGGCGTCACGCGCACCCTCATCGCCAATATGGTGAGAGGTGTCTCCGAAGGTTACGAGAAGGCGCTCCAGATTGTGGGTGTGGGATACAAGGCAAAAGTCGAGGGGCAGAAGCTCGTGATACAGCTCGGCTTTTCACACCCCATTAATTACGATATCCCCCCCACCATCACGATAAGCATCGGGAAGGAAAATACCCTGACGATTTCGGGCTGTGATAAGCAGCTCGTGGGAAAGGTGGCGGCGGAGATTCGAGGCTTCTATCCCCCCGAGCCTTACAAGGGTAAGGGAATTCGATATAAGGACGAGTGGGTGCGGCGCAAGGCAGGGAAGGCCGTCGCGACAACCGCGGCCACCTAAGCGGGTGAGAGAATCGGTTGCGGCGTGCTCGATTCTGGTTTCTCGACCAGCGGACAGGCGGGGATGCATGGCACACCGGCGACCGGGAATATGGGGCTGGAGTCACGATGAGGGGGATTGACGCGACACGCTGGAGAAGGAAGATGCGCGTGCGCAAGAAGATTCAGGGCACGGTCGGGCGGCCGAGACTGTGTGTGTCCCGGAGCAACCTGCACATCTACGCGCAGTTGATTGATGACGCGAGCGGCAAAACGCTCGCCGCCGTTTCGACCCTTTCACCAATCTACCGGGAGAAGTCATCCGTCAAGGGGAAGAAAGAGGCGGCCAAGGTCGTCGGCGGCCTCATCGCTGAGCTGGCGAAGGCAAAGGGCATCGCACGGGTAATTTTCGACAGGAATCGGTACCGCTACCACGGGCGTGTGAAGGCCGTGGCCGAGGGTGCGCGAGAGGGCGGACTGGAATTTTAAATATTAAATTGCAAATTGCAAATTGTAAATTTCTAATTTGTAAAGTGTGAAGTGCAAATTTAAAATCTCTTACTTGTAAAAGTGCGAATTATAAATTTAATATTTGCAATTTGCAATTTAAAATTTGCAATTCTTGAGGGAAGGAGGAGCGGGTGGTTCTGGAAAAGAAAAGTGCAGAGGCTTCGGGAATCGAGGAGAAGGTGGTGAACATCAACCGCTGCGCCAAGGTGGTGAAGGGCGGTCGCCGCTTCAGCTTTAGCGCGCTGGTGGTGAGCGGAGATAGAAATGGCCGCGTCGGCTACGGTTTTGGGAAGGCGAACGAGATCGCTGATGCGATCAGGAAAGCCTCCGAAGCCGCCAGGAGACAGTCGCTCTTCGTGCCGAGGCGGAATACCACGATACCGCATGAGACAACGGGGTCCTTTGGCGGCGCACGGGTGTTCTTGAAGCCCGCCGCCCCCGGCACGGGCATTATCGCCGGCGGTGGGACACGCGTGGTCCTGGATCTCGCGGGGGTGAAAGATATACTGGCGAAATCGCTTAAATCAAAGAACCCCGTCAATGTGGTGAAGGCCACCTTTGACGCGCTTCAGAGATTACGCACCAGGGATCAGGTGATGCATGCGAGGGGGGTAGACTGACGTGAGATTGGATCAGGTGAGCAACAACCCGCACGCGCGCAAGGGCAGAAAGCGCATTGGTCGTGGTCCGGGCTCCGGACACGGGAAGACAAGCTGCCGGGGGCACAAGGGGCAGAAGGCCCGCTCGGGGGCGAGTATCCGTCCTGGGTTCGAGGGCGGTCAGATGCCGTTGATACGCAGGCTGCCCAAACGCGGTTTTCGGAGCCCCTCTCGGCTTCGCCGGCGTATCGTGGACGTGGAGTCGCTCAACATCTTCGACGAGGGGAGCGTGGTTGATCCCCGGGCCCTGGCGGCGCGAGGGATTGTGAAGGGGCGCGTGGACAGGATCAAGATCCTCGGGAATGGCGAACTCAAGAAGAGACTCGAGGTGGTCGCGCACGCGTTCAGTGCCTCTGCCCGGATAAAGATCGAGGCCGCGAAGGGAGCGGCAAGGATTGCTGTTCGTGAGACGGAAGATGTGAGACGTGAGACGAAAGACAGGGGACGGGAGACGGAAGATGTGAGACGGAAGACGGAAGACGTGAGACGGAAGACGGAAGACGGGATGGCGTGAGTCATAGGAGAGTAGCGCACCCTTTAGGGTGCGAAGTGGGAATGTAGGGCACTCTTTAGGGTGCGAAAGTGAGTAGGCAATGATAGCGGCGTTCAGGAATATGTTCAAGATCGGCGAGTTGCGCAGCCGTATTCTCTTCACGCTCGCCCTGATCATCGTGTACAGGATCGGCGCCTACGTCCCGACCCCCGGTGTTGATGCGAAGGCCCTCAGTATGTTCTTCGCGGAACTGCAGCGCACGCAGGGCACGGGGGGGAACCTCTTCGGCCTCATGAATATGTTCTCAGGGGGAGCCCTGAGCCAGTGCACGATCTTCGCGCTCGGGATCATGCCCTACATTAGTGCGTCCATCATTCTCCAGCTCCTCACTGCGGTGGTGCCGTCGCTCGAGCGGATGGCAAAGGAGGGGGAGGTGGGGAGGAGAAAAGTAAATCAGTACACCCGCTACGGAACAGTGCTCCTCTGCCTCTTCCAGGCGGGTATGATCAGCCGGTTCCTCGAGAACCCCGCGAGCTTCGGGGGGAGGGTGATTATTCCTCACCCGGGCTGGGCGACCCGGCTCATGATCATGATGACCATTACGACGGGGACGGTGTTCATCATGTGGCTGGGCGAACAGATTACCGAGAACGGCATCGGGAATGGTATTTCACTGATCATCACGGCGGGGATAATCTCCCGCTTGCCGAACGCGATTTATGAAGTCTATGAACTCGCCCGGACGGGCAATATCCGCCCCTATGCGGTCGTCGGCATGGCGGTGCTCGCGGCGCTGGTGGTGGCGGCGGTGGTGCTGGTCACCGAGGGCCAGCGACGCATACCCATCCAGAGGCCGAAGCAGATCCGTGGCAGGAAAATCTACAGCGCGCAGAGCACGTATATTCCGCTGCGGGTGAACCAGGCGGGAGTGATCCCGATCATTTTTGCCTCTTCGATCCTCCTCTTCCCGGCGACGATAGGCGGCTTTGTGCAGACCGAGTGGCTCAAGACAGCGATGGGCATGCTGCGTCCGGGGGCGTTTCTGTACACCATGCTGGAGGTGGTGCTGATTATTTTCTTCTGCTACTTTTACACGGCGATCACCTTCAACCCGATTGACCTGGCGGACAATATGAAGAGAAGCGGTGCGTTTGTGCCCGGCATCAGGCCCGGCAAGCCCACGGCGGAATTCTTCGAGAGGACCATGAACCGCATCACACTCCCCGGGGCCGTATTCCTCGCGGCGATCGCCGTGTCGCCCAGTGTGATCGCCGGGTACATGAACATCAGCTACACCATATCTCAGTTTTTTGGAGGCACGGGGCTGCTGATTATTGTCGGCGTCATGCTGGACACCATGCGGCAGATCGAATCCCACCTCGTGATGCGGCACTACGATGGTTTCATGCGGAAGGGGAGGATACGGGGGCGGTAGCGCGCGCATAATTCGTGAAGCGTCGTACGTGGAGCGTATTTCGCGACACAAATACAGTACGCATCACGAGATACGATTCACGAGATACGCGTCACGGATGGTATGTTCGACTGATGGAAGATCACGCGCATGAGATTGATATTGCTGGGGCCGCCGGGGGCGGGGAAGGGGTCACAGGCGAAGGTGCTGTGCGCGAGATTCGGGATTCCGCACATCTCGACGGGGGATATGTTTCGCGAGGCGTACACACAGGGCACCCCGCTGGGTTGCAGGGCGCACGACAACTACTGGGGGAAGGGCGAGCTTGTGCCGGACGATATCACCGTGGGGTTGGTGCGGGAGCGTGTTGCGCGGGACGATTGTCGCGCGCATGGGTTTCTCCTCGACGGGTTCCCGAGGACCCTCCCACAGGCGGAAAAACTGGATCAGCTCCTCGGTGAATTGAATCAGGCGCTGGACAAGGTCATTTACATGAAGACCTCTCAGGAGGTGATCCTCCAGCGGCTCGGCGGAAGGAGGGTCTGTAAGTCGTGCGGGGCAAACTACCACATCGTGAACATGCCGGCCAGGATTGAGGGCACCTGTGATGCATGCGGCGGGAATCTGTACCAGAGGCCTGATGACGCTGAGGATACGGTTCTGAACCGCCTCAGGGTGTACGAGGCGCAGACCGCGCCGCTCATAGAGTATTATAGAAAACAGAAACTTCTGGCCACCGTCAACAGCGATACGCCGGTACAGGGGACGTACGCTCAGATCCTCAAGGTGCTGAATCAGTAATGATCATCATAAAATCCGCGAAGGAAATAGAGAAGATTCGCGTGAGCAGCCGCATCGCCGCGGAGGTTATGGGCGTACTGGAGGAAATGATCGGGCCGGGGGTACACACGGTGGAGCTCGACCGGGCGGCTGCCGGATTCATCCGGAGGAGCGGTGGCCGCTCAGCCTTTAAGGGGTACCGTGGCTATCCCGCGCACGTATGCGTTTCTGTGAATGAGGAAGTGGTGCACGGGATCCCCGGCGAGAGGGTTCTGGAGGAGGGCGATATCGTGAGCATTGACGTGGGGGTGGAACACGACGGCTATTGCGGCGATATGGCGCGTACCTTCACGGTGGGGGAAGTGAACGGCACGAAAGCCCGCCTCGTGGAAGTGACGCGGCTCGCGGTTGAGGACGCGGTGGGTATGGCGCGATCGGACGGCAGGCTCTTCGATATCTCTCACGCCATTGAGCGTCGGGCGACGTCGAACGGTTTCTCAGTGGTTCGTGACTATGTGGGTCACGGCATCGGTTCGAAGCTGCACGAGGATCCGCAGATCCCCAATTTCGGCGCGCCTCATACCGGGCCGAAGCTCAAACCAGGCATGACGTTTGCCGTGGAGGCGATGATCAATGTGGGAACCCATGCCGTGAGGGTGCTGACGGATGGCTGGACAGTGGTCACGCAGGATGGAAAAGCCTCCGCCCACTTCGAAGACACTGTGGTCATCACAGGGGACGGCCCTGAGGTTTTGACGTGCCTAAAAAGGAAGATGCCATAAGGGTTGAGGGGACTGTCGCGGAGGTCCTTCCCAACACGATGTTCAGGGTGGATCTGCCGAATGGCCATCGCGTCCTCGCGCACATATCGGGGAGGATGAGGATGCACTTCATACGTATCCTCCCCGGGGATAAGGTTTTGCTTGAGATGTCCCCGTATGATCTCACGAAGGCGAGGATTGTGTATCGCGTCAAGTGAGCGGGCGCCCTGCAAATGAGGAACTGAAGCGAGAGATGAAAGTAAAAGCATCGGTCAAAAGAATCTGTGAAAAGTGCAAGATTGTGCGCCGCAAGGGAGTGGTGCACGTCATCTGTACGAACAAGAGACACAAGCAGAGGCAGGGCTAACTACAGCCCAAAGTTAAAAGTTTAAGGTGTAAAGCACAAAGGAGAGAAGGAGTTGACCACAGCCGAAAGTTAAAAGTGTAAAGCGTAAAGAAAAGAGAGATAGAAGGAGCAGCGTTATGCCGAGGATTGTGGGTATTGATATACCGAAAGAAAAAAGGATCGAGGTGGCCTTGAGGTACATCTATGGGATCGGACCCGCGAAGGCATCCCAGGTGTGTACCCAGGCGAATGTGAATCCGGATACCAGGGCGAAGGATCTGACGGAGGAGGAGATTGCCAAGATCACCTCCGTGATCCAGAGCGGCTGCAGGGTCGAGGGCGATCTGCGCAGGGAAGTGGCGCAGAATATCAAGCGGCTCATGAGCATCGGGTGCTATCGGGGGATACGGCACAGGCGCGGCCTGCCGGTGCGCGGCCAACGGACGAGCACGAATGCGCGCACGCGGAAAGGCCCCCGGAAAACAGTCGGTGTGAAGCGCAAGGCGTCGGTGAAAAAACAGGGCGGGATTGAATAGTCCTGCCGCGGGCTCGTTGAACAATTGAGGTGCGGGACCAATGCGCATACTGAGTGTGCGGGTCACGCTGTCGCACTGAGCACAATACGCAGCACCAGTGGCCCACTCACTACGGCAAAGGAGAGGAAATGGCGGAGGATAAAGAGCAGAAACCACAAAAGGTGGTGAAGAAAAAGGTCGCGAAGTGCGGCCCCAGGGGGATTGCGCACGTCATGGCGTCATTTAATAATACGATCGTCAGTATCAGTGACACAAGGGGCAATGTGGTGGTATGGGCGAGCGCAGGTTCCGCGGGGTTCAAGGGGGCGCGGAAGAGCACCGCCTTTGCCGCCACGGTGGTGGCGGGCAACTGCGGCAAGCGCGCACTCGCCCAGGGGATGCGGGAAATCGAAGTCAATGTCAATGGGCCTGGCGCGGGGCGGGAATCAGCGGTGAGGGCTCTCCAGGCTGCCGGACTCCAGATCACGGCTATCCGCGACGTCACCCCCATACCGCACAATGGGTGCCGGCCGCCGAAGCGAAGAAGGGTCTAGTAGCAGCGCACCCTGCCCCGAAGGGACCCCTTCGGGGCAGGGTGCGGAACTCTGGCAATCGAGCAGTCCCTTCGCCTTCGTTCCCCTCGCAATGTTCGGGACAGGCAGGGCACGCTCGCGATCACGTAAGGAGGAATGAGAAGATATGGCAAGATATACAGGACCTGTGTGCCGGCTCTGCCGCCAGGAGGGAATGAAGCTCTTCCTCAAGGGCACGCGCTGCGAAAAGGCCAAGTGCGCAATAGAGCGCGGCAAGCCTGCTCCGGGAATGCATGGCGCGGTGAGGCGCAAGCTCTCTACCTACGGGGAACAATTGCGCGAGAAACAGAGGCTGCGCCGCTCATACGGCATCCTCGAGGAGCAATTCCGGATTCTGTTCAACAGGGCACAGAAAAAGAAGGGCATCACCGGAGACAATCTGCTCAAGCTCCTGGAGACGAGGTTGGACAATGTGGTATTCCGGCTCGGGTTTGCCATCTCGCGCGCGCAGGCTCGGCAGATGGTGCGCCACGGTCATTTCAGCATCAAGAATCGCACGGTTGATATCCCCTCCTACCAGGTGAGGGCGGGTGAGATCATAGAGGTAAAACCGAAGGAGCGCTGCCGCAAGGTAATAATGAAAAATATCGAGGTCACTGAGAAGAGGGAGGTCCCGACGTGGCTCTCGGTGAACCGGCAGGAGTTGAAGGGGGAGGTCCTCAGGTCGCCGGAGAGGGCAGATATTACCGTGCCGGTCAATGAGCAGCTCGTGGTCGAGCTCTATTCGAAGTAAGAGGGAGCGGCACGGGGTTCTACGATAAGAAGGAATGACGTGGATTGATAGGGTTATCCCCGGGGGGGGGCCGGGGCAGTTCACTACATGAAGAGAGGTGACAATCATGGTGATACGATTGGGAAGATTTGAGATGCCCAAGCGTTTGCTTGAGGAAGAGGGGAGTGCGACTGATACCTACGCGAAGTTCATCGCTGAGCCGTTTGAGCGCGGATATGGACATACCCTCGGCAACGCGCTGAGGAGAGTGCTCCTGTCATCGCTCGAAGGCGCGGCGATCACTTCGGTCAAAATCAATGGGGTACTGCATGAGTTTGATACCATCGATGGCATGGTTGAGGATGTCACTGAATTGATCCTGAACCTGAAACAGGTGCTCCTGGTATCGCACAGCAGGGAGCCGAAAAAGATCAAGCTCAAGGCGGACAAAAAGGGAGAGGTTACGGCGGCTGATATCGCCACCGGCGGGACCGTCGAAGTGGTCAACCCCGCGCACCATATCGCCCACCTCAGCAAAAAAGTGAAGCTCGAGATCGAAATGGAGGTTGAAATTGGGCGTGGTTACCGGCCGGCGGAGGGGAACAAGAAAGAAGGTCAGCCGATAGGTATCATCCCGCTCGATTCCATATTCACCCCTGTCAAGAGGGTCGCCTGTCACGTTGAGGATACGCGCGTGGGCCAGATTACCGAGTTCGACAAGCTCATCCTCGAGATCTGGACGGATGGCAGGGTGAAACCTGAGGACGCCCTCGTACAGGCCGCCTCGATTCTGCGGGAACACCTCGGCGTATTCGTTGATTTTGACAAACATCCGCTCGCGATGGAGGAGGAGGAGCAGGAGGAGGAGAAAGAGAAGGAAAGGGGAGAAGAGCTGGATCGCCTTCTCAACATGAGCATCAATGAGATCGAGCTGTCCGTCCGCGCCGCGAACTGCATCAATGCCGCGAGCATCAAGATGATCGGTGATCTGGTGCAGAAGACGGAGGCGGAAATGCTGAAGTACAGGAACTTCGGTAAAAAATCGCTCAACGAGATCAAACAGATCCTGGAGGGAATGGGGTTATCATTTGGCATGAAGCTCAAGGCGAAGAAGGAGCTGCCGGAGTAATATCGCAGTGGAATAGAGGGCAGGAAAGGGCATATGAGGCACAGAAAAGAGACGCTCAAGCTGAATCGGACTCCCGCGCACATGCGCGCCATGCTCGCCAACGCGGTTTCCAGCCTCATCAAGCTGGAGCGGTTGCAGACGACGGAAGGCCGCGCCCACGCGGTGTGCCGGCTCGCGGAGAAGATGGTGACGCTGGCGAAACGCGGTGACCTCCATAGCCGGCGGCGGGCGTCGAGTCTGATCCATGACCGCGAGGCCGTTGCCAAGCTGTTCAAGGAGCTGGGATCGCGGTACGCTCAGAGGAGCGGCGGCTACACTCGAATTGTGAAAGCCTCATTCCGAAGAGGAGATGGCGCTCCCATGGCCATCTGTGAACTGGTTGATACCACAAAACCGGTCAGGGTGAGGAAACCCAAAAAAGAGGAAGGGCGGAAGCCCAAGGCGTGAGCGGGCGCCCCGGAGGCCGGCGCACGTGCGCACTGCCGTTCGCGCTCTTTTTGTTTTTGATCCGTACCGCACCCCCGCGGGCAATGGTTCCTCATACCCCTCTCCTCCATAACGCCATGTGACGGAGAACAAGAGTGACGAGCAGGGAGTTGAGCCACGTTGACCGTGAGGGGAGGGTATGCATGGTGGATATCAGCCATAAGCCCGACACCTTCCGGGAGGCGGTCGCTCGCGGCCAGGTGACACTCACGCCGCGTACACTTTCCCTTATCGCGCGTGAAAAAATACCCAAGGGGAATGTCTTCAACACCGCGCGGCTCGCCGGCATCATGGCTGCCAAGCGCGTCGACCGTATGATCCCGCTCTGCCATTCGCTCTGCCTGACGCACATCTCCATCGGTTTCGAGACGCGCGTCCGGAATAACCGCGCGCGCATCGACATTGAAGCGAAGGCCCGCCTCGTCGGCAAGACCGGCGTCGAAATGGAAGTCCTCGCGGCGGTGAGCGTGGCGGCGTTGACGATATACGACATGTGTAAGACAGTGGATAGCTCAATGGAAATTTCTGAAATTCGCCTTGCCAGCAAAACGGGAGGACGTTCGGATAAACACATGCAACCGCGGATTAGGCGGATTGGACGGATTAACAGATAAAAATCCGCTTCATCCGCGCAATCCGCGGTTAAAGCGCTAAAGGTTGGTGAATAGATCGGGTCAGGTGTTTTGCATTTAGAGTTTTGGATTTGTTTCGTGTTTAGGGTTTAGGATTTCGGATTTATCTTTATGGGTCATATCAAATCAATCAATATCAGCACGGCCAAGGGTGGGCCGAAGAGTCCGGTCCCACAGGCTATGCTGGTCGCTCGCACTGGGATCGAAGGGGATGCGCATAGCGGACCGGGTAAGAAGCAGGTGAGCCTGCTCGCATGGGAGCGCACCCTCGCCATGCGCGCAAAGGGCGCGGCGGTCGGGTATGGCTCATTCGGGGAGAATATCACCACTGTCGGAATTGATCTCAGGAGCCTGAGGATGGGGGACAGGTTGAAACTGGGCGTTCGGGGCATCGTGGAGGTCACCGAACTCGGGAAGAAATGCCCCGCGCCGTGCGCGATTTTCCGCCAGGTCGGCTCCTGCATTATGCCCGAGGAAGGTGTTTTCTGCCGGGTGACGGAGGGTGGCGCGATCAGGGTGGGAGACCCTGTTGTCCTAAAGGGGTCAGGTCTACGCATTACTATTAATCTTAATCCTATTAATCGAGTTAGAGAATCTCGTAATACGATCAGGGCGCCAAGGGGGCGAAAACGTGAGCGTGATCAAGGTGGGCATCGTGGTGGTGAGCGATAAGGCGGCGGCGGGCCTGAGGAGGGACGGTTGCGTCGAGGCATTGGAGAAGGTGCTCCCCCCTGGAGGTGTTGCCATCGCCGCGCGCACGATCGTTCCCGACGAGATAGGGGCGATCCGGGAAGCCGTGCAGAAGATGACAGACGGTGAGCATCTCGATATCGTACTCACCGCGGGAGGGACGGGAATCGGCCCGCGTGATGTCACGCCGGAAGCGATCCTGCCGCTCATCGATAGAGCGATACCCGGAATCGCGGAGATGATGCGCCGTCAGGGGTTCGAGGTGACGCCGAACGCCATTCTCAGTCGCGCGGTCGCGGGCACCCGCGGGCGGGCGCTCCTCATCGCGCTGCCCGGCAGCCCGCGGGGTGCGGCGGAGTGCCTCTCGTCGGTATGGCCGGCGATCCCCCACGCACTGGCGCTCCTGCGCGGAGAGGCGACGGAGTGCGCCGAGAAAATGAGCAGGATTAAGAATTAAGCACTAAGGATTAAGCATGGAACATTAAACGTTGCAGGAGCTTAATTCTTACCGCTGTTTCTATTGGGATTTGGGATTTTGGATTTGGGATTTAATCTATGGTCAATATCGCAATGAATAGAGCCGTGCACCTCGCGCGGCGGGATGCTCACTACCGGCGCTGCATAGAGCTGCTCGAGGCGAGGCGCTCAGAGGCTTCGATCGTGAAGCGCCGGGGCAGGATCGAAGAGATCCTGAAGCGTCTCAGCGAAGCGCGCTACGAGGCGATCTGCGCCATGAGAGGGAACAGGAGCTGGCGCACCGAAAAAATATTTGTAAAGTACCTTGATCTCATCTATGACGCGGCACAGGCAGCCCAGGTCATGATACAGCACGAGGCGCTGCTCAGGGCGGATAAGAGTTTTCTAAAACGGCTCCTCGGCGTGGGGATGGCGAGGCTCACTCAGTTTGAGGATCGCCACAGGAGCATGGAGGGGGAGATTCTCGACGGGATAGTCGTGCTCGTCATGTACGCGAGCTCGACGTACAGCGAGCTCAAGAAGGCAAACATTGACTCGCTCTCCCCTAATGATAAGGCGCGCTACCGTGTTGCCTATAGCGCGGTTCACCCGGGAGAGTGACGGGGCGAGGAGATCGTTTCCCGCGATGAAAAAAATTAGAACCGCCGAACAGATTGTCTGCAGCATCATCGCGCGTGATCGGCGATATGCCTTCGATGCGTACCAGTTCGTTTTGGAAACCCTGGATTACACATACCGCATGGTGAAGAGGAGGAGGCATGTCACCGGCAGGGAGCTCCTGGAAGGTGCGCGTCGCTACGCCCTTGAGCGGTATGGCCACATGGCGAGAACCGTCCTCGAACACTGGGGCATCCGGAGATGCGAAGATGTTGGAGAGGTGGTATTCAACCTTGTTGATAATGGCCTGCTCAATAGAACGGAGAAGGACAGCAGGGACGATTTTAAAGGGGGCTACGATTTCAAGGAGGCATTCGACGGGGTATTTGATAGCTGACGGTGTCCCCACTTTAAATAGGTGATCGGGATAGGAGATGGAGATATGAAGAATACGAATGATACAATTCACGAGGCGCGGTTCCTCTCGCTCGTCCTGAGCCTCTACAACTCCGCCTGGATCGCCATGGGCAAGATCGCCAGCCCCGTGACGGGCAAGGTGGAGAAGGATCTTGAAGCGGCGCGGGGGAGCATCGATCTCCTGGAGACCCTGAAGGTGAGGACGAAGGGGAATGTCTCGCCTGAGGAGGAGCGGGTACTGGTCAATTGCCTGAGCACGCTCCAGCTGAACTTCGTCGAGGAGAGCAGCCGCAGGGAAGAGAAGCCGGCGGATAAGGAGGCGGCAGCTCCTCGGGATGAAGCTACGAAGGCTTCCCCGGAAGGTGAGGCCCCACAGGGATGAGCGCAGGGGGGCGGACATGCTGAGGGATGGCCATGAATGGGCGAGCCTGAAGCGCGCGAAGCGCTGCCTCGGGTGCGGGCATGATTTCGCGGACGGGGAGGGTTACTTCTCAATGATCTTTATGGGAGGGGAAGCGATCGCCCGGGAGGATTATTGCGCCTCATGCCGGGAGGGGGTGGAACCGGGGAAGCGCGAACGGTATATCTCGTACTGGCAGGGGAAATTTAAGGCCGCTCCGCCGAAGCAGCGGGAAGAGCCGATTGCGAAGAGCACGGTTGAGCGTTTGCTCAGGAAGTACCTGAACGCGCAGGACCCGTCCCACGTGAACTTCCGCTACATCCTCGCGCTGATGATGGAGCGCAAAAAGAGGCTCGTCCCCCGGGACCGGGTGATCGAGCATGGGACAGGCAAGAAAATTATCGTGTACGAACTCCCCGACAGCGGTGAATGTTTTTTTATCGAGGATCCCGGCCTTGGAATCCACCAGGCGAAAGAGGTGCAGAAACAGGTGAGGGATCTCCTCGCGCTGGAAAACGTCTAATCGGGGCGAGGGACATGCCATCCGCCTACCTCATAATGCCGCGTACAGCGGGAATGACGTCTTTGCGACCGCATTCATCCATCGAGATACGAAGATTTTTCTGCGCACCGATGTGTAGCCTGTGAAAAATTCCAACCTCCGCATAATCCGATAGAAGGTTGACCTCCCCTCCTCCCGCTCATTGACGGCCCGACAAAGAGGGACGTAATGCCTCACCTATCCTCTCCCCTTGCAAAGGGGAGAGGGAATGGTGAGGGGTTATGCAAAGCTTCCAGTGCTCCAGTGACCCATTACAGAGGCGCTTCAATTTGTAGAGAGTGTTACTATAATTTTTGGTATCATAAGGCATCGGAGCGTGCGCACGATCAGGAGCACCGTTCTCGAAATTCAGCGCGCGAGAGATGTGCGGAGACAGGTAAAAGAATATCCCGATCAAGAGAATGTGTAGCCGGTACTATTAATTCATTGCCTTCAACTTTTAGCTTTCGGCTGTAGGTGCCCGTGTACACAAAGTTCTATCACCTCAAGGAGCGGCCGTTTAATCTCACGCCGGACCCCCACTTCCTCTATTTCAGCACGCAGCACAGGGACGCGCTGGGGCACCTGCTCTACGGCATCAGGGAGCGCAAGGGCTTCATGCTCGTAAGCGGGGAGGTGGGGACAGGGAAGACGACGCTCTGCAGGACCCTGATCAAAGAGATCGAGAGGGAGGCCGAGGTCGGATTCATCCTCAACAGTTTTCTCTCTGCGAAAGAGCTGCTTAGGGCGATCAACGAAGACCTCTGCTGCCACCGGGGGGCGCAGTCAAATAAGGAGCTCGTTGACGAGCTCAATCGTTTTTTGCTTGAGCAGCATGAACGCGGGCGCACCGTCGTGGTCCTCATCGACGAGTGCCAAAACCTCGCGATGCCCGTGCTCGAACAGATACGGATGCTCTCCAACCTGGAGACCGAGAAGGAAAAGCTCATCCAGATTATCATGGTCGGCCAGCCGGAGCTGAGGGCAAAACTCGAGCAATTGCACTTGAGGCAGCTGGCGCAGCGAATCAGCGTGACCTATCACCTCCAGCCGCTCGATTACCGTGAGACGGTGAACTACATTTATCATCGCCTGCGTGTCGCGTCCGGTGGCGATGGGAAAGACGGCTCGGGGGAAGTGGAGAGAGGCGGCGTGCGCTTCAGCCGGGCGTCGCTGAAGCGGATATTCCTCTTTTCGGAGGGCGTCCCGCGAAAAATCAACATCCTCTGCGATCGCGCGCTGCTTGTCGGGTATGTACGGAATAAAAAGAGGATAACGGATGGAATGGTCCGCCGCGCGATCGCGGAGATCCAGAAGCATCCGAGAGCGGCACGGGGAAGGACGCGCTCCTCGCGGCTGCCGCTTCTCTGGAAGACGGCGGTTGCCGGGATCTGTGCGTGTGCGGGGCTCGGCCTCCTGTTCCATTACTCGGCGGGCCCGAGGCACGCGCTGGTCCCCGCAGTTGGTGCGGGCGCCACGCGTGCGCCACGAATGAAACAAATCGTCTCCGTTCAATCGGCGGTGATCGCCGGAAATCAACGTCATCCCGCCGCTATAGTTCCCCCTCTCGAAAAGCCTGTTGCCGCTCCCAATCAGGAGGCGGGGGCAGCGCTGCTCCTCGCAAGGTTATGGAATCGCGGGGAGGTATCTCCATCCCTGCCTCAGGGAGAGAGGAATCTGCATGCCCTGGCGGGGAGGTGCGACATGAAGGCAATCGGGTGCTGGGCTGATATTGATTTTCTGTTGCGAGCGAACCTCCCCTGCCTTCTGAGGGTGGCTGGAGTTTCGGGGGAGGGGGAGATGCTCGTTGTCCTGAAATCCCTCCGGGAGGGCGTCGCAGGGCTGGCGCACGGGAACGGCGCCGAGTTCTCTCTCAAGAGTCCGGAACTGGAGGCGCGGCTCCGGGGGAAGGCCACGTTCTTTTATCCCTCGAATGTGACGCTCTCCGGCGCCATCGCTCCCGGCATGACCGGCAGGGCTGTCAGGGAGCTCCAGGCCGGTCTCAGGGGATTGAATTTACTTACTGTTGACGAGGGCGGATGGTACGGCCCGCGCACCGCGGAGGCGGTCAGGCGTTTCCAGGGGCACTGTGGCCTCCCGCAGGATGGCGTGACCGGCATCAATGAGAATATCCTGGTCATGAGTGCGCGGGGGGGGAAGGATGTGCCGCGCCTTGCACCCCAGGCTTCACGGAGCTGATGGCATGAGTACGATTCTGAAAGCATTGAAAAAGGCGGAAGAGGGCATGGCAAAGAATACGTTGCCCGGGAAGATCCTTTCCGCCGATCCTGTTCCAGCTCGTGCGCGCGTGCGATTGGTCACAACGATTCTTCTCTCCGCGCTTGTCCTCGTCGCGGGGCTCGCGTACTATCTTCAGCTTCACGGGCGAGCCGGGAAGAGGGGGGATTCCTCCCCTCAGCCAGCCGCAGCCCCCACGGCAGCACGGATAGCCGGCGTCGCAGGGGGAGCAGGCGAGCCGGATGGGGCTGCGCTCCCGCCGCTTCATCTCTCGGGCGTGCTCTGGGATAAAACTGAGCCGCTCGCCATTCTCAACGGCAGGCCACTGACCGTGGGCGGCGAGATTGATGGTGCCAGGGTGGTGAAGATTGGCCTCGACGATGTGCGGGTCGATTATCGGGGAAGGGAGTACACGCTCAGCGTAGAGTAGGCGTGGGAAATCAGATGGTAGGATCCGGACCACGAAACAGAATTGAGACCGTCGCGTCGGGATGTATGCTTATCGCTGTCTTATGCGTGGCGCTCATTGGGCCTCGGCAGTTGGCGGGTGAGGAGGGGGGGCAGCCTCCGGGGCTATCGCTCGCTGAGAGCAAGGCCCGCACGGTGCTCGATGTGGCGGCCCTCGGGCGCGACCTGTTTCAAAAAAAGGAATACCGGCGCGCGGCGATTGAATTCGAGAAGGTGTTGCAGATTGACCCTTCGAATTCAGCCGCGGCGGAGTATCTGAAACTATGCGAGAAATGGTTGGAAAGGCAATGAATGCCTCCCGCGCGGGAGCGGTGCTCATGGCGCTTTTCATGGTGAGCCGCGCAGTGGTTCAGCCGCTCGCGGCAGAGCAGCCTGAGCAATCGGCCGAATTCTACCTCCGGCTCGGCAACGCGTTCATGGAGAGCGGCCAATACGACAAGGCGCTCACGATGTTTACCAAAGCCCAGTCGCTCGCTCCCGGGAGCGATATTAAGGAGCGTGTCGCTGCCGCGCACAGGGGCTTCGCCGGTGTGTGCTTCGAGAAGGGCGATTACCGCGGCGCCGTGGACCACTATGAGAGTGCGAAGCAGCTTGACCCCACGGTGGATGTGCTCCCCAAGCTGGAGGAGGCGTACCGCAAGCTTGGAGCCCGTTACCTGGAGGAGGGAAATATCTCCGGGGTGATCTCGAGCACGGAGAAGGCACTGGCGATTTCCCCCGAGTCCCCCGAGACACGCAGATTGAGGGGAGAGGCGCTCCTCAAGAAAGGAGATCTCGAGGGTGCGCTCGGTCAGTTCACGGAGCTCGTCGCAATAGCGCCGAAGGATGCCGAGGCGCAGATGAGGGTCGGATTCATCAATGAGAAATTGGGCAGAGGGAAGAGGGCGATTGAGGCGTATACCTCGGTCATAGAGGGCAATCCACAGTTTGTCCCCGCGTATAGAGCGCTCGGCGAATATTATGAGAAAAGGGGCGATCTCGCAAAGTCCGCGGAGGTATATCGGAGGGGTATAGAGAAAGCACCCGCTGAAGCGTCGCTCCATACCAACCTCGCATGGGTTCACATCAGCGATGGGAATTACCCTGATGCCTATAAGGAGTGCCAGACGGCCCTCAGCCTGGATGCCGACAATGCCTATGTGTATAACTACCTGGGCTTGATCTTGATGCACATCAACCGGTTCGCCGACGCCCAGGAGTCATTCAAAAAGGCGCTCGCGTTGAAAGCCGGTTATCCCGCCGCAAAGCTCAATCTGGCCTTCCTCTACGGGGCCATGGGCCGCAACGATGATGCGATCAAGGAGTATAAAGAGATACTGGAGAAAGATCCGGATAATGCCGAGGCTCACTACAACGTGGGGATCAACTACAAGAAGCAGGGCCGGTTTGTTCTGGCGCGATACCACCTGGAGCGCGCGGCAAAACTCTACGGATATGATTCCGCACTCGGGCAGAGAGCCCTCGAGAGGCTGAAGAAGCAGGAGTAGCACGGCTGAGTGTCGGCTGGTTAATTCATTTAACCTGAATTATTCATCCCCTTGTTGTAGGGGTTCGATTTATCGAACCCGCGTTTAAAGCGGGCTTGATAAATCAAGCCCCTACAATTCAAAGAGTTAGCAAGTATGAAGATCATTCTGATCTCGAGTTGATGAATAGATCAGGTTAAAATCCCACACGGGGGGATCCACCATCGGAATCGAGGGGAGAGAGCTGTGGGAAAAAAGCGGGGGCCTTAAGGCCCCCCGTGAAGTATGGATTGAAAAACGGTCAACGATGAGCGCGTTAATCGGTCATTATCGGTGAACCCATTCTCTCGCCCAGCTTCTCATCCCTTCCCTTCTCATCCTTCCCTCTCTTGAAGTCCGGGCGGGATGATTTTTCCGGCCTCATCCCTTCCTGGGGAGGCTTCTGAGTGGTGACCGAACACTTGCCGACGATATTCACACCCTCAGCGATGGTGAGGCGGGCTGACTGGATATCGCCAAACATCTTCGCAGTGGCCCTGAGCTCGATCTTATCATCGCAGGTGACGTTCCCCTCGATCTTGCCTTCGACGATGACGTTACCCACGTGGATCTCGGCCTTCACCGTACCCGTTTTGCCAACGAAGAGCGTCCCCTGAGAGTCGATCTCGCCTTCAAACGTGCCGTCTATCCTCAGTGAGTCCTTGAATTTGAGCGAGCCCTTGAACTCCGCATCGGGGCTGACCACAGTCTCTTTAACATCACTGTGAGATATCGGCTGCTGAAGCTTATCCTGGATGACCATCTTCTGTCCCTCCTCCCGGCCTGGGTAATTTGGGATGCTTGTGCTCGCGCCATTCGCACCAAGCCTCCTCAAGATGTTGCTCATGAACCTCCTCCTCCCGTGGCTTGTTCACGGCCACGGCGTATGCAGTTTCTCACCTGTTTAAAAGCATTTAACCAAACTGCTCCACCGTTGTCAATGCTGAAAAATCCGGAAGTGTAATGGGTCACTTACAGGGTGAATCCAGCAATGAATTGCCGCAGATAAAAAGGATTGTTTGAGTGGTCAAGGTTTCTTGCCGCGGATACACGCAGATTTTATATAGGTGTATCAGCGTTCATCTGCGTAAATCTGCGGCTACCCCCTATAACTGTCCCATTACCCGGAAGTGTAACCCCTCACCTATACTCTCCCCTTGCACAGGGGAGAGGGAATGGTGAGAATTCAGCGGGATGATCCCCAGCCGAGGAAAAGGATGATTTCGACGATGATGAGGATGACGATTGCCAGTTCCAGTATGGTCGAGCGCAGGTTGTAGATCTTCATGTTGAGGGTACTGGACATGTCCCGCAGCGCTTCGAGCTTCCGATCCAGTCCCCTTTTCCACTCGTCGAGGTACAGCCTTTTGCCGAGCGCCCGGTACACCCGTGCGGCGTAGAGCGTGTCAATTGCCTTGAGTGAATTGTCTATCTGATCAATGAGCCAGAGCACATCGGTCATGAGCATCATCGTGCGCTTGCTCAACCGCCGGTAGCGCGCGGCGCTGAAGACCGGAGTCCTCAATCCCTCGAGCTGCATTTCCCGCTGGATCGCATCAAGCTCGCCGTCGAGCCAGCGGTCGTAATAGCGCATATCGAGGAGCTGGGTGTTGGCGTACTCGATGATGTTGATGTGGTCGCGATGATCTTCTCTGTCGTAGAGGAAGGCGCGGTCCCAGTCAACCACCAGGATGTCCTCAGGGTAGTACGAGATGTTGTTCGAGAGGGCATTCGCTGTTTCCTGTTCGCTCAGGCTGCGCTCCTCGGCCCTGAGGACCATCGCGATCTCAGGCCCATGTTTGTCCAGGAGCTGCTGGCCGGTGAGGGGCTGGTCGAGCTCGGTGACGTGAAATATCACATAGTCCTCCACGAGGTCGCTGTCGATCGGCCTGTGGAGCGCGGGTGCCACAAATTTCTTTATCTTTTTCAGATGGCTGGCGGCGAGGTTTGGAAAAATATCGCTCTCCGAGAGCGCGGCGGCCACCGCGGCGAGTTCTCTGAAATCACCCAAGAAGGGTATCTTGAAGCACAGGCTCACCACGCCGAAATCGAACACGCGCGCCTGGACGAGCGCCGTCTCCGGAAGGTTCTGGAGCTGGAACTTCTCCTCGCCGAGCTTGATGACGAGGGGATAGCTTTCAAAGCGCAGGTAGTGGCTTTTCGATCGGCGGAGAGACAATACTCCCTCCGTCTCCTGCTTCCGGAGGAGCTTCTCCAGCATGTCAACCTTCACGGCGTACGCGAGCTCGTAGCAGAAGAAGAGGAGGATGTTCCCCTTGATGGCATTCTTGCCGCCGGTTGACGTCTGCGTCTGTTCCATGTGTGTGCCTCTCGGCACAATTATACAATTATCGCGCGCATTTTGGGAAGGTCTTTCAACAGGATATAGTAATGGGTCAGTTACAGGGTGAATCCAGCAATGAATTGCCGCAGATAAAAAGGATTGTTTGAGTGGTCAAGGTTTCTTGCCGCGGATACACGCAGATACACGCAGATTTTATATAGGTGTATCAGCGTTCATCTGCGT
>Ga0315281_10003962_pt1 | contig 21600 bp, 13 predicted proteins | sample YL17G07_0_MG_FD_204540 | JGI IMG/M metagenome (GOLD analysis project Ga0315281, IMG submission 204540) | Sediment microbial communities from Yellowstone Lake, YNP, Wyoming, USA - YL17G07_0 | ecosystem: Environmental > Aquatic > Freshwater > Lake > Sediment | place: USA: Wyoming | collected... | reverse complement strand
GTCCCGTAGGGAACAGTCACCGCGATGGTCTTTGCGCTTTCATCGATGGTCCCCGTTGCCGCAGGGCTCGTGAACGAGTATGCGCTTATGGCCTTCGCGGAACTGGACGCGATGGTAACCGTTACCGTATACGTCGCGGTTGTGCTGTCTGCGGCGGTGATCACGTAAGTAACCGAATTCGTAAAATTGTCCGCTGTCGCCCCGCTCACCTGCGCGATGCCGCCGACTTTTACGCTTGCGCCGGTCGTGGCAAAGGTTGCGGCAAGGGCCGTCACATCCGTTCCGTAAGGTACGGTCACCGCGATGGTCTTCGCGTTTTCATTGACTGTCCCCGTTGCCGCGGGGCTCGTGAACGAGTACGCGGTTATGGCCTTCGCGCTGGAAAGCGGGGTGCTCCCCCCCCCGCCGCATCCTGCCAGAACAAATATGGCAAACATACCCATTACAACAAAACCGTATAGCGCTTTCTTCATGATTCTTACCTCCTTTTTTACATCCGACAATCGACTATCAAACATCTGAGGATAGTTTTCCTTTGTTTGCGCAAACCCTACCATGCAGGAGGTTACGGATTGGATACTTATTAAAAAATATACAAATTGAGGACAGCTATTAATTGCAGTTTGAGGGCCATGAGCCCGGCAGGCGGTTATTTCATTGGGAACAATCGGGAACATGTGATATTCTGCTGATAATAATGCGGTTAAATGCGGAATGAAAATAACGGATTAGGGGGGGAGGGAGACGGATGGAAAGGCGAGAAAAACAGTGACGACTTGGGGACAGGGTGACTGCAAAATCGAAAGGGATAAGGTAGACGGGGAGACTGGGTGAGGGGGTGACTAAGACGACAAGAGCGTGATGCGGCTATTTTTTCATGATGATCCAGTGATCGGAATCGTCGATCATTTTCACGATTTGACCGATTATTTGATCATATGCTTTGTCCATCTCTTCGCACATACTTTCATCAATATAAGCACATTTGTTCGCAAACTCAATCCATACCTGCGTCTCGCACGCTTCACTTTCCGCATCGCTTAATTTTGCAATGAACGCCGCCCTATATCGTCTCTTGCGCCACGCCTCCGCAAGGTTTGCACAAACCGAGCGGGAAGACCTCCGTATCTGATCAACGAGCGAGTATTTTTCTTCCGACGGAAACTTCTTCGTCAGTTCAAAAATTCTCATCGCCGAATCCACCGCATTCTGATAAACCCGCAAATCCTTATAGCTGTTGATCTTTTCTCCCATTCCCCCAGTCGCCCAGTCGCCTCTTGTCTCCCCGTCAGCCGTTCCTTCCCTGTCAGCTGTTCAAAGTCACCTACGCCATCATTCTCACATCAAACGGCAGCCCCTTCTTCTCATCCCTCACCAGCGACATCGCCGCGTTCGGGCACTTCACTTCGCACACGCCGCACCCCATGCACTTCTCCCACGACACCTTCGCGATTTTATCCACTGTGATCGCATTGAAGTGGCAAGCTTGCTCACAAATCCCGCATGCCTCGCATTTCGACTCATCCACTCTGCACACATATCCCGACGATGCGAGCAGCGGTATGCCGAGCTTAAGCATGGCGGCCGTTCCGCCGCAGCAGCACTTGCAGCAGTTGCAAATTCCATAAAATCGGTTCAGCATGACATCCTTGAACCAGGCCGTATGGATAAGGCCGCTCTCATGCGTCTGTTTCAGAAGATCGAGAGCTTCAGCCTGGCTCAGGCGGCGGGTGACGTCAGGGTTGTGTTCGAGGAAAAAGTCCGTGAAGGGTTTCCCGATGACCATACATACCTGCGTGGGCTCGCAGTGTTTTTCGAGTGCGGCACGGCAGCGGCATTCGGTAACGGCCACGTCCGGAGGCCCGGTCAAAAGCAGATCGCGGGCAGTTGCATAGGGGATGACCTGTTCAAGGTCCCGGAGAGGAATGCTCGTATTCAGCGTGATGACCGCGCGGGCCTGATCATGGGTAACGACTTTTCCGTGATAGGCGCCGGCAATCTTTTTTCTGACCCCGGCATTTACCCGCAGAATCAGCCAGCGTGATGCCTTATAATATCCATTCTGCCACCGCATGTAAATATAGGAATGAATAGCGGTGAAGTTCAGTATATTCTTCAGGCCTTGCTCCTTAAACAACGCCCGCGTCGATTTCCGAAGGAAGGGCCCGCGCTCACCGAAGATCCATCCCAGTAAAAGCAATGCCGCAATCACCACGATACTATACAGAACGATCGTTCCGAACATATTCATTTCCCCTTTTCTGTAATATTTCTATAAAGACGCTCCGTCTCTTCCGATGGTTCAACTCCCAGGTTGGCGGTGAAGACTCTTTTGCAGCGGTTGTACACTTTGAGGGCGTCTGCTCTGCGACCACGCGCGAGATGGCAACGCATGAGTCGCTGATAGAATTCCTCGGCAAGATCATCCACCTCAAGTCCCCGCTCATAGGCGGCAATCGCTTTTCCCCATGCTTTTTCATTTTCCGAATGCTCGCCTGCCTTGCTTACCGCCTGAACGAACTTCCTTTTAAGTAGTTCGCGCAGCGAAACTGTCCACGGCTTGTCTTCGTCTTCGGAAAGGAAATGACCGCGGTACAGCGACAGCGCGCGCTCAAGAGCGCGCGGAGCGGGTGACAGGGTGACCATCGGATTTTTCCCTGTCTCCGATTCTCCCTTTCCCCCCATCCCCCCGTCGCCTTTTCCTCCCGCCTCCCCTTCGCGAAGCAGCCTCTCAAATGCCCACACATCCGACCAGCAAAGCCGCCTGTCCAGGCTCACCCTGCCTTCCTGAAGCAGGACCATTTCGTCTTTCCCCAGAAGCTGCCTCAGCCGGTGTAATGTCGTTTTGAACGAGCTGCGCGCTGTGTCGCCGTCGGCCTCCGGCCAGAGCGCATCGGTCACTTGTTCTTCACGAACATCTATGCCTCCAAAAGCAATCAATACTTTGAGCATCTCAAGCGGCTTTTTCTGCACCTTTCCGCTGAACGCCACCGGCTTCTCATTGACAACCAGCTTGAATCCGCCGAGGGTGAAGATCTTGACCTGCCACGGCCAGCTCTCAATATGGACCGGCGGTTCCTCGGGCATCAGGTTATAAGTGCGGACCAGGCCCTTCGCATATTCCGTTTCTATTCCCGCTTCGAGCGCCTTGACGCATAGCGGCAGCAGCAGGGAAGGCAGCCACCATTTGCAATAGTTGTATCCCTTTGCCCTCCCCAAAGCCAGCGCGTCTCGCAGACACACCCTTCCCTGCTCTTCTTTTACGTCATCGAAGGCGAGGGCCGCGGTAAACAGCAAAACCATAAATTCCATGATGGCGCTGCCCATCCTTTGTCCAATGGCGCGGCACTGATCAATGTGGACCTTTGCCTGCTTGCGCTCGCCGCTCGCCCGCATCAGGTTGGCCATGGCGAAATGGCAGTCCGCTTCCGTGACTAAAAAACCTGTCTTCGTCGCGAGTTCCAGCGCGGCCTTCTCGTGCGCCATAGCCTGGGAAAGATCGTCAATCAGCATAAAGCGCCATGCAACAACATGGTGATAGTAGCATTTGTCAAAGGGACGGGCACGCTCCCAACCAACGGCCATCTGCCGGATAAATTGCTCCGCCTTGACCGGATCATTCATCTGCAAACAGCAGCATGCGCCAAGCATGATAATATTTTGGTCCCAGATATGGCTTCCGCTTTCCTCGGCTTTTGCAACGTAATCCGCTACCATGGAGAAGCAGCGCTCGTGGGCGCCCGTCATGGCGGCAAAGTACGTTTCGCTGAGGCAGGACATGGAATAGGAAAGGAACGAGATCTCCTTGGGTTTCCGGGTCAACTGTCTGATCACCTCGAGCACAACACGGGTCATTGCATAATCACCGATCCAGAGATAATGCGCGCAAAGATACGTTGCCGTCATCATTCGCAGGCTCGGGTCCGCGTCGCCGTCAATCATGGCGAGGGCTTTGTCCCTCCACAAAAGGAAGCCCGGATACTCCGGCTGCCACGGCATTGCCGTGAATATGCGGGCCGTCACAAGGGCCTCGACCCCGGGAGACGGAAATTCGTACTGTTTCATCAAATCATGAATGAGCTTAATCCACGGCTCAAGCCGTTTAAGCTCGCCCATCTCCTGTACCAGGGACTCGACCCCATCCGCCCACGAGAGAAACACCCCCTCCGCGTCATCGTTCTTCCGAAACAGCTTCAGTGCCCGCTCAAAATACCCCCGTGCCTCCGTCAAGTGAAACGGCATCCGGCATACGCCCGTCCAATAGAGCAGCCAGGGGTCCTGTTCAACCATGGCGGCCGGCATACTCGTCAGCCATTCTCCGAGAGGCCGATGCCTGCACTGCGCGATCAGGGAACGGGCGTTCGCCAGGACCAGTCTCGCAAAGGCCTCCCATTCCTCCGACCTCCGGTAGAGGGCGGCTGCGCCCTCCATCTGACCGGCGCCTTCGAGAAGGACGGCGGCTTCATGGTATATGCGCGTTAATTCGCTCTCTGGATATGCCGTGCGCGCCCGGTCGAGCAGAAAATCCCGAAAGAGCGCATGATACTGATAACTGACCTCAGCGTCCCGCAGCTTCTGGGTGAAATAGTTGCTGCGGCTGAGTTCCGAAAGAATATGGGCGGCCTGTGGATGGCCTGTCAGTTTCTCGGCCATGGATACAGTGATTTTTTGAAGGAAAGCGGTCTTGAGAAGAAAATCTTGCATTGCCTTGTCGGCCCGATCGAACAGCTCGGACGCAAAATACTCGAACACCTTCGCCGGATCGAATGAATTGCTCGTCTCGAGCGGACTTTCATCTGCCCCGGCACCCTGGGAAAGCAGGACCACTCCCGCGGCCCATCCCTGCGCCCGTTCGTGCATCCGCTGTATTGCCTCGGAGGACCGCTTCGTTCCGCTTTTGATACGAACAATGCCCCTCGCTTCTTCCGGCGTCAGGCGCATATCTTCCCAGCTGATGGCGCTTACGGTATTGTTCGCGAGCATGGAGGAATAGACCGGCGGCGGTTCGAACCTGCTCACGATGATTGCGCGGATGCCCGCGGGAAGCTGCGAGAGACCGGTCTTCACGATGTCGTGGAACAGCGAATCTTGCATCACATTCTGATAATTATCGAGGACGAGAACAAAAGGGGGATTGAGCCTGTTGCAGAGGTTCTCGAAGAAACGCCTGGTGAAGGTCGGGATGCCGAGCACGTGTTCGGGGGTGAGAAGCGGAAGCGGTCGTTTATGTCTCGGAGCTGCCGTCTTCGCGGCAAGGCCGAGATAATAGAAGAAGGTCGCAAGGTCCGCGTCGCCTTCGTCCACCTGGTACCAGAGGGAGGGGACCTTACGGCTGTCAAGATAGCTGCAGACGAGCGTGGTCTTGCCCGCGCCCGCCGGGCCGCTTACCCACGTGACGGGCGCCTGCCCACCCTTGTCAAGCAGTCGAAACAACCGCGTTCGGGGCAGGACCTCCGCCAGCCGAGGACGCGCTATTTTGGCTATCGAGATTTGTTTTGACATTCCATCGTAATGCAGTTCAGAGATTTATTTCTCGGTCCCGATACGCCGCAACATCAAACACAGAAACGTTAAGGAAACTCCCGGTGGGGATCAAGGTGTTTTCAAGGGGAACAGGTTTAAATAATGTGACGTCTATAACAATATCACGAAAAGGTTGCAAGCATTTATTCTGGTGGTTTGACAGGCGGACAACTACCTGCTATTATTTTATAGTCCCATCGCGTTTAAGGAGAATACTTCATGAGCATTCTGGCGATGATCCTTGCCGGCGGCAAGGGCGAGCGGCTCCACCCTCTCACGATCCACCGGGCCAAACCCGCGGTCCCCTTCGGCGGCATTTACCGGATCATCGACTTTGCCCTTTCGAACTGTATCAATTCCAAAATCCGGAAGATCGCCGTGCTCCCCCAGTACAAGTCCCTTTCCCTGGATAAACACCTGCGGCTCGCCTGGAACCTCTTCTCCGGAGAACTGAACGAGTACATCATCTCCGTACCGCCCCAGCAGCGCGTCGGTGAAAAATGGTATCAGGGAACGGCGGACGCCATTTACCAGAACATCTATATGATCGAGAAAGATGCTCCCGACCATGTGCTCGTCCTGGCCGGCGACCACATCTACAAGATGGACTACGCTGAAATGTTCCGGTTCCACAAGGAAAAAGGGGCCGACGCCACGGTGGCGGCCATCGAGATCCCGCACAAGAGCGCGGCGGCCTTCGGAGTCATCGAAGTTGACCATGACTGCCAGATCATGGGTTTCGAGGAAAAACCCCAGACCCCTAAATGCATCCCAGGACGGCCGGATCTTGCCTTCGCGTCCATGGGCATCTACTTGTTCAATACCAGGACCTTGCTGGAATATCTGAAATCCGACGCTCTCCAGGATACGGCCCATGACTTCGGGAAGAACGTCATCCCTCAGATGATGAAGACAGCGCGCGTCTGCGCCTATAATTTCAAGGATGAAAACAAGAAAGAAGCGAAATACTGGCGCGACGTCGGGACCATCGACGCTTACTGGGAGGCGAACATGGACCTGGTGAACGTTGATCCGTTCCTGAACCTCTATGACAAGGCCTGGCCCATCCGCACCTATCAGGCGCAGAACCCGCCGGCCAAGTTCGTCTTCGCCCAGGAGAAAAAGGGCGGCAGGCTCGGCATTGCCCTCGACTCGATCGTGGCGCACGGCTGCATCATCAGCGGCGGCCGGGTGCAGAATTCGGTGCTGTCGCCAAGCGTGCGCATCAACAGCTATAGTGAGGTGCGCGAGTCCATCCTGATGGAGAACGTGGACATAGGCAGGAATTGCCGTATCAAACGGGCGATCATCGACAAAGATGTGGTGATCCCGCCGGAGACCGAGATCGGCTATGATCTTGAAAAGGACAAAAAGCGCTACCACGTAACCCCATCGGGCATCGTGGTCATAGGCAAGGGAACGGAAGTATCGGAAGAGACGCGTGCCGCGGCTATGGTGGAAGAGCGGATGTAATTGTAATTTAAAGAAGGAAAATCACTTTTTGAAAGAAGGCGCAGGATTACACTCCTGCGCCTTTCAAATTTAATCAATCGTCGCGGGTGGATCGGAACAAAAAATCGATTAGGAGCTTCGCGGCTCTCTCCAGCTCGTATTACTGAACCTTGAGCGACTGCTGAAGCATTCACTCTACCAGCTGTATCAGAACCGCTCTTGATGAAGCGCGGCCCAAATCGTCCACAGCCCGCACCACGAATTTACCCGATTGCGGCGCCCAGAAAAAAGCTTTGCCGCTTACGGATTCGCCGAGGTATGCCTCGTTCACGAACCAGTGGACCGTCCGCGTGTCCGCGTCTGTTACTGCCGTGAGCGGCAGACGCTCCTCCGCAAGATTGGATGCTCTCAGGCTGTAGACCACCCCTTCCTGGGGCGCGGTGATTCGCGGCCCTGCTCCCCTGGACGCTGTCACGTCCATCCCGCATCCCGGTTCAAAAGGCGGTGGAACACGTCGGGGGATGCCTGCCTGCCGGAAGATCGTGAGAAGATCCGACGGCCAGAACTCATATACTTCCGATTTTGTACCCAATGCGCCGTCAGCGCAGGCGCGAAGACCTGTTCGCGTGTTGACGGATATTTTCCGGTGGACGTCGCATTTTGCTATTGGAGACTTCCCGGGGATGAACCAGGTAGAGGCTTTGTGATCGCAGTCAGGACCCGGCAGCCCGCCTGATAAAGCGCAGACCTCGACCTTGGTCAGGTTCAGGTCCGCGAGTCCCTTGCCGGAAAACTCATTGATTTCGGTATCCTCGGATTTAAGTGAGTCGATGATCTCGAAGAAAAGCGGCGCTGCGGCCTCCCGTCCAATGAACGCCGGATTGCCTTCGCCGTCGAAGTTCCCGATCCAGACCGCGAGCACGTATGGCCCCACAATCCCCACCGACCACGCGTCGCGAAACCCGAAGGAGGTACCGGTCTTCCAGGAAACAGCCAGCTGGTCCCGTATCCAGTCCGTTTTAAATCCCTGAAGAGGATTAGGATTGTTTGAAAGAATATCGAGCACCAGGTAACTCGCCTCTTTGCTTAAGAGCCGCGTCCCCACTTCCTCCTTTTGGGACTTGAGAAACTTGAGCCCTTTCAGCTCTCCTCCGTTCGCAAGCATGGCGTAAAGCTGTACGAGCTCTTCCATAGAAACCTCTGCGCTTCCCAGGGCAAGGGACATGCCGTAAAAGGACTCCTCGCGCATGCGCGTGATGCCAGCCTTAAGCAGAAACCCATGCAACCCCGGCGGAGCAAGCCGCGATGCGATCTCAACAGCCGGCACGTTTCTGCTCTTCACCAGCGCGTCCTTGGCCTTGATCGGCCCCGCAAAATCATTGTCAAAGTTCTCGGGATTGTAAGAGCCAAAGCTCATGGGCGCATCTTTCAGCATGGTCATGGGATGAATGAGTCCCTGGTCCATACCGAGGCCGTATATGAACGGTTTCAGGGCCGAGCCCGGAGAACGTTTTGCCCGGCTCCCATTCACCTGGCCATCGATCTTCTTGTCAAAGAAATCAGCAGAACCTACAAGCGATTTGATCTCAAGGTTCCGATGGTCTACAAGGAGGACCACGGCATTAGTGATCCCCTTCTGCCGATTCGCCTCGACATAGCTCTTAATATGCCGCTCGATAAGTTTCTGGATTCTGAGATCGAGCGTCGTATGGAGTACCGGGTCAAAGGGGTCAAGCTCGCGCACTTCATTTGCGAAATGTGGGGCCAGAAATGGCAGGTCAGAAGGACGTTTGAGTATGATAGGCAGGTCAACGAAAGACTTCTGGTCTTGATCTTTTGGAAACTTCCCGACCCATTTGGAGAAAAGTACCTTGCGGGCTTGTTCAAGATTCGGGTGAGCACAAGCCCCATCCTCTATCCGCGATCTCATTCGACGGGCCGGGCTCTGCGGTATCACGCTCAAAGTGAACGCATCGGTCAGGGTGAGCTTGTCCGGGTTCTTATGAAAATAGATGATGCTTGCCGCGCCTGCGCCTTCGATGTTTAGGCCATAGGGTACGAGGTTGAGATAGGCTTCGAGGATATCGTTCTTGGAATGCAGAAGCTCAAGCCAGAAGGCGGCCAGGATCTGCGTTGTTTTACCGGAGATCGTGCGGGAATTAATGTCGTATTTAATCCGAGCAAGCTGCATCGTGATCGTGGACCCGCCGATCTTCCGGTCCTTTTTGATATAGGTGTGCCATACCGCCCGGACCAGGGACGTCGGGCTCACCCCCGGATGAAATCGGAACCATTTGTCCTCATGCAGGAGGGTGGCATTGACCAGCACCGGCGAGATGGATTTAAGCGGCAGCCACAGACGGTACTTGTCATCCCGCGAGAGTGTTAAACGAATGAGTCTCCCGCTTCGGTCATAGATCGCCTGGGAGAAACTAACGTCGGATTTTAGAGAGGGAGAGAGGAGTCGGAACAAAAACAAAATGACAAGGACCGGGACAGTTATGTGCGCAATGCGTTTTAAAAGTTCTTTAAAGAAAGGATCAATCATAAAGAGTTAATATATGGCGCACCTGACTATCGGAGAAAAAAGCGGCGCTTTGTTGAACCACCCTGTTATTACTTGAGTTGTTGAGGATTATTAACTCTGCCCATAAACAGCATGCTTCCCGTGTGCTGTTCCTGTATCAAAAAGAGAAACGGATGGTCTGCTCGAAACTCTTTTGGACGTTCTTTTTGAGGCATCATTTCACTTTTCATCTTGCCTTTAACTGCCGTAGCAGCCGCAGCCTCGGTACCCTCCTCATTCACATCTACGAATGCTTTATGAATCACATCGCTTAGAAAAAGGTTCTTAGTGCCATCCATTCCCGTGAAGTCAGCCGATCTGTCAAATGCTTTTGTCATTCCCATTGAAATGAGAGTTTTTGACATATGAGATTCATAAGTTACCTTAAATTTTGGTAAATGTACCATTACGTCAGCCGTATGGAAAAGAGGCAACCATGAGCGAAATGTCTCTGCACTGAGCGAGCGCTCAACTTCTTTAACTCCGTCAATCTTTTTGGGAAGGATGATAATCATGGAGACATCATCGCCACGATACGGCAAGACAACCGCCTTTATAAGTTCATTTTCCATATAGTAGATATTGTTCTGCTGAAACATCATCGGAACCTTAATTTTGTCCTTGGAAGAAAGCCAAAACGTATCGTCTTCCGTATCTTTTTTCTTAAATGGCGAACTCCATTTTCCTTTAAAATATATTGCGTTTGTCAGTACGAGCCTTGTTTCTTTTTCTAATGTACCTGCCTGTATCAGGTCGCTGATTTTATTGTTAGTCTCCTTCTGCGCCCAACTATTGATTTTTTTGCGGTCTCCTCCGGTGCCTTTTTAAAATCCACCCGGTTGAGACTACCTCCATAATTGTTTGCAATCAGGTCTGTGTAGCTTTTAGTAAAAGAATGATCTTGTTGCATCCAGAGTGCGTTCGCAATACCCAATTCCACCGCCCTCTTTTGTCGAATATCATTTAGCCTTTTTCGTGTTAGATTAAATGCGGCGTGTATATTCTTTTTCTTTAAATTAAAATGAAGTACTTTGGCCATCTGTTTTTCTGTCTGCCCGTGTGCGCCAGCGTAGGTCATAGCGAGTGCAGTCGAGATGCTGTATGGAGAGAAGAAAATGTTATCTTTGGATGTTGAGAGCTTGCTATATAAATCCATTGAAAAAGCCCAATTACTTTCGACAAGTACTTTCTCATCAGCTGGTCTATCTTTCGCGATAGTTGCTTTGCTGATAAAAACGAATGAGATGCAAAATAGGGCATAAAATATTGTCCGATAAATTGATTTTGTTTGCATTTAGGACTCCGGTTCAACGCGTCGGTTTCGATCGACATGTGGATATTACAGGCAATTCACAATCGATACTAACAAAACTGCATCAAAGATGAATTTCTTCAGTTCCTGCCAGCTTCATACTAATGTGAGGCCCTGCGGTATCTCATACTGCTTGCCATTCCCTTAGGCCGCTGCCTTATGCGCTTCCACGCGCAGTTGCACACGCTCATGCGTCTGGAGGATCTTGATGATCTCGATGATATTATCAGCGCGGGGATTACCGCGCGGCCCGAGCATCCGGTGGACGCTTTTGTCCGGCTTTTTGAGTTTCTTCGCCAACTGCTGGAACGTGATCGTCGCGTTGATGTAATCGCGAAGCATGGCTTTGCCTGCTTCAAGATCTCCGGCAAGCAGTTCGTTCACCGCTTCCGTCAGCATCTGACGGCGAAACACCGGATCGGATTCGGCGCGATTCAGGATCGTTGTACGAAATTTACGGGTAATAGGCATGTTCGTTCCTCACTTTTTTTTTGCTTTCTCGGTTTTATATTCCATCCACAACATCTGAGCTGTCTTGATGTCCTTCGCTTGTGTCTTTTTAGACCCTCCACCGAGGAGAATGACCACTTCATCGCCATCTTGTCCGAAGTAGATTCGGTAGCCCGGTCCGAAGTCAATCTTGTATTCAGCGACGCCCTTGCCGACCGATTTTATATTCGAAAAGTTTCCCTGCTCCATGCGATAGAGCGCTACAGTGACTTTTGCCGCCGTATGCGCGTCCAAAACGGAAAACCATATTCCAAATGGAGATGATCCCTTTCTGATATATTCAACAACTTTCCGGGCAGTCACTTATCTCCTCATAAGTAACACATTTGTTACCATTAGTCAATCAGGAAATACACTTTTGGATAGAGAACTGCTACTTTATCACTTCTCTTTTCTCTGCTGTTTCTCATCCTCTTTCTTCTCCTCCACCACCATCACCCCCGGCAGGGTTCTTGCCCGAACAGCACGGTTATACATTGACTCGGCAAAGGCCGGCGGGATCACATACTTGCCTTTGTTCGTCGCCTTGATGCGGTACACAAATTCCTGGGCCGAGGAGCCGACGTTCCCGAAGAGCACCACGCGGTCCTCGCGGATATCCACGAAGTCGGGTTGCCAGGTGGACGCATCCGTGCCGATGGGAGAATCCCACCGCTTTCTGGTTTCATGCTCCCCGGATTGTCCTTCTCCGCCTTCCACCTCACCTGCCCCTTCCGAACTTCTCTGTTCCTGCACCTGTGCGGGCTTTGATGCAGGCCGCGATTTTTCGATCACCACGTCGAACCCGCCGGGGAGAAGGTCCACTATTGCCACGTTTCCGTGATATCCGGAATTGACAGACCGCATCTTGAAGTGGACCTCTATCTCCGAACCGAGAGCTGTAGAGGTTGTCACATTTCCTTTTAGGTCCCTATACTCGCGCTGGACCTCGATCCCTTCCTTGATCTCCTTCTGGGGCAGGGACTTGTCGAATCCCGCCATGGTGACTTGATAGTATGTGGGATACCCGCTGCCACTCTCGATCCGCACCTTCTTTGCCTCGCCTGAGAAGGTCACTTTGGGGAAAAGTCCCTTTGGTCTTGTGAGCTCCTTCATTCCCTTTTCAAGGATCTCCTTGAACATGATCTCGGCAACGGCCTTATCGCCCACTGCCTCGGCGTAAGCATCCATCGCAAGGATCGCGTAAGCCGACGTAATGGTATTGAAGCTGTTGTTCGATATGCCGTTCACGATGCACTGCATGCAGAGCATGTCCCCTTCCGAAAACTTCTTGAACCTCTCCGGGAAGTACTTGCCCATGATATAAAGGTGCTGGGAATCATGGGCCAGGCTGTCGTAAAAGTTATCATAATCTGCATCCACCGGCTGGCCCATCTTCATACCCGAGATAAGATCGTCGGCCTTTGAATCGAGCTTCAGCAGTTTGTAAGTAGCCGCAAGATAAGAGGCCGTGAGGTCCTTCTTCCACTTCTTCGTCTCCTTGGCCTTGTCAAGCTGCTCTCGCATGGCATTTACATAGTCCGTGGTAACGATGCCGTTCCTGGTCAGGATGTAGACTGCATAAGCGCTGGTGCGCGCCTTGGCAAGGGAGTCGGTCCCTCTCATGGACTGCCTGCCGAGAGTGGCAAGATAGTCAAGACCGCGAGTCATTAGTTCCTGCGGCACGGCAAAACCCCGTTCTTTTGCTTCGGTCAGGAAGTGCATGGCATAAACACTCGCGTAATCCGAGACATGGGAGTTCGCTGCCCAGAACCCGAAGGCGCCGTCCGCGTTCTGGCGTGAGCGCAGCACGCTGATCGTCTTCTCCAGGTTTTCCCCAGCCTTCTTGTGCATGTACCCGAATTCCGGCCGGTTCTTGAGCACAATGGCCGGGAAGGCCTGACTTACGAGCTGCTCCGTGCAGAGATAAGGGAACTTCTCAAGATAGGCCACGAGGCCATGGGCCAGACCGAGTGGTATGGGTGATGCCGAGGCGTCCAGGGTCCGGAACTCGGGATGCATGGTCCGCTTCACTTCCACGTCCGCTTTCCCTGATTTAAAGGAGCCGCTCTTTATATCCGTCATGTACGGCACGGGAGGACGCACGCTCACTTCTATGGAATAGGTCGTTTTTTTGTCGCCGAGAGAAGCGGTAAAGGTGAAGCGCGCAGAGCCGAGAATGTCTTTCGTTTTTATCTTGAAAGATGCGCTCTCTTCCCTGCCTTCGGCTGTCTTCAGGGAACGCTGTCCCTTGTCCAGTATCTCCAGGTGCTCCGATGTCGCGAGATCGAGGCTGATCACCGCGTCCTTGCCCGAACCTTCAACGTTATTCGCGACGCTTACGGTCACAATGAACTCATCACCCGGCGCAACAAAGGTCGGCACATTCGGGCCCACCACGAAATGGCCGCGCACGGCGGACCGCTTCTGGTTAGCGCCGATGGCGTCGGGCGCCACCGCTACTGCCATGACCCGTATCGTTCCGTTGAAGTAATCGGGCACCTGGTAAACCAGTTCCCGCATTGCAGTATCGATGTTCACGATGCCTGACCAGTAGACCACAGGCTTGTCACGCTTTCGTTTGAAGGGATTCAGGTTCTGACCAAGGCCCCTCCCCCCTTCATCACCGCCTGCGGCTGAGAGCATGCGGACGATCGAGTTCTCAGGCATGATCAGGTCCAGGATCTGGGACGTATTCACCTCCAGCGCCCGCTTCCGGAAGAAATGCTCAAGAGGATCAGGCGCTGTGTACCGGGCCACCTGGAGGATGCCCTCATCCACGGCATAGACCACGGCCTTGCCTGCCTTGTTCCCCTTATAGCGTATTTTGAAGGGTTCACCGGGCCGCGCGAGTTCAGGCGTGTCGATGTCGATCTTGATAGTCCGTTTCTCGCGGCTTACCGAGAAGGGCATCACGCCGTAGCTCAAGGGGCTCATGAAAATTTCCCGGGAGTCGAGACCCCGGACAAAGGAGACGTTCACATATCCATTCCCTTCGAAGGACGCGGGAACACGGATCTTCTGGACAGAGTTCGTTGCTGTCGCGTTAAACCACTTTGTAGCATAGACCCGGTCCCGCTCGATAGTGATGAGCCCCGCCCCTGTGTAGGGAGCGCGGATCTGGAGCTCGATCTCCTCGCCAGGCGCGTAGTCCGTTTTGTTCAGCTTGATCAAAAGCTCGGCGTTCTTCTCCAGGCTCCTGGTGAGGTTCCCCATCCCGGCAACGCTGAACGTCACGCGGCTCAGTTCCGTCTTTTTGTCGTCCTGCAGTATCAGCAAAAATTCTCCCGGATTTGCTGTCGGCAACCGGAACTTCGTGCCCTGTTCGGGAAGCGTCAGCTCCGTTGTGCTTACAGGGTTTTCTTTTTTCACGGATTGATACTTGTAAACGCCGCTCGATTGTTTGGTCAGGACCGAGACATAGCGTTCCTCGATGATCAGGGCTTTGAGACCCTTGACTCCGACTTTATTAAGCAACGGGTCGATCGCGATCAGTTCCACGGTCCTGCTGCTGCCTTTGTTAATGTACGAAAGGTCCCCGTCAGGCTTGTAACCCACAAGATAGGAGAGCGGAGATACGAGGACCGTGCTCGTCGAACCTACGCTTCGGCCCCCTTCGAGTTCGTAGCCTTCCGCCGCGAAGGTAAGGCGATAGGTGGCCTTGTCGAAACGTCCCAGGTTGAGGTCGATCTCGGCATCGCCTTTTTCGTTCGTGACCGCGTCAGGCAGGGATTCTACAAAGCTCTTTTCCGCCTTTGCCGGATCGAAGAACGTATAGTCCTGGTATTGCTTGAAGGCAGGAGAGGCAGGCGCGAGCGTCACCTCGGCTGCAATCCGGTGATTGATTGCCGGGGCGCCGTAGAGGTTCATGAGATTTACCCTGCCCTTGAGGCTTGCTGGTGAAACCCAGCCTTCCTTGCGGTCAGGAAAAAGCTTTGTCGCTATCTTCAAACGATCGGGAAGAAATTCCTCCACCCTCACCGATGCCGATCCCAGAAGCGCGCCCCTTTTGTTGTCCTTCACGATGTAGAGGTTCGTCGTATACCTGCCCGTGGGCGATGTATCCTGGGTCTGGTAGACGACCTCTTCGAATCCCGAAGCTGTAAGGCTGATCTTCTGCCTCTTTACTTCAAGCCCCCGGGAGTCCAGAATCGAAGCTTCGAGTGGAATACCGGCGAGCGCCCGCTTCCAGTTCGCGGACTTGACGATGATGCCGATATGGAACTCGTCACCAGGCCGGTAGATGCCCCGGTCAGAGAAAAGATATGCGTCAAGCCGGTCAACAGCCCCCTCGGTCACCACACCACCGATATCAAAGCGTGAGAAGTTGAGTTTTCGCTCGCTCCGCTCATAGGGCAGAAAGGAGATGTCGCTGCCTTTCCGAACAAGATAGACGGTGGGTGCTTTTTCATGATCGAAATCGGTCAACTTGGGGAACTGAGCACGGCCTTCCGCATCGGTATTCGCGCCGAACACCGGCACGCCGTTCTTGCCCAGAATATCAACACGGGCCCCGGAAACAGGGTGACCGGTCTGGATGGACTGGACGAATACGTCGTGCGTCCCATCTGCGCTATCCTTAACCAGGACTCCCAGGTCCGTAATCAGTATCAGGCGTTTATCTCTTTTCCCGGTGGCTTTCTTGTTCTTTGGGTCCCAGCTGTCCACCTTCAGGAAAAACATGCCCCTGTTCGTCTCTTTCTCGGTCTTGAGGTACCGGGAAAAATCGAAGGTCGTATATTGAGCCTTGCCCCGTTCAATCCGCCCGAACTCGCGCACCTCGGTAAAACGCTCGGAAATGTTTTCCTCGCTAAAATGGTAGTTCACGAATTCCGGACTCTTTATGTCGCCCCGGGTCTGGGTCACGAGATGATTGATGTCATCGGGAACAACGCGGCCAATCTCGAACCGGACCGCCTCAATGTCCCGGGCAAATACGGAGATACGCTTCTCGCCGCGCAGGCTCAGGATCGAACCGCTTGCCATGATGCCCAGTTCCTGCGGGAAATCGGGCACAGGCTGGATCGTATCGAATTCCTTGGCAAGCAGGTATCCGCCAAAGGACTTGATGCCCTTGTTCAGTTTTATATAAAGGTATTTTCCCGGCGGCACTGAATATTTGAAGCTGTGGAGCTCCGCATATTCCCGGTCCCGGGGCAGGGACGTAAGCTTGACGGGCGTGGAGAGCGCAAGGATCTCCGGCCCGATCTTGGATGGGTCCGACCATTCAGACCATTTATAGTCCTTCTTCCCCTCCTGTTTCTGGACCGGCGGCAAGTCCTTCGGCAGAACAAAGACGGAAAGGTTCTTTACCATCTCCGATTCCGACACTCCTGCCGTTGTGTTCACCACTAATACCTGCTCGGGCTCGTACCGCTCGTTCCGCACAAGGGACAGTTCAACTGAATCGATCCGGAGCATAGTGTATTTGCCCGGGATCGTCACTTGTCTCTCTATCGGCCTGACCGTACTCGGACCGCCGCGCTCGGCATGTATGCCTGAGTCAATGGTGATGGACATTGAGGTGTCTTTCTCGGGGATCTCCAGGGGTTTGGACTGGATGTAAGCCTCACCCTTGTATTTGTCATAGGACACGGTAAAGGGATAGCCTTTGCCTCCGATGCCCAGGATTCCTGTCTTCTTGTCAGCCCGCTCCAGCTTGATACGTTTCTCGAAATCAAGGGATGCCACGGGATGGGTGAACCTGATCGTGGCAATGACTTTCTTTATCTTTGGGTCCTCGGGATCCTGGTAGAACACGGCATTCGTCAGCTCGGCCTCAAAGCGCGGCGTCACAAAGGAGTAGGAAAAGGTGGAAAGCTTGACATGGTCCGGAAAGAGCGACTTGTCCATGTGTACGGTATATTCCGTACCGGGCATCCAGTCCGCTCTCGGCCTGAAAAGAAGCGAGTTGTCCCTCACCCAGGCCCAGTCTCCTTCAATGGCGGGAGAGATCGAGATGCCTTGTGTAAGGGTTTTGCCGATCAGATCGAGTCTGGCCGCGGAACCGCTGAACTGAACGCGGACAGGATCGGGTTTCAGAACGTCCTCAAGTTTGGTCAGTTCCGGTACCGTGCCGGAGACCCGGATCAGTCCCCTGCGGTGAGCGGCATACCACATGACGAGGGCGAAAATGACGAATACAATGGCAAGAACAGCCGCCAGCCTCTTGAAGTTAATGCCCCGTGGTTTTTCTGCGACCTGAATGGTATCACTACCCGATGTCCGGGGATTTTTGATGAGTGAGCGAACAGCGGTTGTGAAGCGTGAAACAAGGGATTTGATATTCGAGGAAAAGTTCCTGAGAAAATCGAACCACGGCGGAGGAGACCAGGAAAATGAACCGAAGAGTTTCGATAGGATGCCGTGCACTGCCTTGAACAAAGCGCTGATAAGCTTCACTGTCTACCTCCCGATGATGTGATGTCCGCTAATACCCTGTCAAAGAAAAATGCATGAAATCCTTCTGTTTGCCGGCGATCTCGCCGCCCCATTGAAAGCGTGCCTGCCTGAACAGGTACACGATATCGCTGTTCTTGTCGAGTGTGCCCGGAGTGCCGGGACGCCATTCACCGCCGCGGATCAGCCGGCAATCGGGCCCGAATGATATGCAGTTATCATAAAGGCCGTTTAGTTCAGGATTGATGTCGATAGCAGTTCCAAAGGAATGGTTGCTGAAACCGGTGCGATTGCCCTTCCCGTCAACAGCACCGCGTGACTTAATCACGTGGTATCCGACTATCGTCCCTATCGGTGCGCCCTTCCTCGCCAAATCCCCGAGAATGGATCGCACCCTCGGCGCAAGCTTGTAACAAATGGAAAACGGCACCAGCGGCGGAATACTGATAAGCTCCTGATCCTCGCTGCAGACCGAGCATCCGGTTTCCAGGTTAATCTCTTCCGGACTCAGCTCAGAATACGGGTGCTCCACCTTCGACACAAGAACGCTCCGTTTCTCATTAACATTCCATTTTTGCAGTTGATAGGTGCACTGGTGCGGCGAAGAACGATCTTCGGCCATGCTATATCGGGGATTTACTGTGAATAACAGGTAGAGGCTCATTACCATCAAGAAGGGCATAATCATCCTGGTTTAAAATTGTTTTTTGAAATAATTTGAAAACCACATTTTTTTTGCTTTGATGCGCCTCACTGTATAATAGCCAGGTAAAAAAGTATATAGGGGAATCCCTGATTTTGGGCTTCGAAATTCCTGAGCCCGAAAACACTATACCTATCCTGTTCCACCCTCACAACATATAGAGGACAGTATGTTCAGATGCCGTTTTAAGGACAATTCAATATTAGAAAAGTCTATTCGGGAATACTCACGCTTGTAGCACGGAATACACAAGTAAGTCAATTTTAAATAAGGGGTATTTTAAGGGTATGCTGCAAATGAGGAAATCAGATAATTGTTTGTGGAATGTTGACCGTCGTATCGTTACAGTGCAGCTAAGATCACTCGATAATTTTCATGACTTCTTCCAGTGCTTTTCTGTTCCGTGCCAACGGGTTTTCATCGGGCACCCCCACGGGCAGGAGCGCGGCAATGGATTTCCCCTTGCCATAGTCCAGCAGCGTCTCGAAAGACTCCTGCGCCACGAGCGGACCGGTCATCCAGCAGGAACCATAGCCAAGGGCATGGACCGCGAGCAGCATGTTCTGGACCGCGGCGGACACGCTTTGGAGGCCCGGCGACGGCCGGAGCCGCCTGATGTCCTCGGCGGAATATCCCATCCTCGCCAACAACCGGTCCGTGCCCGCGTCATACGCTTCAGTGAATACGACGATAACGACGGGCGCATTCTCGAAGAACGTGTAATAGTTGCTTTTATACGCCGCAAGACGCTGGGCCTGTTTCTCATTCTCGGCAAAAGGAATCATGCGGTCGATCATGGCACGTACGGCATCGGCCATTTTCCTGAGCAGCCCACGGTCCCTGACGACCAGAAAACTCCAGGGCTGGGTGTTGTTCGCCGAGGGCGCAAGCCTGCCTGCATCCAGAATCTTCCTGATGTCCTCATCCGGCACCGGCGTCTCTTTGAACCGGCGAATGCTCTTTCTTCCCTGAATTGCGTCAAAAAGATCCATAGGTCATTGCATTGCACTCCACTCCGCACTCTGAACTCCGAACTCCGCACTTTGAACAATGCCCCTACACCATCCCCGCCAAGTCTCTGATCAGCTTCTCCGAATCCTTCCATCCCAGGCAGGGATCGGTGATGGACTTGCCATAAACGTTTTCCGTCACCTTCTGGCTGCCTTCTTCGATGAAACTCTCGATCATGAAGCCACGGATCATGTTTTTGAGCAGCGTGGAATGCCGGCGGCTCTGCATAACTTCTATGGCGATCCGTGGCTGCTCTTTGTACTTTTTGTTCGAGTTGGCGTGGTTCGTGTCCACGATAATGGCGGGATTCGTAAGGCCGCGCTTCGTATACGCCTCGGCAACCATGACCAGATCCTCGTAATGGTAATTCGGGATATTCAGGCCGTGATAGTCAACAGCGCCCCGCAGAATAATATGCGTCAGAGGGTTGCCCGAGGTTTTGACCTCAAAGCGGTTGTAGCTGAAGACGTGCGGCGCCTGGGACGCCTGGACGGAATTGAACATCACCTCAAGGTCGCCCGACGTGGGGTTCTTCATTCCCACGGGAATATCGAGTCCGCTGCAGGTCAGGCGGTGCGCCTGGTTCTCAACGGAACGGGCGCCCACCGCGACATAGCTCAGGACGTCTTCCAGATAAGGGTAATTGCCGGGATAGAGCATTTCGTCGGCGGCGGGGAGGTGTGATTCCTTCAAGGCCCGGAGGTGCATTCTCCTGATGGCATTCAAACCCTCGACGATGTTCGGCTCCTCCTGCAGGTTCGGCTGATGGGCCATACCCTTGTACCCGATCCCGGTGGTGCGAGGCTTGTTCGTGTAGATCCGCGGGATGAGGATGATCTTGTCCTTCACTTCCGCCTGGACCGCGGCCAGCCGCGCGATATAATCGCATACGGCATCTTCATCGTGGGCCGAGCAGGGGCCGATGATCAGGACGAATTTTTTGCTCTCCCCGGTGAAGACGGCCTTGATCTCCTGGTCTTTCTTTTTCTTGATCTCCCGCAACTCCGGAGAGACCGGCATGGCGGCGATAATTTCGCCTGGATTCGGTATTTCACGGACGTATTCAAAACTCATAGGACCTCTCTACCCTCCCGCTCTTTTCTTTAATTCTTCGGCAGTATAAAAGCAGCTTTCGGCTAAGTCAAGCCTAAAAACATTTTCGGGTTCCTGGTCTTGATTAAAAAATCTCTGGCCTTTTTCCTTATAATATTGTATAAAAACATGCCATGGCAAAGAAACCCGTAAATAAACAATTACCGGCGCAAGGAAGGTCCGGGGGAAAAGGCGGCGGCTTCGACCGATGGATCGTCGTCGGTATCATCGTTGCGCTCATCGCGATCGGGCTTACTCTCTGGGGACCGCTGCGTAAGTACCGTACCGGCTCCGATAAAAACATCGCGCAGCAAACGCAAAAGATCGAGCAGGACCTGAGGAAACAAACCCCGGGAAAACCCGGGAAAAAAGAAACGAGGGGAGCGAAAACCGCGGAACGCTCCGATGACGGCGCGAACAGGCAATCTGAAAGAAAAGTTCTCATCGCCATAGTAATCGACGATCTGGGATTGGATATAAAGCAGGCCCGGGAAATAGCTTCTTTGCCCGCCCGGATCACCTTCGCGGTCATGCCCGGCCTGGCGCAATCAAAAAAGGTAGCGGAACTGGCCAGACAGAACAGGCATGAGGTCCTTCTTCATCTCCCCATGGAGTACCGAAAGGGAAGCGGAAACGGGAAACCGGCGCCGGGCATGCTGCGCTCGGACATGACACCCATGGAGTTCCTGACCATCGTGAGCGACGACGTGGATTCGGTCCCCGGCGCCATCGGCATAAACAACCATGAAGGTTCCTCGCTCACGGAGAACAAGGAGGCAATGAAGTTCCTGATGGCGGAGCTCAAAGCACGGAACCTGATGTTCCTCGACAGCTTCACGAGCGCACAGAGTGTCGGCTACGCCACCGCCAGGGAGTTCGGCATCAAAAGCGCCAGGCGCGATGTATTTTTGGACAATGACGCCGATAATCCCGCCTCAATACGGAAGCAGCTTGATGAGATGGTAACGATCGCCCGAAACAACGGCAAGGCCATCGGCATCGGCCACCCCCATCCGGCCACGATCAGCGAACTTCGGAAATGGCTCGCGGAAG
>Ga0315281_10003961_pt1 | contig 21604 bp, 18 predicted proteins | sample YL17G07_0_MG_FD_204540 | JGI IMG/M metagenome (GOLD analysis project Ga0315281, IMG submission 204540) | Sediment microbial communities from Yellowstone Lake, YNP, Wyoming, USA - YL17G07_0 | ecosystem: Environmental > Aquatic > Freshwater > Lake > Sediment | place: USA: Wyoming | collected... | reverse complement strand
CGTCGCCGGTCTCGTCAAGTTCGCGATCCAGCACGGCCTTACCCCGCTCGAATAAAAAAAAGCATTCGCGGCGGGCTCACCGCGACGGCATCCGGTGCGATGGAACGGCCGCGATGATCCGCGTCGTCCCGCCGGTGGTGTCCGGTATCTTCGCTTTGCCCCGTCTTTTGTTCCGCCGCCCGCCCTGATCCCTGCGGCCGGATGGTGTTCGGGTTCCGTCTTCCGCCCCGCTCCTCCCGCACATTACCCTTCGCCCCGCGGGGGGGATTGCTTTGTCTAGGATTCCCGACAGACGGCGCGCCGCCCGAGGCGCCACAGTCCGTTCACAACGTGCGACCCACCAGGGATTCGACATGCATCGCGCCGGGCAAAGCAAATGATGAATCGACAAAGCGCCGTTGCCCCGGCCATCCTGATCGTCGAAGACCATCCGCCAACCCTCAAGATCGTGCTGGAATTGCTGTCAGCCGCGTTTCCGGCATGCCGGCTGCTGGCGGCCGGCAGTGCCGAACAGGCGCTCGAGCTATGCGCGCAGACGCCGCCGCAAGTCGCGGTCATCGATATCGCATTGCCCGGAATGAACGGCATCGAGGCGACGCGCCGCATCAAGTCGTTGCTGCCGGACACGCAGGTAGTGATTCATTCGAGCCACGACCTGAAGATCTACCGTGACGGGGCGGCAGCGGCGGGCGCGAACCGTTTTGTCACCAAGAGCAGGACCTTCGGCGATCTCGTTCCGGCGGTCGGCGCCTTGCTTCCGTCACCTTTCCGCGTTCAGGCGGCGCCCGATACGGCGGCGCGTTGCGGAAGCGGCGCTTGCTCGCTCGATGGGAATGCGCTCCATTGATGAATCCAAAGAATCAGGTCGTCTGGGTCGGGAATTTTTCTGATCCGGTTTTTAGCTGATCCCGGTATGCATTGACGCCGGGCCACCGCCGTTTCCGCAAGAGACGGTGATGATTTTTTCTCAGGGGGGGATTGGAAATGGACGCAAACTATCAGTTTGAAGCAGGCAACGATGCATCCGGCGCAGGTGTCATGGTGCACGAACGGTTGTCGCGAGACGTCGCGATGAAGGAAGAGCGGTTGCCGTTCACGGTTAGCATCGTTCGCAACGAGGAAAAGCTCGCCAAGGCGGTTTCGATCCGCCATTCGGCTTATGGCCGCCATCTCCCGGTTCTTGCGGAGACCTTGAAGGAACCAGAGATTAACGACCTCGAACCGGGTGCGGTGGTGTTGCTCGCGGAATCAAAATTGGACGGATCGCCAATGGGGACCATGCGAATCCAGACAAACGAGTTCAAAAAACTCGCGGTTGAGGATTCGCTGGAACTTCCGGCGTACCTTCGGAACGCAAGCATGGCCGAGGCGACCAGATTGGGGGTTTCGCTAGGCAGGGTGGGGCGCCTCGTCAAGACCGTGCTGTTCAAGGCCTTCTACCAATATTGCGTCGAGGCGGATATCGAGTGGATGGTGATCGCGGGCAGGGCGCCGTTAGACAAACAGTATGAATCGCTCCTGTTCCATGACGTCGTTCCAGGCGGCGGGTTCATTCCGTTGCGGCACGCGGCGAACCTTCCTCACCGGGTGTTGGCGTTTGAGGTTGAAACAGCGCAGGAACGGTGGGCGAACGCGAACCATCCTCTTTTTGACTTCATGGTTCGTACGCACCATCCCGACATAGATTTTTGCACCGGTAGGTCGGACCATTCCCACGCTAGCGTGCTGCCGGTCGATTTCGGCCGCAAGGCGGCAATCCGTGCGTAAGGGTTGGGCGGAGTGCGCGGACCGCACCCCGCCCTGGACCTGGCGGAGCGCCGGTGGGCTAGCCTCGTCCGAAAGAATTGCCGCGACCGATAGTGCAGGTATCATGAGGGTTTCTATCCACCGGTCAATCTAACCCATGCCCATGTTTTCGATGTTTCGCCCGGGCTGGACGAAACGCGCGAACACCGTGCTGGACGCGCTGCTGTACTGGCTGTCCATCTTCGGCGTGCCTGTTGTTATCGGCGTTGTGTCGATCATGGCGATGGTCGCATGGCAGGCACATTACTTTGCGCAGGACGCGACCCAGTTGGAATTTCGCGTGGTCGAAGACCGGAGCCGTTCGCTTGGCCCGGCGCAAGCTCTGGCCGAACTGCGACAACAGCCTGCAGTTGCGTTCCATGACACAAAACTGTCCGAGTTTCCGTTCTGGATCGCCTTTACTGCCGCGCCCTCAAGGCGCGAGGACCGGACCGACCTGGAATTGCCGTCGCGGCACGCGCAGGAACTGACCTGCTGGAACGGGTCGGATCTGCGCAAGCTTGGTCATGCCGACCGCGCCGTCACCAGTGGGCAAATCATTGCCGCCAAGGCGGGATTCGCGATCGAATTTAATAAACTGCAGTTCAACGTGAACGTCCTCTGCCGCGGCGTTTTCGTGGGCCCGGCAAGGATTTCTGTCATGCAGTGGCCCGAATCCCAACTCGACATTTCGATCCATAAATTTCATCGCGACTCCGGCTTGCTCGAGGGTGGCCTGATCGTACTCACGCTGTTCGTACTGCTGACGGCAGTAATCAATCGCGAGTGGATCTACGTCCTGTTCGCTGCGTGGCTGGTCGCCAATCTGCGGCTGGGCGCGATTTCTGCGGGGTGGGATACGCTATGGTTCGGATATACGATCCCATTGGAATGGATCCATGCGGTAAGGAAGCTGACAATAGCCACGTACTTCCTGCTGACGTACGCGCTGTTCGCAAGGCTGTTTCGTGACGATATCGAACAGGTCGGTTTCAGATTCCTGCTGCGACTTGCACAGTGGTCATGCATCCCGTTCTTGATCGTTGCGGCGGTGCTTCCATATTCGAATTTCATTCCCTATATGTGGGTAACGGTCGCGGTCGGCACTTTCGTGATCGCCTTCTTCCTTGCGCGTATCGTTCTGGTGACGCGCTCCAAAGTCGCAATTTGGTACAGCGCATCAATCGGGATTGCCCTGTTCGCGATTTCCTACGAGGTCATCGCCGCGGCACTGGGCGCCAAATTTCTCATTGGTGCGGTTAATAGCGCAACGGCCGCGTTATTTTCGAGCCTGCTGGCGTCGCTCGCGATCGCCGAAGAGATGAAGGAAGAACGGCTGGAGAAAGTGAAAGCACAAGCCGAACTGCGCAGCACCTATGAAGCTATCCCGATCGGACTGTTTACACTCGACCTGGCCGGCAAGTTTCTGAGGGGCAACCCGACGCTGAAAGCAATGCTTCGCGTGGACGTGTCTGGGAAAACAACAGAGCGCTGGAGCGATTATTTCGAGCCGGGCGCGTGGGATCGTTTGCTGGATCTGGCCCGTGCAGAGCACGGGGTGCTTGAACTGCAGGGCGCCATTGCCGGAGGCGAAGAACCCAAATGGTATCTGGTGGAAGCGACGCTCGCCAACGAAAAAATCGAAGGCTCGCTGCAGGACATCACCGAACGCGCGAAGGCGACCGCCAGGCTGCGCTTCCTTGCCGACCACGACCCGCTGACCGCGGTGCTGAACCGGCGCGGCATCGAAAACGCCTATGACGACGCGATCAAGGGGATCGCGAACGGGCATTCGCTGGCGCTTGCCTACCTCGATCTGGACCGCTTCAAGCTGATCAACGACCTCTACGGGCATCTTGCAGGCGACGAGGTGCTGAAGCAGGTGTGCGAGCGCATCAAGGAGATGCTGAGCCCGGGCCAGGAGATCGGGCGCATCGGCGGCGATGAATTCGTGATCCTGTTCCGCGACGCGCCGATCGCATCGGCGACAAAGACCTGCCACGACATCGTCGACCGGATCGTGACCTTGCCGTTTAGGCTGGGCGACAAGGCATTCCAGATCAAGGGCTCGATGGGGCTCATCGAAATCGCCACCGGCATCCATGTCAAGGATGCGATTTCGGCGGCGGACAACGCCTGCCGCGAGGCGAAAAAAGGACTGCACGGCGACCTGGTGATCTACGAAAAGAACGCGCCGGTATTCAAGGAGCGCCAGGAGGAACTGCGCCTGGTCGAGCATCTCGGGGCCGGCGTGGCGCCGGAAGGGCTGTTTCTGGTGATGCAGCCCATGATGTCGCTGGCCGCGCCCTACGACTCGCTGAACTTCGAAATACTCCTGAGGTTGCGGGAGCCCGACGGCACCATCTCACCCGCCTGGAAAATCATTTCGGCCGCGGAGCGAAACGGGCGCAGCGCGGTGGTCGATCGCTGGGTCATGTCCAACGCCCTGGAGTGGCTCGACACGCACCACGACCGTCTTGGGAAGACCCGGTTTGCCTGCATGAACCTGAGCGGCGCATCCTTGAACGACGAACGCTTCATCGAGGATGCGTTCGCGATGCTGGCGCAGCATGGCCGTGCGACCGAGAGGCTCTGCGTCGAAATCACCGAGAGCGTCGCCCTGCACGACCTCGACAACACCCGGCGCTTCATCGACAAGGTGCGCAGCTTCGGCGCGAAAATCGCGCTCGACGATTTCGGCGCAGGGTATACGTCCTTCGCCTATCTCAAGGAATTGCGCGCGGACACGCTGAAGATCGACGGCAGTTTTGTGGTGGGCGTGAATGCCCACCCGACCAACCTGTCGATCGTTCAGACCATCGCGGAACTCGCCAGGAACCTCGGCATGAAAAGCGTGGCGGAATGGGCCGAAGACCTCCCCACGCTGCAGACGCTGGTCGAAGTGGGTGTCGATTACGTCCAGGGATACGTGGTGGCCCGGCCGCAACTCCCGGAAGCCATTCTGGTCGCGGATTCATCGGCGAGTTTCATCACCGACGACAAGGTGGCGCAGTACGTGCGCGACTCCCTCGCGACGGGCCAGGAAAGAGTCCTGTGGGATTCGATGAAGCAGCGCAACCCGAAGGGCATTCACTGAGCGCGTCGGACTCAGGCAGTGAGCCGAATCGGGCGACCACTACTCGCCTTCCGCCTTCGCCCCCATCTTGTCGAGGAACACTTTGTAAAAATTGTATTCGTTGACAAGATCTTTTTCCAGTTGCCGCCGGTCCTTGTAGTCGTACGGGATCTCGAAACTCTCCAGCGTCTTCTGGAATTCCGGCGTCTCGACGACCTTGCGGATGGCTTCGCCGAGTTTGCGATAGACCGGATCGGGCAGGTCCTTCGGCGCGACGATCAGGTAGCCGAGCGCCGGGGCGTCGTCGCAGCCGAGTTCCTTCAGCGTGGGAATCTCCGGGAAATTGGGATCGCGCCGGTCGGTGTTGTAGAGAACCAGCATGCGGAACATGCCCTGCTTGACGAACTGCATGTGCACGCCGGCACCCGCGGTGAAGTCCACGTGTTTTCCAACGAGCAGCGCGGCGGCCTCCGAACCGCCCTTGGTCGGAAGATGCTTGAAGTCCAGGTTCTTGCACTGGCGGAAGAGTTCGGTGGCCAGATGTTGCTGGGTATACATTCCCGGCGAACTGTAGGATACCCCCGGGTTGGCCCTGGCGTAGACGATGAAATCGTCGATGGTCTTGAACGGGGAATCGTTGCGCACCGTCAGCGCGCCGATGTAGCGCGAATACTGGGCGAGCAGCGTGAAATCCTTCAGCGCGTCGTAGGGCAGCTTGTAGAGATGCGGCCGCGCAGTGATCGCCCCGGTGGAGATCACGCCGAGGGTGTAGCCGTCGGGTTTCTTGTTGGCGACCTGGCCTGCGGCGACCGCCGCCGAACCGCCGGGCTTGTTCTCCACTACCACGGCGACGCCGAGCAGCTTTTCCAGTCCGCGCGCTAGGGCGCGGGCGGTGAGGTCGGTGCTGGCGCCGGCTGCATAGCCCACGTACAGGTTGATCGGCCGGTCCGGGTAAGCCTGGCCGGATGCGGCGAGGGGAATCGACAGCGTGAACGCCAAAACAAGCCGGACGATGATGGGCATTTCAGGTCTCCCTTTGCAGGCCCGCGCGGGATTCAGTCCGAGGCGCGGTGGTGGTGTTCCGCTCAATCTGCGATGGCTCGCCGGTGACGAGCCGGCGCAAGCAACGCGTTCAGAGGTCCCGGATCAGCCCGGCCATGCGCTTGCGCTGTTGTTCGCCCGGCAGCCTGCCGGCGCCGGCCTTCAGGTTGTCGATCATATGCGAAACCTTGCCGGTGCCGGGGATGGTACAGGTGACCGCCGGGTGGCCGAGGATGAATTTGAGAAAGAACTGCGCCCAGCTGCCGCAGTCGAACTCGGCAGCCCACGGCGGCAGCGTGCGCCCTCTGACTTTGGAAAACAGCGCGCCCTCTGCGAACGGCCGGTTGACGATGACCGCGGTGCCGGAGTTTGCCGCGGCCGCCAGCAGACGCTTTTCCGCATCGATCAGGATTCGCCGGCCGAACGGACCGGGCGCGTGCGGCTTTCCGGCGGGCGCCCGCATTCCGGCCGCCTGAATAATCGGCTATGATGAAATTTCGCGGCATTGACCGGGAAATCCATGGAAACCTATCTGCTCTGGCTGGTTGCCGGATTTGCGCTGATCATCGCGGAACTGGCGACCGGCACGTTTTACCTTCTGGTCCTCGGCCTGGCGGCATTTGCGGGCGCGGCGGCGGCCTGGTTCGGCGTTGGCTTCTGGCCGCAGGCGCTGAGCGCTGCCGGGGTGGCGGTGGCAGGCGTGCTCTGGGTGCGGTGGTTCCGCACCAGCCGCCCGCAGCATGACATGCCGTCGCTGGACGTCGGGCAATCCGTCACCCTGGACGTCTGGGTCAGCCAGGAGCAGGGGCGGGCGCGCGTCAGGTACCGCGACGCGCTGTGGGACGCGCAGGTGTCGGGCGACTGCGGCTTCGGTCCGGGCCAGATTCTGTTCATTCACGCCATCGACGGCAGCACGCTCAAGGTCTCCATCGGCAAGCCATGAAAGCCGGCGCCAGAAGTCGCATGCTGCGCCGTCCGGAATTGCACACCAAACTCCAGGGGAGAATGCCCATGTTTCCGAAGCTGATCGGCGTTTTGATCGCCACCATTGTCGTCTCGCAGTTCGAGCTCACGCGCGGCTTCACCATCCCGTTCTTCATCCTGGCGCTGGCGATCGTGTTCGTCATCGAGGGCGTGCGCGTGGTGCCGCAGCAAAGCGCCTGGGTGGTGGAGCGTCTCGGGAAATTCCACTCCATCCTGCAGCCGGGCCTGAACGTCATCATCCCGTTCGTCGATCGCGTCGCCTACGACCACTCGCTAAAGGAAGTGCCGCTCGACGTGCCGGAGCAGGTGTGCATTTCGCGTGACAACACACAGTTGTCGGTCGATGGCGTCATTTATTTCCAGGTGACCGACCCGCGCCTCGCATCGTACGGCTCGTCCAACTATGTCGCCGCCATCACCCAGCTGGCGCAGACCGCGCTGCGCAGCGAGATCGGCAAGATGGAACTGGACAAGACTTTCGAAAGCCGCGACGAGATGAACCGGCAGGTGGTGTCGGTGCTGGACGAGGCCGGCCGTTCCTGGGGCGTGAAGGTGCTGCGCTACGAGATCAAGAACATCACGCCGCCGGAAACCATCCTGCGCGCGATGCAGGCGCAGATTACCGCGGAGCGCGAAAAACGCGCCCTGATCGCAAAATCCGAAGGCCAGAAACAGCAGGAGATCAACATCGCCGAGGGCGAGAAGCAGGCGGCCATCCTCAAGTCGGAAGGCGCCAAGGCCGCAGTGATCAACAAGGCGCAGGGCGACGCCACCTCGATCCGCGTGATCGCCGAGGCGACGGCCGCGGCGGTGACCGCGGTCGCCGAAGCGCTGGCCAAGGAAGGCGGGCAGCAGGCGGCCAATCTGAAGGTTGCGGAGCAGTACGTCAACGCATTCGCCTATCTCGCCAAGACCAACAACACCCTGATCGTGCCGGCCAACCTTGGCGACCTGGCGACGCTCGTTACGTCGGCGATGACCATGCTCGAGCGGGTGAAGACGGCCGAGGCGAAACCGGCCTGAACGCACACATCCAACAGACGCAGCCATCCGCAAGACATTGATCGGAGCAAAACGCCATGACCATGCAAGTGAATTCGAGAAACCTGCTGGTTTGTATTGGCGTGGCGTCATTGACGGCTGCCTGCACCGCCCCGCCGCCTGCACCCGTCGCGCCGAGGCCGCCACCAACGGCGGTGGTGACGCCGGTCGCGCCGCCACCACCGGCGCCGCTCAAGTCCGCAGCGACCACGGTAGACGGTTACAAGCTCGACGCGGCACGGGAGATCCACCGCGCCAATCCGCAGTATTTGTTCGAGGGCGTGCCGCCGCCGTTTCTCAAGTCGGTGGTGGTGCTGTCGATCACCGTGGATGCGAAGGGGCAACCGCAAAAGGTCGAACTGTTCCGCTCCAACGGCTACACCGAACTCGATGAACTGGCGATGCGGAGCGTCCGCAATGCGTCGCCGCTGCCTTACCCCAATGGGGTGCTGACGAATGCAGGCACGCTGCAGTTCACCGAATCCTGGCTGTTCCGCGACGACGGCCGGTTCCAGATCCGCACCCTCGCGCAGGCGCAGGCGAAGAGCGACTAGGCGGGTGAGATCCCGTGGACCGCCGCGTCAGAGAATGATGCGGAAGGTTCCATCTCCGCCGTAGCTCACCCTGGCATCGAGAAAATAGACGTTCAAATCGGCGCGCAGCAACTTGGCCGTATCGTAGGCTTCGCCGGAGCGCGCGCCGGTGGAGCAGATGAACACGATCACCTGGTCCGCGGGCAGGGAGCCGATTTTTTGCGCCAGTTCGGCCATGGGAATATTGACCGCCCCCTTGATCGTGCCTGCCGCGTACTCCTTCGGGTCGCGGATGTCGACCACCAGCAGCGCGCCCGGATTCTCTTTCATGATGCGCTCGAACCATGCCGTCGAAATCGAGCCCTTCTCCTTGCCGAGTTCGATCTTGACGGCCGCCTTCGGTGCGGTCCCGGCGGCGGCAGGCGCAGCGGCCGCTTTGGGCGCGCCGTAGAGCTTGAGCCAGTCAGGATGGCCCATGGCATAGGTCTTGACGTTGGTGTAGCCCAGTTTGCGCGCCTTCGCCGCCGAATTTGGGCTCAGCACGCATTCGAGCCCACCGCAATAGAAAATCAACTCGGTCGCCTTGTCCGCCGGCAGCTTGTCGGTATTCTTGTCGAACTCGCTGTCGGAGATATTCACCGCCGTGGGGATGATGCCGTCCTTGTCGACGACGCGCTTGGGCCGGGAATCGACCAGCAGGTAGCTGGCCTTTTCGTCGATCAGCTTCCTGACGTAGGCGCCCGCGACCGCGCCGAACTCGCCCTTGGCGACCCACTCGGGATAGCCGTTGGTGTACACCTTGATATTGGTGTGGCCGAGCGCTTCGGCTTTCCTGGCAGAACTGTGGCTGAGCACGCATTCCGGGCCCTCGCAGTAGAAGATCAGCAGCGTGCTCTTGTCCTGCGGCAACTGGTCCTTCATCTGCTCGAACTTGTCGTCCGGAATGTTGACCGAGCCCGGGATATGGCCGGGGTTGAATTTGCGCGCGGCCGGCCGCGCGTCGATCAGCATCACGCCTTTTTTGGGCGGGATGGCAACCCACTGTTTGACGAAATCGTAGTCAACCAGGTGCTTGTAATAATTGGCTTGCGCGGCCTGCAGGCTTGCCGCCTGGGCATGCGCCGGGGCGCTCCAGATGACCGCGGGCAGCGCTGCGGGCAGCGCCAGCATGAGCGCGACTGCCAGGCTTTCAAGTTGTTTGCGCATGGTGATCTCCTTGATGGTCAGTGAACGGAGGTTTTACAGAACGGTGAATGTTTCGGTCGATTCGTTATAGCGGACGAAGATGTACCAGAGCAGCAGAATTCCGAAACTCACCAGTAAGGCCCATTCCCAACCGCCCAGCATGTCGGGCAGATAGGCCTGGATGCCGACTTTGGTAAATTCAAGGCCGTCAAGATTCACATCGGGCGTCATCACCTCCCACCGACGCAGGATGCCGGAGAAAGTCGAGCCGCCCCAGGCGAAAAAGACGATCGCCATCCAGAGTTTGAGATTTCCCTCGCCGGCGCGCCACATGGCGCCCGAGGCGCAGCCGCCGGCGAAGATCATGCCGACGCCGAAGATCACGCCGCCGACCAGCGATCCTGCCCAGAACGTCGGCGGAATGGCGACGTAAGGATCGATTACTTTTTTCTGGAACAGCAGCGAGGCGAGCGGGATAGCGATCGCCAGCGCCAGGATCAGCGCCTTCGTCATATCGCCCTCGGCCGTCATGAAGGGCTCGCGAAAGCCGCGAGCGAAGCACAGCCGCGATCGGTGCAGGATGAAGCCCATGGCGAATCCGGCGATCACGATAATTGCGCGATTGGCGAGTTTCTCGTCTGCGGCGTAAGCCCAGATGACGGTCCAGGTGACGATTGTCGCCGCGATCAGGATGCCGAACAGCGGATGGCGTTCGCGGGACGGGGAATTGCCGGACTCCGGGGCATTCATGCCCCAACTGATATTGTCCAGCGTCCACAGCAGGAGCTTCAGGCCGATCACGGCTCCGGCGATGAGGCCCAGCGCCATCATCCAGCCGGCGGGCGAAGAATGCAGCGCCGGCGTGAAGAAGCCGCCGGTAGTGCAACCGCCGGCCAGCGTGGCGCCGATTCCCATCAGGGTGCCGCCGAACGCGCCCCAGACGTATTCGAGCTTCGGCGCGCGAGTGATGCCGAACTGGCGCGACATCAGTGCCGCGGCAAACGCCCCGAACAGCAGGGTAATATTCATCAGCGACATGCGGTGCATCAGCGGGCTGTCGAGCTCGGCCTTGATCTTCAACGCGTCGCCCATGCCGATCGCACTGTTGAACCAGTCGCCCCACAGTTTGAGGCCGCCAAACACGCCCCAGAACAGGCCGCTGATCATCAGGCCGAGAATGACCATCACCAGCAGGATGGCGCCCGCGTAGGGCGACCACGGTTCGACGAAAACGCGCTGGTAATCGGCCCTGAAGCCGTCGCGCCAGGATGCGCCTCCGTCCATGCTAACTGCAGCCGGCAGGCGCATCGCCGTCTTTGGCGCTCCGGTGCAGGAAGGCCTTGACGTCATCGAAAAGATCCTTCTCGGGCACTGCGGTGAATTTCGCCGCCGCGGCGTTGGTCGCCTTGATGCTGTCACGGTATTGCGTGCTGAAAAAATTCCTGACCGTGTCTTTGCCCTTGCCGTGCTTGTCGGCCTTGAGGTAGGCCGCCCATTCCGCCTGGGCCCGTTCGTTGGGCGCGATGGATTTTTTCAACGCGGTGTTGTGGCAGCTGGTGCAAACCTGCCGGTAGTAGATACGCCCGCGCTTCCAATCACCTTCGTAGGCCTGGGCCGCACTGATCGCGCCAGCGCCCAATATGGCCGCCAGCATCTTCAATCCAAGTTTGCTGTTCATTGTGAAGTCTCCCGTGGAGAGAATGGATGAATTTTCCGCCCGCTCTCAAGGACCGTTTTCCTCGATCAGGGTCGCGGCCGTTGTCTCGGCCTCCACATCCTCCCAGCCGGAAATCATCGCCTTGATATGGGCGAGCGGCGTATGGCCGGTGGTCGAGAGGTAGATGTGGGCGATCATGAATATCAGCATCATGAAAGCCGCCGCGGTATGCACCAGAGCGATCGTGCCGAGACTCAGCCCGGCGACGGCGGCGATCTTGGTTGCGGCGAGTTCGTTGTAATAGAGATAGAGCAGACCGCTCACCCAGATCAGCGGGTTGATGAACAACTTGACCAGGAGATAGGCCAGCCGCTGCAGGGGATTGTGCTTGCTCAACTGGGTGACGCGGAATGGATGCGGCGCGCCGGTGAATATCCCCACCGAGTAATAATTCAATACGGCGACGATGTTCCTGCTCGTCGGTATGTATTGCTTCCATTCGCCGGTGGTGAAATGCCAGAAGATCGCGAACAGCCAGAGGCCGATCAGCGTCCACGCGGCCGTGGTGTGCAGGCTTGCCGCCTTTTCCCAGCCGATCAGCGAATAGCTGCCGTGGATCTCGAAGCCGGTCAGCAGCATGAGAATGATGAGCGCCGCCTGAGCCCAGTGCCAGAAGCGCTCGAAGCGTTTGAAGATGTAGATGCGTGCCATGATGCCCGCCGCTTACCTGTTGCGCCTGGAGGCGATAATGCGCCCGAGGCCGTGGACGAATACCCCGAACAGTGCGAACGCCGCGATCGCCCAGCCGGCGGTATCGAGCCACTTTGCGTGATCGCCCGCACGGCCCGGGATGTAAATGCCCGGCACTTTTTCCAGGCGCCCGCCGGATGCGTGGCAGTCGCGGCAACGCAGGGCGTCCTTGGCCGGCGCCACCATGTGGGTGATGGGCCAGGTACTTTCGGTGTCGAGAAAATCCACCTGGCCCGAAAACGGCGCGCCGACCGAGGCCATGCCGGTGGCGACCGCACGTTCCCAATTGAAGTTGGTCCAGAAGGCGGTGTCGTCGTTGCCGGCCATGTGCAGCACCACCAGGGTCTTGTTCACCGGGTCGTAGGCCTGCCTGCCGCGCATGATCTTGACCGGCCAGATCAGCGACCTGCCGTCGTCGGCGCTGCCTTCGAAGTGGTTGATGCGCGTGGGTTGGGCGCCTTTCTCGACCTTGTCGCTGCGAAGCGTGTATCTCACCCTGCCGTTGAACCACAGGTAGTCGGGCACCACGTTCTCGGCCAACACGAAGTCGCCCTTGGCGGCCGTATAGTGGACGCGACCCTTGGCGTCTTTCCTGATCAGCGGCTTGCCATCGAGGCCCATCCTGCCGGCGGTCGACCAGTCCCAGGACATCTTGGTGGCGACGCCGCCGCGTGCGTAAGAGGGAATATGGCAGGCCTGGCACGCCACTCTGTCGGTGTGATCGTTGAGTTTCGCCTTCGACTTGTGCGGCGCCTGGCCGTGGCAGGATTGGCAGGTGGTCGGGTTGGTCGTGTACTCCTTGCCGCGAACATGCGCGGCACCTTTGTCCTGCGCGGTGGGCGCGTAGCGGCTGCCGGGCACCTGATGGCCTTCCGTCATGTGGCAGGTGGCGCAGGCGAAGTTGTTGCCGGTTGCGTCCATGTGCACATCGAGCGCCTTGTCCGGCGACGCCAGCGAACTGTCCATGTCGCCGTGCTTGACGCCGTCGCCGCCGCCGCCGAAGAAATGGCAAGCGCCGCAGTTGTCGCGGCTGGTCTTGGCGACCGCCTGCGCGATTTTCTTCAGATCGATGGGTTTGAGTATGTTGCCCGAGCCGGGTGGGAATTCCATCGCCTTGGTGACGACGTTTCCGGCGAGACCCGCCGGCTTCCTGTAGTTGCCGGTGCTGTCGTGACATACCAGGCAGTCGACGTTGACTTCCGAAGTGAAGTCGAATTTGTCGTCTTTCCAGCCGTAGCCGATGTGGCAGGTATTGCAGGACGCCTCATTGGACGCGACTGAGGTGCAAAAGTTGTTGATCACATGCTTCTTGCCCAGGAGCTGGCCTTCCGGGCTCCTGTATTCCCATTTCCAGTGCTGCGTCCGGTGGATCTGTTTCGAGGCTTCGGTGTGGCAGGTGAGGCAGGCCTTGGTCACGTCGGGCCCGGATTTGAAGTCCTGCTGCAGCGCCTTGAACTTGGTGTGATCCGAAGTCGAGCTGAGCTTGACCGGTGGGGCGGGGGACTCGGACGCGTGCCCGGCATTCCAAAACATCGCTGTGCCAAGCAGGAGCAACGTACCGAACCGCAGCGTTGCGGCCTGCCGGTTTCGATATCGCGCACCCATGATGCCCTACTTTTCCTTGTTGGTTGCACAGCAACAACCTGCGCTCACAGCCAAGATATGCTTGGTTTGTGCAACGCACAATTACTCTACGGGGTAGTGCATCCCATACCCCAATGGGATAGGTGTTTATTCTTGGTCAAACTCCTGCATGAACCAAGAGACCGTTAGAGAAGGTCTGAACAAGTCAGACCAATGGATCTGGTCGTGTTTGGGGCATATGCCAAGTTGCTGATAGGCATGGTTCCCTGGTCGCTTCGGCTGCGCACGCGACCTGCAACGCGCACTTGTTCAGAGTTTCCTTAGGGATGGCGTTACGCAGATGAAGTGGACGCATGTTCGACGAGCCGTAAATTCCGGACTGCAGGCGAACCCGAAAACGGCGCAAAATCAACATTATAGTGACTCGCCGCGCCGCCACGTGCTAGACTATGCGGCTTTTTTACACGGCAACGCCTCATGTCCCGCGCTATCCGCAACATCGCCATCATCGCCCACGTCGACCACGGCAAAACGACCTTGGTCGACAAGCTCCTGCGCCAGTCCGGCACCTTCGCCGCGTACCAGCACCTGGTCGAGCGGGTGATGGATTCGAACGATCTTGAGCGCGAGCGCGGTATCACGATCCTCGCCAAGAACTGCGCGGTGGAATACCGCGGCACCCACATCAACATCGTCGATACGCCGGGCCATGCCGACTTCGGCGGAGAGGTCGAGCGCGTGCTGTCGATGGTCGACGGCGTATTGCTGCTGGTCGATGCGGTCGAAGGCCCGATGCCGCAGACCCGATTCGTCACCCGCAAGGCGCTGGCGCTGGGCCTGTCGCCGATCGTGGTGATCAACAAGATCGACCGTCCCGGCGCGCGCCCGGACTGGGTGGTGAACCACACCTTCGACCTGTTCGACAAGCTCGGCGCGACCGAGAAGCAGCTCGATTTTCCGATCATCTACGCCTCGGCGCTCAACGGCTACGCGAGCCTCGATTTCCACCAGCCGGGGGAAAACATGGAGCCGCTGTTCGAGGCGATCCTCGCGCACGTGCCGACGCGCGACGACGACATCGACGGCCCGCTGCAGCTGCAGATCTGCTCGCTGGATTATTCAAGCTACGTCGGCAAGATCGGTATCGGCCGCATTTCGCGCGGACGCGTCCGGCCTTTGCAGGACGTGGTCCTGATGAACGGGCCGGATTCGACTCCGGTCAAGGCGCGCGTCAACCAGGTGCTCACCTTCCAGGGACTGGCGCGCGTGATCACCGAGGAAGCCATGGCGGGCGACATCGTGCTGATCAACGGCATCGACGAGGTCGGCATCGGCACCACGGTCTGCGACCCCGTCAATCCCGAAGCGCTGCCGCTGCTGAAGGTGGACGAGCCGACGCTCACCATGAACTTCATGGTCAACAATTCGCCGCTCGCCGGGCGCGAGGGCAAGTTCGTCACCAGCCGCCAGCTGCGCGAGCGCCTCGAGCGCGAGATCAAGGCCAACGTCGCGCTGCGGGTCGAGTTCACCCAGGATTCCGACACCTTCATCGTGTCCGGCCGCGGCGAACTGCATCTCACGATCCTGCTCGAAAACATGCGCCGCGAAGGTTACGAGCTTTCGGTCGGCCGCCCGCGCGTGGTGATGAAGGAAGTGGACGGCGTGAAACAGGAACCCTATGAACTGCTGACCGTCGTCGTCGACGACACCCACCAGGGCGGGGTGATGGAGGAGCTTGGCCGTCGCAAAGGCGATCTGCAGGACATGCAGTCCGACTCGAAGGGGCAGGTGCGCCTCGAATACCGGATTCCGGCACGCGGGCTGATCGGCTTTCAGGGCGAGTTCCTGACGCTGACGCGCGGCACCGGGCTGGCGAGCCACGTGTTCGACGACTACGGCCCGGTCAAGGGCGACATGGACGAGCGCCGCAATGGCGTGCTGATCAGCCAGGACGACGGCGCCGCGGTTGCCTATGCATTGTGGAAGCTGCAGGAGCGCGGACGCATGTTCGTCAGCCCCGGCCAGCCGGTCTACGAAGGCATGATCATCGGCATCCACACCCGCGACAACGACCTGGTGGTGAATCCGATCAAGGGCAAGCAGCTGACCAACGTTCGCTCGTCCGGCACCGACGAGGCAGTGCGCCTCGAGCCGCCGATCGAGCTCACGCTGGAGAAGGCGGTGGAATTCATCGCCGACGATGAACTGGTCGAGATCACGCCGAAAAGCATCCGCCTGAGGAAGCGTTTCCTCAGGGAACACGAGCGCAAGAAGGCGAACCGGGAAGCGGCTTGAGGCGGAGCCTGGCCGGGACCGCGTGGAAAGGCCCATCGCATTCCGTCGCAAGCCGGCCGCAGGCGCCGGACACCATGCGTGAGCCCGCCGCGAACATCAGCATCATCACGACCTGCAAGGGGCGTCTCGGTCATCTCAGGCAGACGCTTCCCGCGATGCTGGCGCAGCCGGGCGTCGAAGTGATCGTCGTCGATTACGACTGTTCCGATGGGACCGCCGGTTGGGTGAAGCGCGAACACCCGGCGATCATCGTCGTCAAGGTTGAAGACCGCCCGCAATTCAATATTTCGATTGCGCGCAATCTCGGCGCTGCCGCGGCGAGCGGGGAGTGGCTTTGCTTCATGGATGCGGACGTTTTGCCTGACCCCGAATTTTGCAGCCAACTTGCACCCATGCTGGAGGCCGGCCACTTCTATACCATTTCGCGATTCGTACCGGAGTTGTGCGGTACCTGCGTGATGCCGCGCGAGGCTTACCGCCGCGCCGGTGGCTACGATGAAGTGATGGAGCCGTGGAGTTTCGAAGACACCGATATGTACGTCCGCCTGCAGGAGATGGGCTTGGTTCATTCCCATTTTCCTACGTCGCTGCTGACTGCGATCGCACACGACGATGCTTCGCGCGTGCAATTCACGGACGGCGGCGATCGCTGGCAGACCATGCGCAGGAATGCGTTTTACCATCACGCGAAGCTGCTGGTGGCGAGGGCGCTCGGCGCGCCGCTCGACGAGGACAGGCGCCGGCAGCTGTATGCGGAAATCAAGCGCCTGATCGCCGGCGCGCCCGACCGCAGCGAAATCACCGTCCGGCTGCCTGACATCCCGCAGGACAAGGTTGCGCCGGGACGACGGATCGAAGCGAGCATCGTGGTGGCGCTGCAGCGCGACGACCTCCCGCGCTAGGCGCGGCAAGAGCCGTTCCCGGCGTGCCTCCTTATTTTGCGAGCAGCTTGTCGGCGACCAGCCAGTGATCGTCGTGCGCCCAGGTAAGGGCGAATTTCTCCCGGTCTTCTGCGAGCTGATCGGCGCGTGATTTTCCCTCGCGCCCGGCAATCGCCAGCGCCTTGATCGCGCGCATCACCTGCGGCGCCTGCTTCTTGAGCGGTGCGGTGAAGCGTTCGATCAGTGCCTCCAGCGTCTCGCCGTCGTTTGCCCGTTCCGCGATGAGCCCCAGCTCGATGGCTTCGTCCGCGCCGTAGAGAAACGCGCCGGCCATCGCCAGCAGCGCTTTCGCCGGACCCAGCACGCGCATCAGATCGATGCCGCCGCCCCAGGCCGGGGCGATGTTGAGCTTGCCGTGGATGAACCCGATTTTGGCGTGCGCCGCCGCGATCCTGAGGTCGCAGGCGAGGGCGAGCTCGGCGCCGCCGCCGATCGCGTTGCCGTTCAACGCCGCAATGACCGGCACCGGGAACCGGCGCACCGCGTCCAGCGCCGCCGTTCCCTCGTCGTGCAGCAGGCGCGCGCCGTCGAGGTCGCGATATTTACCGAGGTCGTGCAGATCGCCGCCGGCCGCAAAATACTTGTCGCCGGCGCCACGCAGGACTGCGAAATGCAGCGATGCGTCGCTGGCGTGCCCCTCGAATATCGCTTTCAGCGCGGCCAGCGCGTCCCGGCTCAGCGCGTTGAGTTTATCCGGGCGGTTGATGGTGACGGTGAGGACGCCATTCAGCGTCGATGCCAGTACCGCCTTGTTCACGGCCCGGGTTCCGCTCACGCCGTTTCGGCAGCCGCGGAGGGCTGCCGCGCCCGCGGGAAAAACCACGCCGCCACCGCGCAGGTCGCGGAGATCGCCGCAAGCGTGAGGTAAATCTGCGCGAAGCCGCCGTTGACGCTGTAAAGCCACGCCACCAGCGGCACCGCGCAGGCGCTCGCCCCGAACGAGATCACGTAACGCACGGCGAACACGCGCGATCGCCAGTGCTCGTCGGTGTACTTGGCGACCATCGCATCGTTGATCGGAATCACGCCGAAAATGAAAAACATCATCGGCACCGCGACCAGCAGCATCGCGTAGCTGTCGGCCGAACTCGCCGCGAGCAGGAACGGTATCTGCATCGCGACGATCGGCAGGAACACCCTGCGCAGCGGATAGCGGTCGATCAGATGGCCGACCACGTACTGCGCAACGGCGGCGAGCAGGTACACCATGGACACCAGCGCGCCGACGCCGAGTGTCGAAGAGGCGAGATGCGCAATGCGTTCCTCGAACACCTTGGGCATCGACACCGTGGTGGCGTTGAACACCAGCCCGCTGCAGATGGTGGCGACGGTGAGCACCGCGAATACGCGGACCATGATTTCGCGCGGAATGGTGACGCCCCCTTTAGCCGCGCTGGCGGAAATGTTAGGAACGCGCGGGACCAGGATGGCGAAGGCGCAGCCGGTCCCGATTGCCAGCACACCGGGAATGAAGAACGCGGCGCGCCAGCCGAGCCAGTCGGCGAGCGCGCCCGCAGTGATGGCCGCAACGCCGATGCCGACGTTGCCGAACACGCCGTTGACGCCGAGCAGCCTGCCGACCTTGTGGTGGCCGGCAACCAGCATCGAAATGCCGACCGGGTGGTAGATCGAGGCGAACACCCCAATCAGGGTAAGCCCGAGCGCGATCTGCACCGGGGTTTGCGCAAATCCGGTGAGCACGGTCGATGCGCCGATGCCGACGAAAAACACCAGCATCATGTGATAGCGGCTCCAGCGATCGGCGAGCCAGCCCGCCGGGTAGGATCCCGCGCCGAACGCGATGAAGCCGCCGATGGACAACGGCAGCAATTCGGCGAAGCTCATGCCGAATTCCCGGCTCATTGCGAGCACCACTGTCGGATAGATCAACATCAACAGATGGTCGAGCACGTGGCCTAGGTTGATGAAGGGGACGAGTGCGCGGCTGGGCTGCATGGGCGGCGACCGGGGCTGGTCGGGAGAATCCGGGAAGTGTGATCTGGCTGGATAGTAACTGTGACCGCTGTCTGAAGCAATTCGACGATCTGGACGGCGGACGGCGCGGGGGAATGTGCCTTGGACGCAGCGCAGCGCAGTTGCCGGCGCACGATTGAGCAGGGGCGGGATTGCGGTTATAGTGCGGCTCAGCTTTGGTGCACTGATCCAACCATGAGACTTGCCGTCGAGGAAACTGTCGAGCACCGCCTGGTCCTGCCCGAGGTGCTGGAGGCGCTCATCGCGGACGGCCACGTCCGCAAGGAAGACGCCGAGCCGTTGATGGCGGACCGCCGCCTGCAGCGTCCGGATCATCATCCCCTGGTGGTAATCGCGGACCAGAAATGGAAGTCCGCGCTGCCGCCGCACAAGCTGCTGCACATCGACGCGCTGACCGAGTGGTTGGCCGCAAAGGTCGGCATGCCGTATTTCCACATCGACCCGCTCAAAATCAATGTCTCGGCGGTGACCGAAGTCGTGTCCAACGCGTATGCGACCCGTTTCAGGATACTGCCGGTGGACGTCAACAAGAAGGAGGCGGTGCTTGCCACCGCCGAACCCTACATACGGGAATACGAAAACGAACTCAAGCAGGCCCTGAAGCTCGAGATCCGGCGGGTGATCGCCAGTCCGGCCGACATCGCGCGCTACGTCACGGAGTTCTACAACCTCGCGCGCTCGATCAAGAAGGCGACCGGCACGGGCAAAGCCGGACAGAGCGGTCTCGGCAACTTCGAGCAGCTGGTGGAGATGGGCAAGGGCGCGAAGCAGTTCGACGCCAATGACCAGCACATCGTCAATATCGTCGACTGGTTGTGGCAATACGCGATCGAGCAGCGCGCGAGCGACATCCACATCGAACCGCGCCGCGATCTTGGCATCGTCCGCTTCCGCATCGACGGCGTGCTGCATCAGGTGTACCAGATTCCGATGGTGGTGATGGTGGCGATGACCAGCCGCATCAAGCTTCTCGGGCGCATGGACGTGATCGAGAAACGGCGCCCGCAGGACGGCCGCATCAAGACCAAGACCGGCGAGCAGGAGGTCGAGCTCAGGCTCTCGACCTTGCCCACCGCGTTCGGCGAAAAACTGGTGATGCGGATTTTCGATCCCGAGGTCCTGATGAAGGACTTCTCCGAACTCGGTTTTTCGGACGAGGACTACCAGCGCTGGACCAAGATGACCGCGTCGCCCAACGGCATCGTGCTGGTGACCGGACCCACGGGTTCGGGCAAGACCACCACGTTGTACTCGTCGCTGAGGCAACTGGCGACGCCTGAGGTCAACGTCTGCACCATCGAAGATCCGATCGAGATGGTCGAGCCCGCATTCAACCAGATGCAGGTGCTGGGCGGCATCGACATGTCGTTCGCCGAGGGCGTGCGCGCGTTGATGCGGCAGGACCCGGACATCATCATGGTCGGCGAGATCCGCGACCTGGAGACGGCCGAGATGGCGATCCAGGCGGCGCTCACCGGCCACCTGGTGCTGTCCACCCTGCACACCAACGACGCGGCCTCCGCGATCACGCGCCTGCTGGACCTCGGCGTGGCGCCTTATCTCATCAGCGCGACCGTGCTCGGCGTGATGGCGCAACGCCTGGTGCGCACCCTGTGCCCGCACTGCAAGAAAAAAATCGCCCGCGAGGGCTCGCGCGAATCGGATGCGCTGTGGGACGAGTTGGTGGCGCCGTGGAAGGCGAGCCCGCCCGCTGCGCTGTATTACCCGGTCGGCTGCCTGGAATGCCGCAATACGGGGTTTCGCGGGCGCGCCGGCATCTACGAGATCCTCACGCTGACGCCGGCGATCAAGTCGCTGATCACCCGCGATGCCGACCTCGCGAAAATCCGCGAGCAGGCGTACAAGGACGGCATGAAGTCATTGCGCATCAGCGGCGCGATGAAAATCAACATCGGCCAGACCACGCTCGAGGAAGTCCTGAAAGCCGCGCCGCCGGCGTCGATGGGCGGATAGCAAGCCGCCCGCCCGCATTACTTCTTACTTAGCTGCTTGATCCCGCGCTCGAGTCCCGCAAGCGTGAGCGGGAACATGCGCTTCGCGAAAATGTCGTGGATCACCTGGATCGACTGCCGGTAAGGCCACAGGTGCTCGGGCTCGGGGTTGATCCAGATCGCGTGCGGGAATTTGTCGAGCACGCGCCTTAGCCAGATCGCGCCGGCCTCGGCGTTGAAGTACTCGACGCTGCCGCCCGGCTGCAGGATTTCGTAGGGGCTCATGGTCGCGTCGCCGACGAAAATCGCCTTGTAGTCCGGGCCGTACTTGTGCAGCACCTCGAAGGTGGTGGTGCGCTCGGCATGGCGGCGGCGGTTGTCCTTCCACACCGACTCGTACAGGCAGTTGTGGAAATAGAAGTACTCGAGGTGCTTGAACTCGGTCTTGCAAGCCGAGAACATTTCCTCGCACACCTTGATGTGGTCGTCCATCGAGCCGCCGATGTCGAGGAACAGCAGCACCTTCACCTTGTTGTGGCGCTCAGGCACCATGTGGATGTCGAGCCAGCCGGCGTTCTTCGCAGTGGCCGAGATGGTGCCGTCGAGGTCGAACTCGTCCGGCGAGCCTTCGCGCGCGAAGCGGCGCAGCCGGCGCAGCGCCAGCTTGATGTTGCGCGTGCCGAGCTCGATCGAGTCGTCGAGATTGCGGTACTCGCGCTGGTCCCACACTTTTACCGCCGAGCGGTTGCGCGAGCCTTGCTGGCCGATGCGGATGCCCTCGGGAT
>Ga0315281_10003960_pt1 | contig 21605 bp, 20 predicted proteins | sample YL17G07_0_MG_FD_204540 | JGI IMG/M metagenome (GOLD analysis project Ga0315281, IMG submission 204540) | Sediment microbial communities from Yellowstone Lake, YNP, Wyoming, USA - YL17G07_0 | ecosystem: Environmental > Aquatic > Freshwater > Lake > Sediment | place: USA: Wyoming | collected... | reverse complement strand
AAGAAACACAGGCGGAATTTGTATCAGTATTAATTTTCCACTGTTAGCAGAAGAAGAGGTGGTGTAATCATGTCGTCAAAAGAAATACTGGTAGTAGATGATGAAATTGGGATTCGAGAATTATTATCCGAAATACTATTTGATGAGGGATATAAGGTACATTTAGCTGAAAATGCGCAACAAGCTCGAGAGTTTCGTTCGAACAAGGAACCAGATCTGGTGTTACTCGATATTTGGATGCCTGATATGGACGGGCTTAGTTTGCTTAAAGAATGGGTAGCACACAATTTACTCACCATGCCTGTAGTCATGATGTCGGGTCATGGCACGATAGAAACTGCTCTGGAAGCGACAAGAATCGGTGCATCAGACTTTTTGGAAAAACCCATAGCCCTGCAAAAATTACTTAAAACAGTTGCAACGGTTATGCAGCAAAGCAATAAAAAAGAAAAACAAAAAATTGAATCAATGGAGCAGAATGATAGAAGAATTATAAAACAATACGCATTGCCGTTGGATTTGTCTTTACGTGAAGCACGTGAACATTTTGATAAATTGTATTTTAATTATCAAATGGATAGAGAAAACGGCAATGTCACACGAGTAGCTGAAAATATGGGGATAGAGCGTACGCATTTATATAGGAAGCTCAAACAACTTGGTATTAAAATGCAAAAAAAGAATACAGATAACACCTAAAATTCATCAATTTCAGTATATATCCCTACAATTTCCAAACTATTTTGTAAGTTTTCAGTAGTTGCCCAAATTCCTGCTGTACGGCATAATTAAGAGTTAGTGCATCAAATTATAAATAATCACTTATTGGTGAAGTCTTAGGAGGCAGTAATTATGGCTGTAGCGCGGAATGTAAAACCCCCAAAGTTTAATGATACGACAGGTGCAATTCGCGCGTTAGCGATGGATGCAGTGCAAAAAGCAAATTCTGGCCACCCTGGCGCACCTATGGGTATGGCAGAAATTGCCGAGGTATTGTGGAATCATCACCTGCGTCACAACCCGGCCAATCCTAAATGGGCAGATCGTGACCGTTTTGTTCAGTCAAACGGCCACGGCTCTATGCTGATTTACGCATTACTGCACTTGACAGGCTATGACTTGCCAATTGAAGAGCTAAAGCGTTTCCGCCAAATGCACTCCAAGACTCCAGGCCATCCTGAATATGGCTATACAGTAGGGGTTGAAACAACAACTGGCCCGCTTGGACAAGGGATCACCAACGCTGTAGGTATGGCGATGGCTGAAAAGCTGCTGGCAAACGAATTTAATAAACCAGGCCATGAAATCGTAAATCATTACACCTATGTATTTATGGGTGACGGTTGTCTGATGGAAGGCATTTCTCACGAAGCCTGTGCTTTGGCTGGTACCTGGGGTTTGGGCAAACTGATTGGCTTCTGGGATGATAACGATATTTCAATTGACGGCCATGTAGGCGGCTGGTTTACCGACAATACCCCTAAACGCTTTGAAGCATACGGTTGGCACGTTGTTGCTGATGTTGAAGGCCATGATCCTGCTGCAATCGATGCAGCTATCAAGGCTGCAAAAGCAGTAACAGACAAGCCCACACTGATTTGCTGCAAAACTGTAATTGGTGCCGGTTCTCCAAACAAAGAGGGCACTCACGATGTTCACGGTGCCGCCTTGGGTGATGCAGAAGTTGCAGCAACCCGTGCGCACATCGGCTGGAACTACCCTCCATTTGAAATCCCTAAGCACGTCTATCAAGCTTGGGATGCGCGCACCAAGGGCGAAGGATTTGAGAAGTTGTGGAATAACAACTTTGCCGAGTACCGTGCAAAATTCCCGGAAGAAGCTGCAGAATTTGAACGCCGCATGAAGGGTGACTTGCCAGCAAACTGGAGCAAGCACGCTGCCGATGTGATGAAGCAAATCAATGAAAAAGCAGAAACGATCGCTACCCGCAAAGCGTCGCAAAACGCAATCAATGCATTGGTGCCTGTGCTGCCAGAATTCCTCGGCGGTTCGGCTGATCTGACCGGTTCAAACTTGACTAACTGGACGGGCGCAAAACATGTGTCTGGCACCAAACCCGGTAATTACATCAGCTACGGTGTGCGAGAGTTTGGTATGTCACACATCATGAACGGTATGGCGCTGCACGGCGGTCTCTTGCCATTCGGCGGCACCTTCCTGATGTTCTCGGAATATGCGCGTAACGCTCTGCGTATGTCGGCATTGATGAAACAGCGCGTAATATATGTCTATACTCATGACTCCATTGGCCTGGGTGAAGACGGTCCAACTCACCAGCCAGTAGAACAAACAACAACACTGCGCTACATCCCAAACATGGATGTATGGCGCCCATGCGACACAGTGGAATCTGCGGCATCCTGGATATGTGCAGTCGAGCGCAAGACTGGCCCATCATCATTGATCTTCAGCCGCCAGAATCTGAATTTCCAGAAACGTGATGCAACACAAATTGCCAACATCAACAAGGGTGGATATGTATTGTCGGAAGCTGGCAATGGCAAACCACAGGCGATCATCATTGCGACAGGTTCTGAAGTAGCATTGGCGATGGATGCTCAAAAGGCACTGGCACAAGATGGAATACACGTTCGCGTCGTCTCTATGCCTTCAACCAATGTATTTGATCGTCAAGAACAGGCTTACAAGGATAGCGTGTTGCTTAAAGGTGTAAAACGAGTGGCGGTAGAAGCCGGGGTTACAGGTTTCTGGTATAAATATGTAGGTCTCGATGGTGCGGTGGTTGGCATGGATTGCTTCGGTGAATCAGCTCCTGCTGGCGAACTGTTTAAACATTTCGGTTTTACTGTAGACAACGTAGCGAAAACCGTAAAAAATATTCTTAAATAATATTAATCTAGGGAGAAATAAACATGGCAATCAAAGTTGGTATCAATGGATTTGGTCGTATCGGTCGTATGGTATTTCGTGCTGCAACCAAAGACTTCCCTGAAATCGAAGTTGTTGCGATCAACGACTTGCTGGAGCCAGACTATCTGGCATACATGCTGAAATACGACTCTGTGCATGGGCGCTTTAATGGCGATGTAGCAGTAAGCGGAAATAACCTGGTGGTAAATGGCAAAACAATACGTCTGACAGCAGAAAAAGATCCTGCCAACCTTAAATGGAATGAAGTTGGTGTCGATATCGTTATCGAATGTACCGGTTTCTTCCTGACTAAAGATACCTGCCAGAAGCACATTGATGCGGGTGCGAAAAAAGTTATTCAGTCTGCCCCATCCAAAGACGACACACCCATGTTTGTATACGGCGTAAACCACGCTACATACAAGGGCGAGAAGATTGTTTCCGCAGCATCTTGCACAACCAATGCGCTGGCTCCAGTTGCTAAAGTATTGAATGACACCTGGGGAATCAAGCGCGGCTTGATGACTACAGTTCACGCTGCAACCGCCACACAAAAAACTGTTGACGGCCCATCCAACAAAGATTGGCGCGGTGGTCGCGGAATTCTGGAAAACATTATTCCTTCGTCTACCGGTGCTGCTAAAGCTGTAGGCGTAGTCATTCCAGAGCTGAACAAGAAACTGACAGGTATGGCATTCCGTGTGCCAACTTCAGACGTGTCTGTAGTTGACCTGACTGTTGAGCTGAACAAAGCAGCTACTTATGATGAAATTTGCACAGCAATGAAAAAGGCATCTGAGAGCGGCCCACTGAAAGGCGTGTTGGGTTACACCACTGAGAAAGTTGTGTCCACAGACTTCCGTGGCCATACCTGCCCGTCAGTATTTGATGCAGAAGCGGGCATTGCACTCGATCCAACCTTCGTTAAAGTGGTTGCCTGGTATGACAACGAGTATGGTTATACCTGCAACCTGATGCGCATGGTTGGACACATCGCCAAGTAATAAGCAACCAGTTTAAGGGCTGACGTATCGTCAGCCCTTTTATCTTTAGTAGATTGAATAAAAGGAAAGAAGTATGTCCGTTATTAAAATGACCGACCTGGATCTTAAAGGTAAACGTGTTCTAATCCGTGCCGATCTAAACGTGCCGGTAAAAGACGGCAAGGTAACCTCTGATGCGCGTATTACCGCTTCGATGGCAACGATCAATCATGCTTTGAAAGCAGGTGCACGCGTGATGGTAACTTCTCATTTGGGTCGTCCAGAAGAAGGTATCTATTCAGAAGAAAATTCATTAAAGCCGGTTGCTGACGTTATTGCTGCCAAGCTGGGCAAGCCAGTGCGTTTGATCAAGGATTGGGTGGACGGTGGCTTCAATGTTGCCGATGGCGAATTGGTATTGCTGGAAAATTGCCGCTTTAACAAGGGCGAAAAGAAAAGCGTAGATGAAACCTCCAAGAAATATGCCGCATTGTGCGATGTCTTTGTTATGGACGCCTTCGGTACCGCACACCGTGCTGAAGCCTCTACACACGGCGTAGCCAAATTTGCGCCAGTGGCCTGTGCCGGTATTTTGCTGACTGAAGAACTCGAAGCATTGACCAAAGCGTTGCTGAATCCTGCACGTCCTATGGTAGCAATTGTGGGCGGCTCAAAAGTTTCGACAAAACTGACCGTACTTGAATCATTGTCAGAGAAATGCGAGCAGCTGGTTGTGGGTGGCGGTATTGCCAACACCTTTCTCAAGGCTGCTGGTCACAAAGTTGGCAAGTCATTGTGTGAAGATGATCTGGTGCCAACTGCGCAAGCATTGATGAAAAAAATGACGGCGCGTGGCGCAACAATTCCAATTGCCAAAGATGTTGTGGTCGGTAAAAAGTTTGATGCTAACGAACCAGCTGTGTTGAAAGATGCAGGTGCAGTGGCGGATGACGACATGATTTTCGACATAGGTCCCAAATCTACACAGGAACTGGTGGACATCATCATGAAGGCGGGTACTGTGGTATGGAACGGCCCTGTCGGTGTATTCGAATTTGATCAGTTCGGCGAAGGTACCAAGGCAATAGCGATGGCAATCGCGAAGACCAAGGCTTTTACACTGGCCGGCGGTGGTGACACGATTGCGGCAATTCAGAAATATGATATCTACGACAAGGTTTCATACATCTCTACAGCCGGTGGTGCCTTCCTCGAATTCCTCGAAGGAAAAACGCTACCCGCCGTAGAAATTCTGGAACATCGTGCCGCAAAGAAGTAACGCTTAATTCTGCGGCACTAGCCGCAGAAAAACAAATTAAAAATAATAATATAACTTATGTTACGTAGAACAAAAATTGTGGCAACCCTGGGTCCGGCTTCGGACACACAAAAAGCGTTGGAAGCACTGATTAGTGCTGGTGTAGATGTTGTACGCATGAATTTTTCTCATGGCAAGGCGGAAGATCATGTTGCACGAGCAAATAGAGTACGTGCAGCAGCGGCAGCTTGCGGCCGCACTGTTGGGATATTGGCGGATCTGCAAGGTCCTAAAATTCGCATCAGCAAGTTTGAGAATGACAAGATAACTTTAAATCCAGGGGATACATTTATTCTGGACGCTGCCTTTACAGGATTAGGTAATCAAGAGCGCGTAGGGCTGGACTATAAAGAATTACCCAATGATGTAAGCAAAGGTACGGTACTGTTATTAAATGACGGTATGCTTGAATTTCATGTAACTGAAGTTAAGGGTAACCAGATTGTTTGCACGGTAGTACGTGGTGGAACATTGTCCAACAATAAAGGCATTAATCGCAAAGGTGGAGGTCTGACTGCTCCGGCGTTGACAGATAAAGACAAGGACGATATCAAAACTGCTGCCCTTATTAAAGCCGATTATTTGGCAGTGTCATTTCCTCGCTCTGCTGATGATATGAAGATGGCGCGTGAGTTGATGCATGCCGCAGGCGGCAAAAGCATGCTGATGGCAAAAATTGAACGAGCTGAAGCAATTCCCGTGTTGGCAGAAATTATTGAAGCATCCGATGCCATCATGGTGGCTCGTGGTGATTTATCAGTAGAGGTGGGCGATGCTGCAGTTCCTGGTTTGCAAAAGCGCATGATTAAAATGGCGCGAGCACACAATAAGGTAGTCATTACCGCTACGCAAATGATGGAATCGATGATTACCAACCCTATTCCCACACGTGCTGAAGTATCAGACGTTGCAAATGCTGTTCTTGATGGAACAGATGCGGTGATGTTATCGGCGGAAACCGCAGTAGGCGATTATCCAGTTGAAACTATTCAGGCTATGGTTCGTATTTGCCTGCAGGCCGAGAAGGAAATTGAAGAAAGCGATGCGGACAGAAGATTGACTCATTCAAAGTTCTCACGCATTGACCAGTCAATCGCGATGGCTTCACTGTACGCAGCCTCTCATTTCAAAGTAAAGGCAATCGTTGCTTTAACCCAGTCGGGTTCAACAGCATTGTGGATGTCAAGAATGAATGCAGGCGTACCAATATTCGCGTTAACTCCTACAGAGTCGACGCTGAGTAAAGTAACTTTGTTTAGCGGGGTTCACCCAATATCTTTCAGCATTAACTCGAGCTTTCCATCAGAAGTATTGCATGCAGCGGAGGATGAACTGTTACGTTTAAAGATGGTGAAAGAAGGAGATATGATGGTGATGACCATAGGCGAGGCTATAGGCAAGGCAGGTCATACAAACACGATGAAAATAGTCCGTGTAGGCGATCGACACAAGCATTAATACCGAATATTGCACTAAAATTAACAAATTATTTTTTTAAAGTTAGGAGAAGAAAATGGCTCTAGTATCATTGCGTCAATTGCTGGATCATGCAGCAGAAAACGGCTACGGCCTGCCTGCATTCAACGTAAACAATCTGGAACAGGTTAAAGCGATCATGGAGGCAGCTGATGAATGCAACAGTCCCGTGATCATGCAAGGTTCCGCCGGAGCGCGTAAGTACGCTGGCGAACCTTTCTTGCGTCACCTTATTGAAGCCGCAGTAGAAATGTATCCGCATATTCCAGTTGTTATGCATCAGGATCACGGTGCATCTGAAGCGGTTTGTATCAATGCTATTCGTTCAGGGTTCTCCAGCGTGATGATGGACGGTTCGCTTATGACTGACGGCAAGACCCCTTCCTCATTTGAATATAACGTAGATGTATCCCGCAAAGTGGTACAAATGTCGCACGCTGTTGGTGTTTCTGTTGAGGGTGAATTGGGTTGCCTCGGTTCTCTGGAATCCGGTCACGGTGAAAAGGAAGATGGTCACGGTGCAGAAGGCGTACTGAGCCATGATCAATTGCTGACCGACCCAAATGAAGCTGCTGAATTCGTCAAGTTGACGCAAGTAGATGCATTGGCGATCGCGATCGGCACCTCACACGGTGCGTATAAATTTACCAAGCCGCCCACAGGCGACACCCTCGCAATTAGCCGCATCAAGGAAATCCATGCGCGTATTCCAAACACTCACCTGGTAATGCATGGTTCTTCTTCCGTGCCACAAGAGTGGTTGGAGATCATCAACAAATACGGTGGCGCGATGCCTCAGACTTACGGTGTGCCGGTTTCTGAAATCGTCGAAGGCATCAAGCACGGCGTACGTAAAGTGAATATCGACACCGATCTGCGTATGGCATCGACTGGTGCGACCCGTCGCTATCTGTCCGAAAATCCAAAAGATTTCGATCCGCGCAAGTTTCTGGCAGAAACAACCAAGGCGATGCGTGCGATATGCAAGGCGCGCTATGAAGCGTTTGGCAGCGCCGGTCAAGCAAGCAAGATTAAGCCGATTTCACTGGAAGCGATGGCAAGTCGCTACGCTAAAGGTGAATTGAAAGCTATCGTCAAGTAATACGCTTTATTGCATGAAATTAAGAGGCGGTCTCAGGGCCGCCTCTTTTTATTAATAGTTGGTTTTTGTCGCTCCTGCTTCAAATCCCCTTCATTAAATCAAAAAAATTCCAGGGATAAGTATTATAAAAATAAGATACGTAGTTTATTTTTAAAGGAAACGGCAAGATGAGCAAGAATTTGGTGCAATTTATTATTGAAGAACAAAGGCATATTCCTGGTGCAACTGGTGATTTTACAGGCTTGCTCAACGACATTATTACAGCCTGTAAACAAATTGCCCATAGCGTAAACAAAGGTGCATTGATCGGTGTATTGGGTAGTGCTGGTAGCGAAAATATTCAGGGTGAAACGCAAAAGAAACTCGACGTCATTACCAACGAGATTTTTATCAAAGCCAATGAATGGAGCGGTCACCTGGCTGCGATGGCATCCGAAGAAATGGATGAAATCTACCCGATTCCGGCACAATATCCTAGAGGCAAATACCTGCTGACGTTCGATCCGCTGGATGGATCATCCAATATTGACGTAAACATTTCTGTTGGTACAATCTTTTCTATCTTGCGTTGTCCGGACGGTGTAAGCAATCCAACTGCTGCAGATTTTATGCAACCAGGAACAAAACAGGTTTGCTCGGGTTATGCTTTGTATGGCCCATCCACTATGCTTGTAATTACAACAGGTAATGGTGTAAACGGCTTTACACTGGACAATGACATCGGCGAATTTATGCTCACTCATCCCAAGATGAGCATTCCGGCAGATACACAAGAATTTGCGATAAATATGTCGAACCAGCGTTATTGGGAAGAGCCTGTTCAACGTTATGTGGACGAGTGTATAAAAGGCAAGACAGAAGGTGGTCGTGACAAGAATTTCAATATGCGCTGGGTAGCATCCATGGTTGCAGAAGTGCATCGAATTCTGACTCGCGGTGGTATTTTTATGTATCCATTCGACAACAAAGAAGTAGGCAAGGCCGGTAAACTGCGTTTGATGTATGAGGCCAACCCGATGTCTTTTATCGTTGAACAGGCAGGTGGTATGTGCTCTACGGGCCGTGAGCGTATTATGGAGCTTAAACCCACAGGGTTGCATCAGCGGGTACCTGTGATTTTGGGTTCAAAGAATGAAGTTGAACGTGTAGTAAGTTATCACAAGGGGATGTAAATATCGGCGGTGATAAAACGCCGCCGTAATGTCTCGAGGGTATCATTTAAAGCCTGGTTATAGGTAACATCGTAATCAGGCTTTTGAAGGTATCAAACTGATCTGAAAGAAATCAAATGTCCGCACTACATGAATCCAATCTGAACAGTTTACCGCTGATACACCGCGGTAAAGTACGCGACCTCTATGCGGTCGATGAGCAGCATCTGCTTATTGTGCAGACAGATCGTTTATCTGCTTTCGATGTTATTCTGCCTAATCCAGTTCCTGGCAAAGGGGAAGTGCTGACTAAGCTGTCAAATTTCTGGTTCGCCAAGTTGGGCCATATCATTCCAAATCATTTATCCGGCATTGCCCCGGAAAGTGTGGTGAAAACAGATGCCGATCGAGCACAGATAAAAGGCCGGGCTTTTGTGGTTAAACGGTTAAAGGCGTTGCCCATAGAAGCAATTGTACGAGGCTACCTGGTAGGTTCGGGCTGGAAAGAATATAAAGCCACCGGTTCGGTATGCGGTATTAAGCTGCCTGTTGGTATGCAAGAAGCGCAGAAGTTGCCGCAACCTCTGTTTACGCCTTCTACAAAAGCTGCAGTAGGCGAGCATGATGAAAACATTTCGTTCGATCAGGCAGTAAAGTTACTGGGTGAGGCACGTGCAAGCGAGGTGAGAACCGCCTCCTTGGCACTGTATAGCCAGGCAGCGGAATATGCGGCTAGCAAAGGCATAATCATTGCGGACACCAAATTTGAGTTCGGTATCGATGAAGCGGGCAAGTTGTACTTGATTGATGAGGCGCTCACTCCGGATTCCTCGCGTTTCTGGCCGTCAGAGGACTATAAGGTTGGCAGCAACCCACCCAGTTTTGATAAACAATATGTAAGAGACTGGCTTGAGGCATCAGGTTGGAACAAGCAACCACCCGCGCCTCAAGTGCCAAAAGATGTACTGAAAAAAACTGCAGAGAAATACGCAGAAGCCGTTAATCGTTTGATGCCTTTGTGAACTGAAGTCCACCTTCTATAAAGTGTTGTAAGCGGCTTATTTATTTCTTGTATGCGTCTTTTTTAAGCTTACGATAGAGTTCTTTTTCGTTATCAAAACGCATTTTTACAGCGGCCAACTCTTCTTCATTTTTACTGATATCTGAAGTAAATTTGGCAACCCTGCCTTCAGTTTGTGCAATGTCATCAATCAGAGATTGCGGAATTTTTTTGCCTTGCTTAGTGTGTGTGTCGACTTCTTTTTTGTGTTCGTCTAGCGTGGACTGCGTCGATTTCAGCAGTGTTTTGTTGCTGTCAATTCGTGCATTGATCAGTTCTAGGCTGCGATCACGCGCCATATCAATTTCTTTTTCATTGCTATAAGTATTCAACAATGCACTATCGCGCCGCTTTTGTTCCAGCTCAGCCTTTAATTCAACTCTTTTTTTTGCGTCAGACTCTTCCTTTTCACGAATTGTTTCAGGAGAAATTTTTTCAGCGCTTTTTTCGATAATGCCAGATTTTTTCAGCGACTCTCGTTCTTTGTTCGCATATTCGGGAGGAATGATTTCACCATAATGGGTGATACCTTGATCATCTACCCACTTATACAATTTAGCTTCAACATTTAGACTTAATACCAACGACAAAATAAATGTCCCATACAACAGTTTCGATTTAAGCATTTTTTACTCCATATTGCTCGCGATAAGCTTGAACAGCGTTAAGATATTGTCCTACGCCTTGATTGCACTGCAAATACTCTAGTAAGTCGTCTAATGTTGCAATCGCGATTACCGGAATATTGAAATTTCTTTGAACTTCCTGCACGGCAGATAGCCCGCCTTGGTCACGTGATATTTGTCCTAATTCCATTCTATCCAAAGCGATCACGACAGCGGAAGGTGTGGCTCCTGCATCACGAATTAAATCGATGGATTCTCGTACCGACGTACCGGCTGAAATGACGTCATCGATGATCAGTACCTTGCCCTGCAGCTCGGCGCCGACTGTGTTGCCGCCCTCGCCGTGATCCTTGGCTTCCTTGCGATTAAAACAATAGGGTACATTATGCCCCATGTCAGACAGGGCAATGGCAGTGCCAGCGGCCAAGGGTATTCCTTTATAAGCCGGGCCATAGATCATGTCAAATTGAATATTGGATGTGGTAATAGCCCGGGCATAAAATTGCGTCAGCTGTTTTAACGAGTTGCCGTCATTAAATAAACCGGCGTTAAAAAAGTAGGGAGACATGCGCCCTGCCTTGGTTTTAAATTCACCAAAGCATAATACTTTTTGCGCTATGGCAAAGCGAATAAAATCCTGACGAAAGGACAACATAACAAGTAGCGAGAGAAAGAATATTCGACATTATAATAGCGAGCTTACTCAATGGAGAATAATTGTGCGTGTAATTACGATAAATTTAAATGGCATACGCTCAGCGTTTAATAAAGGATTCTGGCCTTGGCTAAGCCAGCAAAATGCGGATGTAGTATGCCTGCAGGAGTTAAAAGCCCAGGCTGCAGACATAACAGCCGAAATGCTGGCTCCAGCAGGCTTTAATGGATATTTTCACTATGCCGAGAAAAAGGGCTATAGCGGAGTAGGCATATACAGCAAGCGCAAGCCGGATGCGGTTATCGAAGGGCTGGGGATACAGGAGTTTGATAGTGAGGGGCGCTACATTGAAGCCCAGTTTGGCAACCTCAGTGTGGTTTCCCTGTATTTGCCATCAGGATCGAGCGGCGAAGAGCGTCAGGCCGTTAAATTCAAATTCATGGAATACTTTATGCCGCATCTGCGTAATCTGCATGCAAGCGGGCGCGAAGTGCTGGTTTGCGGTGACTGGAATATTGCGCATACAGAAAAGGATTTAAAGAACTGGCGCGGAAACAAAAAAAATTCAGGGTTCCTGCCGGAAGAACGCGCTTGGCTTACCGAGTTATTTGAAGAGGTTGGTTTTGTAGACGTTTTCCGCAAATTGCACCCGCAACTGGAAGCTTACACTTGGTGGTCCAATCGCGGGCAGGCTTGGGCCAAAGACGTCGGCTGGCGAATCGATTATCAGATTGCCACACCTGGTATGGCGCAAAAGGCGCAGACAACAGGCATATATAAAGAGCAACGTTTCTCAGATCATGCACCGTTAATGGTGGATTACGAGAATCCGTAGCTTAAACTTTGTCGGAATTTTTTGGGTGAGTATTTTTCTCGATTTCAATTTGGCATAGTGCAAGCTGGGCTACGAGCTTTAACTTATAAGACTTTTGTTGTCCTGCAATAAATCCCAATACTACGCCGACTAATAGGCCCATTCCAAGAGATTTATTCGGAGCCAAGTTGATAACATTAGGCCAGATTGTTGCGGAAAAATAAAATAATGCCGCAAAAATTGCGGCACCGATAAGCGTAAAACTAACAACAACTATTTCGGATTTTGATTGAAGGCGATTAGCTAAATTTTGAAGCAGTGCAGCGTCATACCTTGCGTTATTCATGTTTTTCAAAGAACAGATGGTTAAAATATAATTTGCATTTTGCCTGATGAAGATCGCTGAAACAATAGATTGACAGGAATATAGGCAAGCAACATGAACGCTGTTGGGGACGCAAGCTTAACGGGGCTCAGACATGCCTTCAGCGATAGTTGGTGCGGATTCAACATTTGTTCCAGCAATTGCAGTAGCAGAGGCTGGAAAAACAGAAACTTGTTGAGCGTTTTTACTATGCTGTTTTTTCTGCGTCTCAATACCCAAGTTTTTTACAGCCCTGCCCAGCAACGATTTGCTGATGAAAATAATCATGATGCTGATGACAATGATGATCAAGATACGTTTTGTTGGTCGCGAAAAATTCATGGTAGCTCCTGCTTGGAAGATTCATGCCATGGGGCAACATTAAACAGTAACAACATGCCCGGAATAGCCAGTACGGCACACAGAAAAAAGAAATTCATCCAACCTATCGTTTCAACCAGCCAGCCGGTAGCAGCATTGGCAAACGTGCGTGGAATGGCTGCCAGACTTGTGAACAATGCAAACTGTGTAGCAGTGTAAGCCGGGTGCGTAGTTCGCGCAATAAAGGCCACAAACGCAGCGGTGCCTACTCCAACACCAAAGGCTTCCAACCCGATCACTAGCGCAAGTTGGGTGCGTTCCAACGCTGTAATTTCAGCGTGATAGCCCATTGCCGCCAGCCACGCAAAGCCGAAAATAGATACCACTTGCACCACGCCAAACAACCACAGTGCACGGTTGATGCCTATCTTTATCATCCATGCGCCGCCCAATAAACCGCCAATGACCGCAGGCCATAAGCCTGCATTTTTGGCGATCAATCCAATATCAGTTTTGGAAAATCCCATATCGAGATAAAAAGGCGTTGCCAATGCCGTACACATACTGTCGCCCAGCTTGTAAAACAGCAGAAAAGCGAGAATCAGCAGCGCACTGCTCCAGCCATTGCGGGTAATGAATTCGCGAAAGGGCTCGACTACCGCCTCCCGTAACGTTTTTGGAGGAGATGCACGGTGGGGTTCGCTGACCAGCAATGTCATCGCAACGCCGGGCAGCATAAATAATGCCGTGATGATAAACACCATATTCCAGGCCATAAAATCAGCCAGGATCAAAGATAGCGAACCTGGAATCAAACCGGCAATACGGTAGGCATTCACATGCACAGCATTACCCATGCCTAACTCAACATCGCTGAGTAATTCGCGCCGGTATGCATCCAGCACGATGTCCTGTGTCGCGCCTAAAAAGGCAAGCAACGTTGCGATATAGACAATGGTGCGCAATTCATTTTGCGGCGAAAAAGCACCCATTGCAGCGATTACGGCAAGCAAACCAAGTTGCGTTAAAAACATCCAGCCTCTACGCCTGCCGAGTACTGGTACAACATAACGATCCAGCAAAGGCGACCATAAAAACTTCCAGGTATAGGGAAATTGGATCAGTGCAAACAGGCCGATGGTTTTAAGATCGACATGTTCGCTGCGCAGCCAGGCAGGCAGAAGGTTAAACAGGAGATAGAGTGGCAGGCCCGAGCTGAAGCCGGTGAATACGCAGATGAGCATGCGCCGCGTGAAGAGTTGTTGCCAGACAGACATAAGTGCCCTTAAATAAAATTTTCGTATTTCCCGTCATTCCCGCGCAGGCGGGAATCCAGCAATAAAAATAGACCGCAAGGCGTACAACATTTGGTTTTGTCCCGCTTCGCTGGGATTTTAAATCGACTAGATTCCCGCCTGCGCGGGAATGACGCGCGTTTTATTATAACGCCGCCGCAATTTCCCTGAAGCTGTTCAACCCCGCCTCAAGATTGTCAATAATTTCTAACGCCAACACATCCGGCTCGGGCAAATTATCAAGATCAGCCAAGCTCTTGTCTTTCAGCCAGAAAATATCTAAGCTAGTTTTATCACGCGCGATGATTTGCTCGTAGGTGAATTTACGCCAGCGCCCTTCCGGGTTGCTCTGCTCGGTCCAGCTTTCTTTGCGCTTATGGCGGTTGAGCGGGTTGTAGTCGTTGATAAATTCCTGCAAGTCGTCAAAGCGCAGCGGTTTCTTTTTCAGAGTGTGATGAATATTTGTGCGGTAGTCGTAGTACCAGATTTCCTTTGTCCACGGCGTTTTGCTCGCCGCGCGGTTGTCGAAGAACAGCACATTCGCCTTCACACCATTGGCGTAGAAGATGCCGGTGGGTAGGCGCAGGATAGTATGCAGCTCGGTGGTTTCCAGCAGCTTCTTGCGCACCGTTTCGCCCGCGCCACCTTCAAACAATACATTGTCCGGCACCACCACAGCCGCACGTCCGGTGGTTTTCAGCATGGTGCGGATGTGCTGCACAAAGTTGAGCTGCTTGTTGGAAGTGGTCGCCCAGAAATCCTGGCGGTTGTAGGTCAGGTCATCCTTCTCCTGCTCGCCTTCATCGTTGGTGAAGCTCATCGAGCTCTTCTTGCCGAACGGCGGATTCGCCAGCACATAATCGTAGCGTTTACCGCTGTCGGCTACCAGTGCGTCGTTCGGTGACACCATGCTCTCGCCGTCGATCTCGCCAATGTTGTGCAAAAACATATTCATCAAGGCCAGGCGGCGCGTACCCGCCACGATCTCGTTGCCATTAAATGTATCGTGCTTGAGAAACGCCTTTTGCGTCTTGTCCATCTTGTGCGCTGCCACCAGGAAATCGTAGGCCGCAAGAAAAAAGCCACCCGTGCCGCAGGCTGGATCGGCAATGGTCTTGTTCGGCTCCGGTCGCATGCTTTCCACCATCGCGCGGATCAGGGCGCGTGGCGTGAAGTATTGCCCCGCACCGGATTTGGTATCTTCCGCATTGCGTTCCAGCAATCCCTCGTAGATGTCGCCCTTCACATCCGCGCCCATCGTCACCCACTCGGTTTCATTCACCATATCAATCAAACGATACAGCTTGGCCGGGTCCTGAATCTTGTTTTGCGCCTTGGTGAAAATCGTCCCCAGCATCCCTGGCTTATTGCCCAGCTCGCGCAACAGCGTCACGTAATGCACCTCCAGCTCCGCGCTTGGCTTTCAGGCTTTGCCAGTTATATTCAGCGGGGATACCCACCTTGCGGTTATACGGCGGCTGGCTGTATTCATCCGCCATTTTCAGGAAGATCAGATAGGTGAGCTGCTCCAGATAGTCGCCATAGCCCACCCCGTCGTCACGCAACGTGGTGCAGAAACTCCAGACTTTGGAAACGATAGATGCGGTTGCGTTCATAGGTTTGACTCCAACTTGCCATCATTCGGGAATGTGTTTGGCCTCAATCGTCCGTGAGAAATTAAGTGCGTCATTCCCGAAACGTTTCTGATCGGGAATCCAGCTTCTAAGCAACCGGAATTCTGGATCCCCGATAAAGACATTCGGGGATGACGAGCTGGTTGCTGAAGATTGGCGACCCTATTCAAACCAATTCTTCCCACAAATCTTTCCACGTCGGATTGACCTTCTCGATCAAGTTTATTTTCCATTGCCTGTTCCATTTCTTGAGTTGTTTCTCTCGCTCAATCGCTGTCACCATTTGGTCGCATAACTCGTAATACACAAGCGAGTGAACCGCATATTTTTCAGTAAATCCTTCAACCAGATCATTCTTGTGCTGCCAGATACGCTGAATCAGATTACTGGTTACCCCGATATACAAAGTGCCGTTATAACCACTCGCCAGAATATAAACCTGAGATGTTACTCAATGTCCCCTTTATTTCTGCGCCAGTTTTTTCTTCTTCTGCGTAACGGTTTTAGCCACGTCATTCAACGCTTCCAAATCCTGCGCATCGGCGGCAATGGCTTGTTCTGTTTTGCGTCGCGCATCAAACTGTTCATACACGGCACTTACCTGCTTTTCCATTTGCGCGTGGCTGATTCGCCCTGTGCCGGTAAGTAGAGATTTTTCGTTGAAGGCAAGCAACTTATCTATGTTGTCGCGCCAGTACGGAAGGGTAAGGTCTTTGCGCTCTTTCACACGCAGCTCTGCCGTCTCCAGGAAAATGACGGTCAGGCGGTTCAGGCTGTCCACTTCGTCGGCACTCAAATAGTTCTTGGCGGTAGTGATGTCAGCTTTGCGTACCACACTGCCTTTCCATGCGGCGAGGTTCATATTTGGTGCGTTGGCATCTGCGCGTTTGGTAATGAGTTCGGCAGCAGTGTTACCGGTCACGGCATACAGCAGCTTGTTTTGCGTTTCGGCAAAGAACATTTGGGTGGCTTTATCGGTAGCATCGTAGTCGCTCGACAAGGCAAGCAGATCACGGACTTTTTGATAGAAACGCAGTTCGGATGCGCGTATGTCGCGTATGCGTTCGAGCAGTTCATCAAAATAGTCAGCGCGGCCATTGGGATTTTTGAGCCGTTCGTCATCCATCACAAAACCCTTGATCAGGTATTGCTTGAGATGGGTATTGGCCCACTTCCTGAAATCCGTGCCGCGTGGGCTGCGAACTCGAAAGCCTATCGCCAGGATCATGTCCAGCGCATAAAAAATGATCTTGTATTGCTTGCCATCGGCGGCAGTTGTTAAATAATCTTTAACAACTGAATTTTCATTTAACTCATTATCTTTCAATATGTTAGATATATGAGTGCTGATATTGGGAACCGAGGTGGCAAAAAGCTCCGCCAATTGGCTTTGGTTCATCCATACGTTGCCATCACGAGCGTAAAGCGACACGGCAGCCTTGCCATCGGCGGTGTGGTAGATGAGGAGGTTTTGCTCGGCGGATTGGTTTTCCATGTAATTACCCCTTAATCCTTGGTTAGCTTCTTCTTGCCTAGTGGCAAATAATTCTCTGCCGAGATAACCCGCTTCCCCGTCATGCGCTGCTGTATCCACTTCTCGCTGCGCCCGTGCTTTTGCCAGGTTTCGCGGGCGCGATCCAGTGAGCGGGCGGGGTCGGCCATTTCCTGCATCCGCTCATAGCCCACCTTTGCCAGCCACAGCTTGATTGGCTCGGCCTTGGGGCTGGGCACAGACTGCACCAGACGCAGTAGCGTTTCGGCAGTGGCGACATCGGTGAGCCGCTGCTTGCCGTCATCAGCCGTCATTTTCAACTGGTAACAATTTGTTACCAGTTGACTGCCTTCCTTGTCCAAACGGCCTTTCAGCACCTTCCAATATTTTCTGGCGGTTTGATAGTCTGCCGCTTGCGTCAACACCTGCACGATGTCGATTATCGAAAAAAACCATATTTCCTTGGCCCCGTCATACACGCGGCGGATTTTATGTTCTTCAAACAGGGCGGGCTGGGGTTGCATGATCAAAACTCCATGCTCATCAAGAGCATCGCATCGTAGAGAACGAACGTTCTTCTGTCAATTGGATACATGAGCTCGTTTGGAACTGGGTTTTTTCCGCGGTTTAGCAGTAACGTCAGCCCGCTCCGCCTTGATGCGTGCCAGCAACACCGAGGCGGGTTCGTCGTGCGGGTCTTGCGGCACCAGTTGGCCGGCGTAGGCTTTTTTCAGGATGGACTGGCGCAGGGCTTCGGCTTGTTGCAGGGCGTTGGTGATGGTTAGGTCGAGTTGGTCAACTTCGGAAAGCTTGCCTTCGATCAGTTCAACAATTTTTTCCTGTTCTGGCAGTCCCGGAAAAGGAACCAGAACGGAGCGAATATTTTCGAGGTTCAGCCCCGGCTTGCCTGCTCCATAGGCCATATCACTGAGTTGTTTGCGGCCAGCCGCTTCCGCGACGATGAACCAGTAAAGAAACCGGGGAAAGACCTCAGTCGTCGGACGGCAGAGTGCAACATGCTGACTAACGTATGCGGTGCCAACGTCTCGTTCGACCAAAGCAGATTTCGTGACATTGGCACCAGTAATGGTAATCAGTAAATCACCTTTTTTTACTCGCGTTCTCAATCCCTCTGCCCGTTCAGGGATAGAGACGAAAGCAATGTCATTCAAGTCTAGTCGGTCATGTTTGATATTCTGGGCGCGAATGAACAGGTCGCCTGCCGCCGCGTAATACTGTGCCCAGCCACGCGACCCAGAAGTTAGGAAGTCGAGTAAATTTCCCAGAGTTTTTTCAACCCAGACACCGTCTGAAGAAGCAGAAGTTAGCTTACCCTCGAATGCGTGCTTCAGCAGCGCCTGGCGATACACCTTGAGCTGTGCGCGTGCGGTCTTCAGGTTTTCGATGCCCTTGTCCAGCTCGGAAAACAGCTCCTCGATTTTGGCGACGATGCGGTGTTGTTCGTTGAGTGGAGGGATTGGAAAATCATAATTCCAGAGCAAAGCTGGATCAACGTGAGGTATGCCGACACCTTTGGCTCGCGTGTTTATTTGCTGATATTTTGACTGCAAAAAATAGAAGGCATAGTCATTGACCATTGATGGAAAATAAATGCGAACCAGTGTGCTGCCAAGTGCGCCATTCATACCTTTCCCAACCAGACCTGAACGTGAGCCGTCCCATACCATCAAGAAATCTGTTTCATAGCAAAGCCGACAACCCACGCCATCAGTCCATGTGTGAATCACATTTTCTTCAAATGCCTGAATATCAACGTATGGCAAATTGTGTGATGCGGTTTTTGTTTTAGATTCGTTCTTCGGTTTCTTCCCTTTTTCGTTTTCCACGAAATCACCGAGCTTCACTGCTGCCCACGAGTTTGGTAGTTTTAGCATTGTGTTATCCATGCTCGCCATAGCTTTCAGCCCAGGCGGCAAATTCCAGCGGGCGCAAGCCAAAGCGGATGGCATTGCCTGCGTGCAGTGTTTTGAATTCTGCAATTGCCAGCGCAATAAAGCGCGGCTGATCTTCTGCCGCCACGCTGGCGGGCATGGTTGCGCGGATGGCCGCTTCGTCCGGTGCCAGCCCGCCGCGCACGATGGCGCAAACCACGGTGGTGAGTTCATTGCGATAGCGCAGGCGGAAGGTGTCGGGCGGCACCAGTTGTTGTTGCACCGCAACATATTGCTGGCAGGAGCGTTCATAGGCCCATACAAACACATCGCGCAGCAGCTCTATGCGGTTGAGCTCATACACGCCGAGCATGGCATCGATATAAGCTTGTTGCGGCACGTCGATAAAGGAGAGTGGGCTCAGGTTGCGCTGGATGAGCGGGATATTGGCCGCCAGCCGCGACACGCGCTTGTTGACGTCTTCAAACGGTTGCAAATAAGGCAGGTGCACCATCAGGAAAAATGATTGTTCGAACGGGTCGCGGATTTCTGCGGCCATGTTGACCACGATGCCAAATAGTTCCTGCAAACGTTGCGGCATGGCAATGGGCAGATAAACGCTACCGCTGATTTCCACCGGGCGATTGCGGATGCGACCGCAGCTGAGCGGATCGGGCATCAGGCCATCGGAAAGGAATGCGTGCAGGGCGATGATGGTTTCCGGATTGACGCCTGCGTGTTCGGTATCGCGCACCAGATATTCAATCGCGGTTTTGTGGTTGAGGATCATCTGGGTTTCCAGTGCGTCCTTGCCTTCGGCGGCCTGGCCGAATTCGATCAGGCGTTTGGTATCGAGGCGGCTATAGGTGTTGCCTTCAAGCCTGGATGAGGCCCAGGAGAGATCGATCAGCAGCCGGTTGAGAATGTCGCGCGCGAAAGTGCCGGCTGCGGTTTGCTCGGCCGGAGAGCGGCCCAGGCTGTGCAGTTGGGTGAGCAGAGATGCGGGCAAGTAAGCTGTCTGGTTGGGATGATATTGCTCCAGAAAGCCGATCTGGTAAGCGATGGGCTTGCGCTGCTGTAGCGGCTGGCGCACATAGGCTTTGATTTGTTCGCCTTCGGCGGAAAGGGGGATATAGGTCTCGCCGTTTGCCTGCACCATTAGGGGTTCGAGCACTGCGTTCAGTGTGCCAGTGATTGGCGCAAGCCGGTATTTGATTGCCCTCCCTTCGCCTTCGGTTTGAATGCGTTTTTGCTCGACCAGCGTTGCCAGGCGGCGCTGCAAGGTGCGCCGCGGCATGTGGGTTGCCAGTTTTTGCGCGATGCCTTCCAAGCCCATACCCTCGGGGATTGGGGCGATCAGATCAACGATCTGGTCTAGCTCTTTGGTTGAAACTATTTTTGGCATAAGCTTAGTTTGTTGTGGCGCGATTAGCAGTATCGCGCCATTTTAAATGGCGCGCAATTGAAATTTTGCGTGCCATATCATTTCACCGCTTGTTTCAAAATTGCGTTGAGGTATTTACCATGCAGCGTGGAATTTATTACAACACATTGAATAATGTAAATAATTTATAATAGATGTGACTATGACTGGCTCGGTATTTTTTATGCCACCAGCACTTCATTGAGTTCATCCAACAACGGTTCCAACTTTTCCCCAAATAGTTGATACATTTTGCCCAGCCCGCCCTGGCTATCGAACGGGGTCATGTCGAGGTCGTCGCGCTCGATGTGAAAAGAGTTGGCGATGTGGTCGCGCACCATGCGCAGCCAGTTCATTTGTTCTTCGTTGAACTTGTTACCGCCGCCGGAGTGGTGTTTCATCACCCAGTTCTGAAAGTTGCGGCGCACGGTGTCGTCGAAGGTGGAAAGTTTGGCATCCATACCGCACACGCGGCGGATCAGCGCGACCAATGCAGTGAGTTCGCTGACGGGCTGAGCGCCTCTGTAGTCGTCCAATTGGCGGTAGGCTTGCCATACGCGCAGCGGGGCGAGCTTGGGTTTATCAGCTTTAAGCTTATCCAGCACCTGGCGGATCAGGTCAAAGCTGAGTTCGCGTCTTCTATGTGGCTGGCTGAAGAAGATGGTAAGGGCGGTAATGTTGTCTTGATTGGCTTTCAGGTAATCGGCAAATTCATCGCTTAGGGCTTGCGCGTTGTTGGCGGCGTCTTTGTCCCACTCGGCACGCAACACGCTGTCGATATTGTCGTGGTCTATGGTTTGCTCTTTGTCGCGGCGGATGGTTTCGATGAGTTCGACCAGTTCGCCATTCAGCACTTTCGCAGCCTCAGACACTAATTGCTGTTGCGCCAGTTCGCGCTTGTCGTCGCCGGGATCGAAGCCAATTGGCAGCTTTGCCAGCTCCAGTGCGCGGGCTTCGATGTTGTCGGCATCAATCGCGCCGAACAGTTTGCCGACAAGCTGGGTGAGTTCCATGCCACCGGTTGCCTCGCGGATGCGCCGCTGGTCATCGACATCCAGTTGTTTATTGAGCCGAGCCAGCCGCCCTGCCAGAGAGCTTACGGTATCT
>Ga0315281_10003959_pt1 | contig 21607 bp, 39 predicted proteins | sample YL17G07_0_MG_FD_204540 | JGI IMG/M metagenome (GOLD analysis project Ga0315281, IMG submission 204540) | Sediment microbial communities from Yellowstone Lake, YNP, Wyoming, USA - YL17G07_0 | ecosystem: Environmental > Aquatic > Freshwater > Lake > Sediment | place: USA: Wyoming | collected... | reverse complement strand
TGGAAGTTTATAGATGGTGAACGATTGAAGTTTCTTGATGTGGATAACCCCACAAGGGATTTTAGTGGGACATAATTATGATTGCGTTTACATTCATAGATAGTACCTCGTTGGGGAGTAAGAGACACCCGAAACCAATTGCGTATGAAGATATTAATGTGCCGTTAAATAGGGTAGTGAATTTGACACAAGTGAATGTACGAAAGAGTGTGGGGGCGTTGATTCGATTTGAAAGTGGTCCATTTAGAGAGAGGCATGATGGTGGATTACCTATATGTAGTGCATCAATACTAACAGCGAGTGGGTATCCAAGGAATGATGGGGATGAATATTTCTTTAGTAGAGAAGAGGCACTACTATTAAGTGTGGTTCTAGATACGCTAGGCCCATTAGTAGCAACAGAAGGCATGTTAAGGGTGACATATTATGGGTAAAAAACGCCGGCAATCATGGGGTTGTGCTATTTTCTTGGTTGCGCTCTATATAATGGTACTCAACGGGCTTGCTTTTGGGCAGGTTACAACGGGCACAGTTTTTTCAAAGACAGAAGATGGAGTAGGAAATAAAATTACCTCGACAGTAGTGGGACCAGCGAGGGGATTGGATGTTAATGTCATTGCAACAACGGGTGGTAGTACCTATTTAGATGCAGATAATATAGCGAACCAAACAGCGAGTGCGGTACACGGTCAGACGTATATGTACAATGGGGCAACCTGGGATAGGGTACGGGGAGATACGACGAATGGGGTATGGGTCAATTGTAAGTTAGGGTGTGGTGCAGGGGGCAGTACAACAATAACAGGATTGATAACAGTAGCGGATGCAGGAAACTCAACACTAGTGACATTGGGCATAGGTGGAAATTTTACAGGGGCAGCATTTGATCTCACAAACTATGCAAGTTGGAGTGTGAGTGTATTTGCAAATGTGGGGTCAGCAGCAAGTGGATTAACGATTGAATGGTCAGAAGACAATGTAAATTGGGGGGCAGCAGACGTAACGACGTATGTATCAGCACAAACAAATATGGCGTCATTCGGGCATAAGGCAAGGTATGTACGCATAAACTATACAAACTCAGGAGTAGCACAGGTTACATTTCGTGTATATGCATGGGCACATCCATTTGTACGACAAACACGAAAGTTTGTGGGTAATGCATTAGAGGATACGGATACAGCACAGATTGTTATTTCATCATTACAAGGTCATACAACAGCGGGTGGGGGAGCATGGGTACCTGTTAAAGTGAATCCATCAGGGGCATTAACAGCAGATGTAACACAAGCAACATCGCCGTGGGTAGTGAGTGGCACAGTAGGTGTCAGTAATGCATTTTTATTGGATGCGACGTTCACAGGTAGGTGGACAGCGGCAAGTCTCGATGCTGATGCAATTGCCAATGAAACCACTACTTCTGTGCATGGGAAATGTTACCTATATAATGGAGCAACTTGGGATAGGTGCCGAGGCAGTGTTGCAAATGGTTTAACAGTGAGTGTAAGTAATGCAACATTAGCAGTGACACAATCAGGTACATGGAATATAGGAACAGTGACAACAGTGACAACGGTAGCAGCAGTAACCAGTATCACGAATACAGTGACAGTAGCAGGAAATAAGACGAATAATAATGCGGCACCTGGGGCGACGAATGTAGGAACATTACCATGTGTAGCAACAGCAGTAGCACCGACACAGACAGAAGGTAATCAAGTAGGATGTTCAGTAAATTTGAGTGGGGCGCAACGAGTAATAGAGCAGAACGCAATAGCAACAGCGAATCTGGATGGAAGTTGTCCAAGTGGAGCGGCATCATTTACTGTAGCAGCAAGTAATGCAAGTAGAACATGGTTATCAATGTGGGCAAGTCCAGCGAATACAGATGACGTATATATTAAACTTGGAGCAACAGCCACAAATGCAGATGGGAGATTTGCACCAGGACAACCATTGAATTTTACGAGTGGGAGAATATACACGGGAGTTGTGGATGCATTCCCTGCGAGTGGGACCCAGGCGGTTTGTGTTCTTGAGTTAAATTAAGGGGTGTGGGCATGAGGCATAAAGTTATTATAGGAATAGTATTAGCGATTATATTATGTGCAAGCGAAGCATTCGCACAAGGGGCAGGAGTAGGACCAGCACCAGGAGTAGGGTTGCAAGATGAAGGCACGACACAAGGGAGAGTGCAGATATTAAACTGTATAGGAACAGGGATTGTATGTAGTAAGTCAGGTGTAACAGGTACATTGAGTGTAACTGTCACAGGTATAACAATTCAAACTTTTACATCGGGTAGTGGTACATATACAACACCTGCAAATGTAAAGTGGATTAGAATACGATTAGTAGGAGGAGGAGGAGGAGCAGCGGGATCAGGAACAGCAGCGGGAACATTACCGACGATAGGCGGAAATACAACATTTAGTACATTGACAGGATTTGGGGGAAATTTTGGTATTATTGCATCGCCTGGGGTAAATGGTGGGGCTGCAAGTGGTGGAGATTTAAATATTGCAGGGCAGAATGGTGGATCGGGGAATGGTGCGGCAAATACGGCAGGATTGAGTGGTGGGAGTAGTACATTAGGGTTTGGTGGATTTGGTGGTCCGGTAAATGGGCCTGTACCGGGCTTGAATGCAAGTGGGTATGGTGGTGGTGGTGGTGGAGCAAGTGCAGCGAGTGGAAATCCGGGCGGTGCGGGGGCAGCAGGAGGATATGTTGAAAAGATTATTAATACGCCAGCAGCGACATATTCATATGCAGTAGGAGCAGCAGGTACGGCAGGAGGAGCGGGGACACTAGGAGCAGCAGGTGGTGCTGGTACTGCGGGAGTTATTATCGTAGAAGAGCACTATATTTGAGTAAGATAAAACTTTGAGTAAGATAAAACGGGAGTAATTATGAGATATACAACACCGTATATGAATTTTATAATGACTCCTCCACGACAGAGTGAAGCAAAGTATGAGATGTATCGGCCATCAGTGAGTACGATGCGAATAGTATCGAATGAAGGAGGAGGAACAGGACTGGGGCAGTTACCAAGTGTGCCGGTTATGAGTATGGGAAGTAATGAGCAGCAATCATGGGTCATGCCGGTCGTAATCATTGTCGTAAGTGCGATGGCGTTGATGACACTGTATGCGGTATTGAGTAAGAGGTAGCTATGGCAGACTATTTTGAAACGGAAGCGATTGAGGGAGAAACACCCTTTAAGTGTTATGTGTGTGGGAAGATGTTGATAGTCGATATTGAAGGGGAGTATATCGTGAAGTTGCAGTGCCCTCGATGTAAGACGAAAATTACGTTGGAGAGTCGAAAGGCGTTACCAGACACATTGGTTGTGAAACACGGAGAGTTAGTAAAACTTTAACTATTGGAGGTATCAGATGAAAGTATTTTCAACGATTATCTTGTCAGTAGTGCTGGTGGGTGGGTTAGTGGGATGTAGTAAGACATTGACAGAATTGCGAACGAATGGGGATGCAGTAGTCGATAATGTGACCGGATTTGCAAGTCAGACCATTAGTACAGTGGGGGCGATTGTGAAGAAGTTGATTGGGGTGGGGTTTGCAGTGTATGATATGGGGAAGAAAGTGGTAGAAGATACAAAGGATAATGTAGTGACAGTGAAAGATGTGGTAACGGGAGCGTCAACAACTCCGACGGCTCCGTAGGTGAGAACATGAAATCATTTGCACAAATGTCAGCGGTACCACGGACAGAAGAGTATATCGGAACAGGGGATGGGGCGATTTATAAGACAGTGGATAAGATGAAGAATATCATACAGGAATCATCGAAGAATACGTATGTGCGGGAGTGGGCGAAGAAGATCGTAGCGAGAGTAAAAGTAAATGATAGAAAGGGTGAGGCATCGGCAATTTTTGATTTTGTGCGTGATAATGTGCGCTATACGAAAGACCCACTGGGGTTTGAATATTTGCAGACGCCTCCGGTACTACTAGAGGATATACGACTCTATCAAGAGGGGAGAGGGGATAGACCAGTGGGCGACTGCGATGATGATACATTACTGGCATTATCACTTTTGAAGAGTATCGGATTCAATGTGGCGATTAAAGTGGTATCATTTAGTCCGAGTAAGAAATTTGGACATGTGTATGGAATGGTGCAGATTGGATATGAGTGGGTGCCGTTTGACTGTGTGAGACCAGATCAAGACATGGGGTGGGAGTCGAAAGATCATACACGAGTGATGGAGACAATTATATGAAAAATCCAGCATTTAAAGCACGAAGTCGAAGTGGGAGCCGAGTGTCAAAGAAAGCAACATCATATAGGAAAGAAGGCGAATTAATTATATTTAGATTGTATGGGATAGATATTGTGTCTGTGGGGAAAAATAGTATTGTATTGGATAGTGGCGGATATAAGACAGTAATAACAAAACGACGGATGAATCAGATTTCTAAAGAATTAGATTTAGGGTTTTATGTGTACGCTAAAAAAGGGGTATGGTGGGTTGCGTTTCATACCGGATTTGGCAGGGATGATGCTAAATTTTATGACGGTATGGGATGGTTAAGGTCATAAATAGGAGATGGAGACGATTATATAGGAGTATTTATGTACACATATCGAAAGTTATCAGGGTCGAATTCGTTAGAGGGGGCGGACGGCATATTCGATGATATTACGACGAGTATACAATCAGCGACAGCAGGGTGGTTTGGCATGCCAAGTTGGGTACGATCATACTGGGCAATTGTAAAAGCAAAAGTAAATGATATTCTTGCAACAGGTCCGAAAATATCGACGTATCAGCGACGAATTGCAGTAGCACAACAGACACTATTAAAGCGCGGAAATACAACGGGGGCAGCGGCATTGGGGGATGAGTTATTGAAAATTCAAGATGATTTGGATAAGTGGTGGAAGGTGAAGGGGTATATTGATACGTATATGCCACAGTGGGCAATGTTAGATACGAATGAAGTAATTGTACAGCCAGGCAGTGGGGTAGGGATTGTACCGTTTATTTTAGCAGGGATGGCATTGACAGCATTGGCCTTTGTGATTAATACAGGAATGGCATTGGTACAAGATTATGCGTTTAAGTCACAGCTAACACAAGCGGTGATTGACCATAAAATATCGACAGGTCAAATGACAGATATTTTGAGTATACCATCAGGCGAGGGGGCGATTGAAAAGGTGATAGGAAAAGTGGGGGCAGGGTTAGGGTTTGGTATTCCGACAGCGTTGTTAGTGGGTGGGGGCATTTATTTGGCATTCACGACAGGGCTACTAAATAAGGTTGTGAGTGGGTTATTTGGTGGGAGTGCATCGTCACAGAGTAGTGGAGGGTAATATGGTAGCACTAGGGGCATTAAATCTAATTGAGAGTGTACGGGCGCGGTTGCAAGAACAAATTGGAAACTTTTTGCAGGGGAGAGCGAAGTTGAGCCGGTTGATGAGTAATCCGAGTTTGCAAGTACAAGGTCAAGCACAAGGATTGTATGCAGTGCAGACAGCATTGGAAGTGAGGTTACAGGATGAGATTACGCCAAAGATACAAGCGATTAATATGGGAGTGTGGAGTGCAAGTGATGCTTTAGCATTGGGTGGGTTTACGGCACAGATTATACGACAGATTAATGATGTAAATAAGTTAGAGAGACAGGGGGGTGGGGGCGTATCGTCTGGCATGTTTGATATGGATATAAGTACGATAGCGATCGGTGGGATTGTATTGGTAGGATTAGGGATAATGAGTGGGGTATTATTTAGTGGGAGATCAACAACTTAAATCCGGTATCATTCTGGCAAAGGAATGAGAAGGATTCACGTCATGGTCCCTGAGCACGTAGAGGTACGTGATACAAAAGGTACAGGGAGTACCATGCAGAATAGTAGAAGTGTAATATAAACAAGGAGGTAGATATGACACGGTTAGGGAGTTTTATTGATGTGACGACATTGGTATCTATTGTGACGAATGGGACGTTGACGTTCGCACACGGGTTGCCAGCATCGCCGGATTTTGTGTTGTGTGTGGCAGCAGCAACAACGGGTTCGGCGTCTGGTTGGCAATCATGGACACCAACATGGGATGCAACAAACGTGACGATTCAGAATACGGGGTTTGTGCAAACCGTGAATGTACGTGTGATTTCAGTAGTGGCACATAGCGTTATTCGATAGTAGAAGTAATGGGTTTGCCAGTTCCTAGAAAAACTGGCACTTAATAGAGGGGGAGGAAGGCATGAGAGTAGCGAGTGAAGCATACTTGGATGAAAAAGTAAGAGATAGAGTATTGGCAGAAATTAATAAAACAGAGATAGTGAATGAGTTTCATAAGTTATATTATGATAATGCTCAGCTAACGTGGATGACGACAAAGTGGAAGGGTATTCATGTGGCGAAGTGTCCATTGGACATGTGGCAGTATCAAGAGATTATACAGGACACACAGCCAGATGTGATTATTGAGACAGGGACATGGCATGGAGGGAGTGCGGTATTTTTGCGAGACATGTTACGATTGTGTGGGAAGAGTCGAGGGATAGTAATAACGATTGATGTAGCTCCGGTAGGAATATTTACAGAAGAAGATGGAATTATTCAGGTGGTGGGGGATTCAGTCAGTGATAAGATTGTCGAGTCAGTACAGAAATATATAGGGAAAAGTGATAAGGTGATGGTGATTTTGGACTCAGATCATAGTCAAGTACATGTACAGAATGAGTTAAATATGTGGGCGAGGTATGTATCGGGAGGATGTTATTTAGTAGTGGAAGATACCAATATAAATGGACATCCAACTAACATTGAACATGGTCCTGGACCAATGGAAGCAGTAGAAGAATGGTTAGTAGAGCATCCAGAGTTTCAACATGATCCGTATAGGGAACGGTTAATGATGACATTTAATCCGAAAGGATATTATAAACGGTTAGGGAGTGTGGAGGGAGAGAAGATATGAGATTGGACCCAGAAACAAAGTTAGAAGATATGGTCGTAGGGAATCATAAGCGAGCACATTTTCTTGTGTGCTTATTGACATTGGGCATGGTGCCGATTGAGTATCATGTGGCATCATCACGATTATCCTATCCATTAAATGGAAAAGCAGTAAGCGTGATTGTCAAAAGATTTGAAGTGGGAAAAGCCAGAGATTATTGTGTAGAGAATTTATTGAAGATGCCAAAAGAGACACGACCAGATTATATGTTCTTTTTTGGCGATGATATGATTCCAGAGTATGACGCATTGATTAAGTTGTATGCGGAAATGGCAACAGGGAAGTGGGATGTATTGACAGGGTTATATTATTTGAAGATCAATGATCCGGTGCCGTTGACATGGAGAGAAGGCACGGTCGGATATATGTATCCTGGAATACATTATAAGGTTGGGGAAGTGATTGATGTAGATATTACAGGAATGGATTTTACACTCATTAGTACAGAGTTTTTGGAGAAGATGCAGAAAGAGATTAAACCTCCGTATTTTCAAACGGGACCAAGTACATTACCGTATGCGAAGTATTATGAGGAGAATACAATTGTCACGTATACAGAAGATGTGTACTTTTTGTATAAGGTAAGACAGTGTGGTGGAAGGATAGGTGTCCATACAGGGGTGAAGGTAGGACATTATGATGTAAACACAGGGATGATATTCTAAGGGGGAATGAGAAATGGCATTGGAAATTCGTACAGTAGGGGAACATGCAGCACAGGAAATTACAGCAGATAAAGATTTTAGTGAGATACCGATTACAATGGAGCAACGATTAGATATTGCGTGTGGGCAGCAGTTACAACCAGGATGGACAGGGATGGATATTGCAGATATTATTCTTCCGTTGGGGGCGAAAGCGAATTATATTCATCATAATGTGTTGTCATTTCCGTGGCCGATTGAAAGTAATAGTATTTATGAAGCACGATGTTCACATTTTGTTGAGCATATTCCTCATCAGTTAGAAGGGAGTGATATTACGAGGAACGGTCTTGTGTTGTTTATGGAAGAATTATATCGAGTGATGATGCCACAAGGCATTGTGACGATTATGGCTCCATATTATAGTAGTCAACGTGCATGGCAAGACCCGACGCATTGTTTTTCAGATGATACTGAAATATTAACGCGAGTAGGATTTAAGAAGATTACAGAATTAAAAATTGGAGAAGAGGTACTAACTCGCAATATTAAAACAGGTGAAACAGAAATTGTCCCAGTTGTAAATACTATATTTGAGGCATATAAAGGACGAATGCTTCATTTTAAGAGTTTAAATATGGATATGTTAGTAACTCCAAATCATGATTTATTGGTAGGTACGAATAATAAGAATTATCCTAATTGGAGAGTATGTAGAGCAGATGAAATGTTAGAATTGAAAGGGCATCATTCTCGTAAAGGCATTGGTACAATTGATTGGTGTAGTGGTGATACAGAAGGATTTGAGATTAATAGAATAGCGAGAAGTCAGTTTTATAAAAAGAATATATATTTGCCTATTCAGTATGATGCGGAATTATTTATGAGGTTTATGGGATGGTTTTTGTCAGAGGGGTCATTGAAACAAAATAAAGGAAAAACAACGTATCAAATTGAAATTCATCAGACGAAAAATGTTCATGAAGATAATTATAAAGAGATTGTAAAGGTAGTACAAGAGTTAGGTTTTAGGCCACAGTTAGGAAAAGATAGAGTGAGTTTTTCGTCAAAAGATTTATTTGCGTATTTACAGCAATTTGGATATTCACACGAGAAATATATTCCTGTTGAGTTAAAGGAATGTGGTATTGAATTACTTCAATGTTTACTTGATTCGTTGTTAAAAGGTGACGGGACAAAAAATGGTAATGGATTTACGTATGGCTCAGTATCAAAGAGATTATCGGATGATGTTCAAGAAATTGCATTGAAGTGTGGGTATCGTGCAACACAGTCAATTGAGCATCGAGTAGGTAAACAGTGGCATATTAATGGAAGGTCTGGCGAGCAACGAGATATGTATTTAGTGTTTATTTCTCAGCCAGCAGAATTATATTATCCTCAACCGGAAATAGTTGAGTATGATGGAAATATTGCATGTGTGACAGTTGCAAAAAATAATACGATTTATGTGCGAAGAAATGGACGAGGAATGTGGGCGGGGAATTGTCGCTGTATTACAGAGAATACATTTCGATACTTTGATAAGAAGTGGCTTGAGGCATTAGGCATGGGGCATTATAATATTAATGCTGATTTTGAAGTGTTGACGACAAAGATGATTCTTGATCCAGAATATGAGTCAAAGAATGAATCAGCAAAACAGAATGCGATTCGTCACTATATCAATGTTGTGTTAGATATTCATATTGTATTGCGTAAACGTGAGGTACGATAAGGAGAAAGTATGAAGAAGATTATATTGGCGATAGTGATGTGCCTCATTCCAGTGATGTCATATGCAGCGTCAGCGACATTGACATGGACACCGAATACAGAATCAGATTTAGCGGGATATAAGATATATCGTGGGAATGGAGTGTGTGCAATAGGACCATTGCAACCATTGTTGGTGGGGGGAGTGGCTGTGAGTATAGTAGCTCCAATAAATACATATGTAGATACGACAGTACCGGCGTTTGATGGAAGTTTGTGTTACGAATTGACAGCATTTGATACATCAAAGAATGAATCAGTACATAGTGTGAGAGTGACAAAACAGGTGAATCTCATCCCTCCGGTGGCTCCGGTGGGGTTGACAGTGGATGTCATTCCATAAGGAGCCTATGGGCGAGAGTGTGGTGTTATATATTATGGTGGTTTGGAGGATAGATAGTATTCCTCCTGTGAGAGGCAGGACATGGGGCAACCTGTGATAAACCTCTCATCCCTCCCCAGAGGTTTGCTTGTGACTACTGGGAAAAGAAAAGGAACAAGCATTTAATAGGAGTAGATATGCCAAAGCGATTGAATAAATCGGGACGTGGGAGTACGAAGATACCAAAGGGCGCGGTGTTGATCTATGATGATATAGAAGAGATAAAAGCAACAAAAGGGAGAAAGTCAAACTGGCCTGGTGAGAAGTTTGTACATAAGTTTGGAAAGCGTGGAAGTAAGATATATGGATTACCGAATGGGCAAATACTTATAGTAGGGCCAAGACCATTATGGGATACGTTTGAGTATCCAGATGAATAGAAGATAATGAAAGATGTTTTGCGTAAGGCCAAGACGAATCATAAAACTGAGAGGGGGTGGAGTAGAATATGGCAGAAGAGAACTTTCTTGTTAATCCTCCACATAGGTTAAGAAGGAAGAGGAATCCGATAGGTGAAACCTTAGTGACGATAGGATTGAATCCTAGTAGGAGAAATCCAATGACACAAAACCCATGGTATGGACATTCAGAAGGACATCGTATAGCCGCATTGATGCGGTGGGGTAAGATATCGCGTGGTAAGATTCGTAAAAGACGAAAGCATGTAGTGAAGCATAAAAGAAAGCATGTAGTAAAGCATAGGCGTAGGGCAAAAGGATTTATTGGCCCTACTATGCCGTATAGTTCATTTATGGCAAGTATGGGCAGAGGTAAAGGAGGATATAAGCCTGAGAGTAGAAGTAGTGGACGTGGTTTAAGTTTTATGGAGAGTATGGGTCGTGGTAGAATAGGTCTTAATCCAGCAAAAAGGAGAAAGCATATGGCAAAGAGGCATAGGAGTCGGAAGAGTAATACATGGTTTGGTCAACCGCGTCGGCATCGTCGGGCAAGTAAGAAAGGATGGAGGAAGGGCCATATGTTGCTGATGGGTACGAAGCGTCGGAGACGAGTACGACATGCAAATCCAATGGTGTCAGCGAATCCGAGGCGTCGGCATCATGTGCGGCATCGGCGTCGGCGTAATCCAGCATTGGGCATGGCGACGTTTGGACAGTTTACGTCAAGTGTTATGAATGTGCGGGAGTGGGGGCCGTTGGCGATTACGGGTGGATTGTCAGCGATTACAGGAGCGGTTGTTCCTGGTATGTTAGGTGTGTATAATCCGTGGATGAAGTATGGAGTACAGACCGCGGTGGCTATTGGTGGCGGTATTGTAGTGGAGAAAGTGGTAGATCGGCGTCACGGTCAAGCGTGGATGATTGTAGGTGTGGCGATGGTCGGGTATCAGTTGTTGAAGGAGTTTGTGTTACAGCCGTATTTCCCACAGTTTGCAGTGGGATTAGGAGATTATCAGAGTTATTATCCTGAGAGTAATGCGGACGATGTAAGTCAGCGTATTGATGCATTTCCCAGTGCAATGGGCGCATTTCCAAGTGCGATGAGTGCATATCCAGGTGTAGGTGAAGTGGGCGCATATCCGTATGATGGAGCGGGATACTAACTGACGCAATTTCGCGTAAGTCAGGTATGAAATCCATGATGTGATTCTTTAATAGATGTGCCCTGTGTGGCCTATATGGTAGGTGTAATGATGGCAGATCCAATGAAGAGTCAAGAGTATCGTACGCAGCGTTCAGAGTTGCCTGAGGACCTCTGGCAGCCGTTAAGTAATATAGCGGCATAACATAGCAATGTGTTATGAGAACTCTGTGAATTCGGTAGAACTCCTCAACGAGGACAATGCCGAGCCAAACCTTAGAAATTAAGGAAGGTGTAGAGAGCAGAAATGAATGTATTAAATCTTTCGCCAATTCGTGAAGCAAAACAAGTGTTGTTAGGGACGATGTTTGGGAATGGTAATCTTGATCCGGTATATACTGAAAAAGCTAGAGTAAGGGTGTGTCATTCATCTATTCAATTTCCGTATATGTTTTGGAAATTACAGATGTTGTATCCGTTAGTTGGGTCATTTCATTTTTATAAAAGATCGAATAACGGATATTCTGATACTCCTGTATATATGAGTCATTCTAGAGTAGATAGATATTTATGGCATATTTATAAAGATATGTATGTGCATAAAGGAAGAACGATGAGACTGAATGTATTAAGAAGAATGACTCCTTTAGCGTTAGCGGTATGGTATCAAGATGTTGGAACACTTGTAAAAGATTATGAGTATCGTCCATACGTGAATTTAGCTACCCATAGATATTCTTTGGAAGAAAATGAGATAGCATGTCGGTATTTTAAAGAACAATGGGGGTTAGATTTTCATGTATTGCAGCAAGAAGGTAAAAGTACTATGCAGTACTTTATACGATCTTCAAAGGATAGTGCTGCAAAGTTTATAGCATTGGTGAAGCCGTATATACACGAAGCTATGCGGTATATGATTGATAGTTCATTTCAAAGGACAGAGCACCCATATGTGGGTGATGACGTGCTCCGATCTTTACAGCAATGTAAAGAGTTGATTAGAAATATATCAACCTTGCAAGGAAAAGTTTAGTAGTAGTTTTCTTTGCATGTAACAATAATGTATATGACCGTGTGAATTATCCTATTGGTGGTGCGAGTCAGTTGTCGTTCTTTTCAGTGCCGAAAGGTCAGAGTGCAACGTTGTTAACAACGTATACAGCAGGGACATTCACGTATTTGAGTGGAGCAAAGAGCAAGACCTATCGTGATACCAACATTGAAAATAGCAACGTGGTCCCGACCAAGTTGTTTAAGACAGTGGGTATTTCGTGGGGTATGTTCCATAGTGTGCTGAATGCAGCAGGTAATGCAGCAGATCGTGAATTGATCCGTCAAGGCGGATTCTTGCAGTTCCGTATTGTGGACAAGGATATTATTTTCTTGCCCTTGTCATTGATTCCAGAAGTGAATCCAATGGTAGCTTCAACGGCGAATGCTATTAATGGATATGCGGGCGGTGGTGGACAGAATGTGCCGATGTATAAATTTCCGATTCCAATAACTCTTAATCCGTTAACTCTAGCGGCGTAATACAGTGATGTATTATGAAAACCTTGAATATCGAAGGAAGCCTGAGATGGTTACTTCGAGGCATAGCTTATCATAGAATATATGATAAGAAGGCTGTAACGACTACCAAGGGGCATCCAAGTATTAATGATAATAGTTGGATGGTGGCATAGTCTGAACTGCATACGAAAAAGAAGATGCAGACCTATACAGAAATGATGTAGGCGTGTAATAGATATATTACATAGTAACATAATTGATGAGAATTTTCTCGTAACGATGCAGCTTGATTTTAGTCCGGTTCCTAGTAACTTCTTGGATGTACAATGTGTGCTACACGCATACATGCGTAGGCCTACGTAGTGATATAACAATATAAACAGTTTCGTGGGGTTCTGTAAAAACCCCACACATAATAACATAATAAAGGAGTATAATGAGCACATATATAGGAAATGTAAATAGAGCTATGCAAAGAATTTATGACTTAGCGGTAGACGCTATAATGCAAAAAAATAAAGCACAAGGATTGAAAAATCTTAAAAGATTAAAAGACGGTGTATCAAGTGTTGCGTATGCAATAAAGCAGATAAAGTAATATTTAATAAACTCTCCGGCCAAGGAGAGAAGGAGCAAGAATTATGGGTAGAGGTATGGTGGACGCATACAAAGAATACTTTGTGTATTCCTTTGAAAGTATTCCGTTAGCATTGGGGACAGGGGTGGCGTTTACAGATGTAACTGTGAAGATGGACAGTGATTCTGATTTTGAAATTATTAAACGAAGTCATGTCGCGATTAATAATCAGATTCGTGTAGAGTATCAAGATGATTCGTATGGGCGTCAATTCCAAAATGCATCAATGGATTTACGAGCGGTAAGTGGGGCGATATTGGAAGCGACAGGAGTAGTGGATATTGGACAGTCACTCAATAACTTCATGCCCTATATTTTGCCGAGACCGTATTTGATTCGAGCAGGAACAACGTACACAAGTTCCTATGCAGATGCATCAGGAGTAGCGAATAGTATTCGTGAGAGTTTTCATGGAGCAAAGATTCGACAGGGAAAAGCACCATGGGATCAAGAGTGGTCGGCCAAACCGCCGTATGATTATACGACAGCACCAAACAATACTCCGACGGTCGTTGCGGCAGGAGGAACTGCGATTTTACAAATTTCGATTGGGATAGATGCTCATTTTCTCGTACAGAAGATTGTAGGGACGAGAACATCGCAGAGTCCGGCATTAGTGACAATTAGAACAGGTGGGAATGATCGACAGTGGATGGATAAAGCAGTACACTTTGATAACTTAGTAGGCAACGCACAATTTCCAAACATATTGCCTGCACCGCGATTAGTAGAACGAGGATCAACCGTAAGTATTACGATACAGAATTTGTCAGCGACAGTGGCAGGGACATATGAGATTGTGTTATCTGGCTTGAAATTGTTTTAATAGGTGAACTATGGCGAATGATATAATTGATCCGAGAACAAGAATGCCGGTACGAGTGCGGAGAGCGGGGAGTTTGGGGCAGATAGATAGTGAGTTTGATTATGGTCCACAACCAATAGAAAAAAGAGATGTACCGATTGATTTACGAGAACGGTATATCAGACATGATATCGGAGGAGTAGGACCAGGTGGAGTACCACTATTGCCAGGTGGGGGGCAGGATTTATCGCAACTGATCCATGACGTGCATTCATTGGCAGGGACTGTTGTATTGCGACGTGGATTATTGGGTCGTGTACAAACAATTACAAGTGTTCCATCGTTAGTTATTAATCAATTAGAGAAAGATGGGCGTGGATATTTGTTATTGAATCCGGCAGGTGTAGTAGGGTTGACAGCACAGGGAACGGTATTTGGAAATCCAGATGTAACTTTAGCGGGGGCGGCGACATTAGCGTCGGGGGGATTAGGGGTTGCAAATTATAATACGGGGAGATTTATTGTAATAGCAACATTTGTGGCAGGGGCAGGGCCAGTGACGTTTGATTTACAGACATTGGACCCTGTATACGGGATAACGTGGGTTACAACACAAACAATATTTAATTTAGTAGCAACAGGTAATGCGTACGCAAATGTGGGGAATTTTGGTATTGATGTGGATACGAGAATGTTTGTGACGGTGCCAGCAGGAACGACTATTACATTTAGTGTTGGGTTTGTTTTAAAAGATGGGCTAGAAGGTACATCGGCAGGAGCGACACAAACAATATTCCTTGGTGGGGCAGGGGTCAGTAATGTGGCAGGGTATCCATTGCTAGCAGGAAAAGAAAGATCATTTTACTTTGAAGAGAACGTATCTCTGTATGCAGTGACAGCAGGCCCGTCATTAAGTATGAATATATTTGAATTGTAGGTATATATGGGAATAGGAGCGTTAGTAACAGCAGTCATAGGACTTATTATGAGAATATGGGATTGGCTAAATGGCTATCCCAAGAAAAAGCTACTCGATAAACGATTAGCATTGGAAGTAGAGAGTCGTCAACATCAGCTAAATGGCGATCTTGATGGATTGAGGAGGGTACGTGCAGAACTTCAAGAAGTTGATCGTAAGCTTGCTACTGGTGACTATTAGTGGATGTGCAGCAAAGGTGCCGGATATTATTCAAGTAGGTGATTGCGAACACGGTATTGTCACAGAGAATAATCTTAAAGAAGTTCAAGCTATATGGCGTTTAGCAGAGCGAACAGATGTATTGATTGCTGGTGGATGTTATCAGGAGAAGTTTATTAAGAAGAGGTAGGCAATTATGTTAAGTGTGACATTATTTGAAGGGATGTTATTACTTATCATTACAGGCGTGTTTGTGGTAGCTTGGTGGGGCGTAAAAAGGCTAGTTAAGACGAATGATGATGGGGCGATACTGTTAGATAAGATTAATAAGAGCCTTTCGATTATATGTGAGCGGTTAGGGAAGTCTGATACGTGGATGGAGTTGCATAGTAAACAAGATGATGATAGGCATGAAGAAATTAAAAGTATTTTTGGAGATTTATGGAGTGCGGTAGATAAGATAAGAAAAGTATAGAAGTAATGTGATGAAGGATGATATATTATGGGGAATGACAATAGAAATAGCATGATGATGCCGATTATTGGTGGGGTGATGGCATTGGGGGCGACGTTGGTATTAGGAGCATACGGATATACATGGAGTGAAATGAAATCTGAGCAAGAAGAAAAGCATCAGTGGAGGACAGAGCATCAGCAGGTATTGGATAAGAAATTTGAAGAAGTGAAACAAGGACAAGAGAAGTTAGTAGATGCAATAACGAAAAGTACCGATGATACAAAAGATATACTAAAACAAATGTTAGAAGAACAAAGAAAATCGAATGAAAATATGTCGAAGCAAAAAAGAGTAAGATAACTATTAATAAGGAGGTAATATGTTTTCAAGTCCAATTACAGGTATTTTTGGTACGATTATTCTTGTGTTGACATGGTTGAATCAGGCATTTGTAGAGCAAGGTATTCCTGCAACGGGTAAAGCATGGATTACATTTTTGTTAGGGAATGCGACAGGACTAGCGGCATTGTTTGCAAAGGATTATAATAAATCGAATAGTGGAACGAATGCTCCAACTCATACGGTTCTTCCTACTCAATAGTTGAGAGGTTATCATGTACACTCCTCAAGCGTATAGACCGATTAGTAGAAAGAGAATGAACTCAGTGTTGGAACGTCAAGTAGTCAATGGTGTTGGGTTAGGAAGTGGTACGAGATATCCTACAGGGCTAGGAGAAGTAGACGGGCTGTTTAATATTGGTAAGATGTTTACACGAATGTTCACATTTAAAAAGCATTCATTTGATTTTAAGAATATACTAGGAGCAGTGGGTTCTGTAATAGGAACGATAGGCACTGGTGGAATAGGGACAATATTGGCTCCAAAAGAATTCGGAGCACATGGAAAAGTAGCAGGATTTATCGGTGGTACAACGGTGCCTCTGGCCGGATTGTTACCTCAAAAATGGACTGGTATGACAGCATCACAACGATTAGGAAGTGATGTAGCACTAGCAGTAGGTGCAACAGTGGCAGGAGGATATATGTTAGCTCCGATGTTACCTGCTATAGGGAGCGGTATAGCATCTGGAGGTAGTGGGTTAATGTCGATGTTTAGCGGTGCAGGATCAGGTTTAATGAGTATGTTTGGTGGAGTAACAAAGATGTTTGGTGGTGGTGGACAACAGCAACAACAGCAAGGCGGTATGACACAAGCAGAGTATGATGCAATGCAAGCACAAGCACAACAGCAGGCAGCATATGATGCACAAGTAAGACAACAGCAAGCGCAGATGTATCAACCGAATGCAGCATATGGGTCAGGTGTACCTATTTCATATGTACCTGAAACAGGTCAACCAAGTATGACAGGGATGAATGCGTCATATGGCGATTTACGTACACCCTATACAGGGGTAACACAAAACGGAGAACAAGTGCAAGTTGATCCAAGAACAGGACAAGTAATATCGGAAGGAATGTCTACAGGAATGATGATAGCGATTGGAGGAGTGACAGTATTAGCGGGATGGTATCTCATGTCAGGTAATAAGAGTAACAACTGAGGAGGAGTTATGGCAGATGTAATGGTTTCGTCAAATGCACCACAAAATAGTATACGAAAGATCGATAGTATTTCAGATGTGCCCTATCGAATTGGATACTCATTTAGAAATCCAAAGCTGATTAAGCTAGTGACACGAACAAATGAACGACCGTACTTTGCAATGGATTGGGCTGGGAGCGTGACGCAAAAGAAAGAAGATTTGTATAAAACAGGTGTATTGCAGCGGTTTCCGACGGTATGGCGTAGATCAGCAAAAGCGATGAATGTAGCAGGATTGGGAGTAGTAGGTAATCGAAGAGAGTTACCGAATTTTCAAGAGTTGGGGCAGGCACCAGGCCCAACAGATAAAGAGACAGTGAATACGAATATGTTTAGAGATGTGTTGGGATTTTTACAGAATAATATTAAATATGTGGGCGGAGAGATTCAACAGAGTCAACAGATGGAGATAGTAAGAGCACAAGCACAAGGACCGTATGCGACAGGGTTGCCGCGAGTCTTTACGCCAGGCGAAGGCGGCATGGGTTCGCTCAGTTGGATGCTTGTAGGAGTAGGCGTCGTGAGTGTAGGGGCTTTGTTGTATATGAGATATAGGTAATATATGCGACCTAATACTAAAATTATTAAAGAGGTATTTAAAATAGATACCATTGAAGCAAGGAATATAAATGGTCTATTACGAGATACAGAAAGAAGAAGTGCAGATAATGTTAATAGAGTATTAAATGAACTTAACAAGATGCTTGAAGGATATGGTATAGAGTCTATTAGAGGGGAGTTTTGGGATAAATATTTCGTCGATGTTCATGCAGACTATATAAATATGGGCGATACATATGCGGAAACTATATTATTCGATTATCACAAGTGGAAGTTTTATGTTACAACTTTTGGAGATTGGGTAGAATCTAATAGTAAGAGATACGATATTTATTAAGGAGGAGTTATGTATTCGTCTTCAAAGATTGCAGTGGATAAAGGGTTAGGGTTTGATTTTTCAGGTATTGCCGATTTGGTGAAAACGGCATTGCCGGTAGGATTGAATATATTTCAACAGCAGGCACAGTTAAAGCAAATTAAAGCGATGCAACAGCCAGGATATATGCAGCAGCCGTACTCGTACGGTCAGCAATACGGTATATTGCCGATGTCGCAAGTGATGCAACCACAACCGACATTTGGGGGGCAGTATGTGCAACCGAGTAGTGGTATGAGTGGAACAACAATGGCATTGATAGGAGCAGCAACATTAGTAGTAGGGCTATTGGCATTTAAGGCGTTGAAATAATGAACTGAGGGAGGGGTTATCATGTCGGTACGAATGGTGAAGAATGGGAATGGAATTGAAGTCGTAGGAGATGAAGTCGTAGCAAGTATACGGATATTAAAGTCAGGGCAGATACAGGTAGAGGCTCCAACAATACCTCCACAGATTCTCTGTAAGGCATTATTTAATCTTATTACGGAATTAATGTATGCGAGTTTTCAGCCGGTAGAAGTGTCAAGAATCCAACCTCCAACAATGTGAGGAACGATATGAGTAAGAGCAAAATTATAGACTTAGAAATAAGTAGTGATGGGGCCTATAGCTCAAAATCTAATAACACAAAAGATTTATCTAAGGCGATTTCTCATAAGAAAGAAGAAAAATTTAATAAGTATCATGTACGAACAGAAGCCGATGAGTTTCTAGGGGGGCTTGATGTAGGGTTAGACTTTGTAGAAGCTGTGAAGATTCGTGCATTAAGAATTATGGGCATGAGAGATTAGTGGGGTTGATATGTATTATTTTGTAGGCAGTTGTACAAGTAGTTTTGACGAAGATGCAGAATGTACGATACCGGAGTTACCATATCGAGATGTGGTTGAATTTGCTCAAGCAGAAGAGTCTTATACGACAGTATCAATAAAACGATTTGAAGACAATGTTGCGATACAAGCTAAAGCATTTGAAAAATTAGTAGGTAAAAAATCAACCGAATTATTATATGATAAAGAGAATGATATTTTTATTATGTATGACGGCGTAAAAGATATTCACTACTTTTTCATTAGAGGCTAATCATGTTAGGAGCAGTCACACTTTCGCCAGCGACATTGGAACCAATTATCAATGAGATGGGTCAAAAATACTCGGTAGAACCGGCATTGATTAAAGCCCATATTAAGCAAGAATCAAACTGGGACGTCAATGCTAGTCGATTTGAAGCTCATAAGACCGATGCATCATGGGGGTTGATGCAACTACTATTAGGGACAGCACGAGGCGTATTAGGTGATTCAAACTTGACGACGACACAACTGATTAATCCGAGAGTGAATATCGAAGCAGGTACAAAGTTCATATCACAGAATCTTAATCGTTTTGGGAATATGCGGGATGCTATCGCGGCGTATAATGCAGGATCACCACGATTGAACGCACAAGGAAAATACGTGAATCAGGATTACGTCGATAAGGTGACGAAGAATTATAATCTCTATAAGACAATGGGAACAGGAATAGTTACTGAAGCAGCGATTGATACAGCGGAAATAATCAGTGATTCTGGCATGTTACCGATATACTTCATGATAGGGCTGGGGGCAGTCGGCTTGGTAGTGATGTTAAAGGAGTAACATGCACATCCTATTACAAAGACTTACCGCAAGTGATAATGGAACATTTGGAGTACTGATTGTAAACAATAAGCCATGCTTCGTAACATTAGAACTACCGTGGAAGAATAATCAGAGCAGTATAAGCTGTATTCCTCCTGGCACATATCATGCGACAAAGATGTACTCTTCTAAATTTTTAAAAGATGTATTCGTGCTGCATGATGTGCCTGGCAGGGATATGATCGAGTTTCATATAGGTAACACTATTATAGATACGCATGGGTGTGTTTTATTAGGGATGGAATATAGTTTAACAGAGAATGCTATAGTGGTAAGTAGATCAGCATTTAATGAGTTTATGAGTATGATGCCTTCTGAAGGATTTACGGTATCTGTATTAGATGTTGCAGTAAAGGAAGGAACATCATGGATATAAATAAATGTCATAGATGTAATGGTCTAGTAGTATCTGATATATTTCTATGTGAGTCGAGCTATTGGATGGACGGGCTTAGATGTGTAAATTGTGGATGGATACAATTACAAGAAAAGGTAATAGGCTATGCCAATCAAACGAAAGCTAGAAGAAATGACGAGTTGGCTGAACTTCAACTATATAGGTCTCGCAGCAGGAATATTAAGCGTGGTAGTTACAATATACAACATTAACAAGTACTGGGACGAGATAAAGAAAGCACAGAATCAATAGGTGATATAATGTTTGCTATAATACAAGGCATGAGACAGATTGAAAGATGGATGGTTGCAGCAAAACAAGATAAACATCCAGGGATTAAACTACTTCACGCAAACTATGCAGTAGGCAACTTAGATATGATTCGTCAAATGTACTCTGACGAAGAGGTAAAACAGCAGACAGGAAAAGACTTATCTAAACTAACAACAATAGCAACACAGCTACAAGATGAGGCACAGAATGAATTAGCAACAATGTGTCCTCAAGGCATACCACGATATAATGGAATAGGGTTTTTACCATTCATTGATATCATTCCTCCATTTGGTATTCCGCCGTAAGGAGATAGCATGGAGTGGGAAAAGCTAACAGAGAAAGAACTTCAAGAATTCTTCAGAATGCGTTCTTACGCTCCGTACAGAAAATGGTATATAGTTAAGAGTAAAACAGAAGGAATAATGTTTGTAAATGATAAAAGAAAAGCAAATAGATTAATGAAAGAGTTTCCTCCTGCTATTACATACGAATATAAGTAGCACAATCCACTCCGTAGTATTCATCTTCTCTCCTCTTATCACATATCATCTTATCTACACTATCTATCCTGGGGGGGGGCATCCCCCTTCAGAGCCTATCCTTACATCATCATACTTATACGTATCTCTCCTCTACGTATATACTACATACGTATATCATCTTACTTATATCATATAACCTACATCATACTACTTATACGTATATCATCTTACTTATATCATATAACCTATATCATATACGTAGTATTGCTTACTTATTATTATTCTCTTGACATGGGGGGTGGGGGTCTGCTAAAATCCTAATTAGGATTTTAGCAGA
>Ga0315281_10003958_pt1 | contig 21608 bp, 22 predicted proteins | sample YL17G07_0_MG_FD_204540 | JGI IMG/M metagenome (GOLD analysis project Ga0315281, IMG submission 204540) | Sediment microbial communities from Yellowstone Lake, YNP, Wyoming, USA - YL17G07_0 | ecosystem: Environmental > Aquatic > Freshwater > Lake > Sediment | place: USA: Wyoming | collected... | reverse complement strand
TCTCACCGTGCTCGACGCGGGGACGCGCGTGGGCCGCTTCATGCTGCAGGATCTGCTCGGACATTTCTGGAAGCCGCTGGGCAGAACAAGCTGGTACCCGAGCGTCGTGATCACGAGCGCCGTCATTGTCGCCGCCTGGGGATATTTCCTTTATCAAGGCGTGGTCGATCCGCTGGGCGGCATCAACAGCCTGTGGCCGCTATTTGGAATTTCCAACCAACTGCTGGCTACCATCGCGCTCTGCGTAGCGACAACGATCCTCATCAAAATGCGCAAGGCCCGCTACGCCTGGGTGACGCTTACGCCGCTCGCGTGGCTGGTGGTCGTCACCATGACGGCCAGCTACCAGAAGATTTTCCATCCCCATCCGCGTATTGGGTTCCTCTCGCACGCACGCGCGCTCGGCGACCAACTCGCGGCAGGAGCGGTCTCGGCGGATAAAATCGGGCAGGCCCACCGGTTGATCTTCAACGACCATCTCGACGCGGTGGTGACGGGAGTCTTCGCCATGCTGGTCGTGCTCATCCTGGTCGAGTCGGCGCGGCAATGGTGGATGTACGCATTCGGGAAGAAAGAACCGGTACTCAACGAGGCGCCGATGGTCGAGTCGAAGTGGGCGGTGGAAGGGTAAAGGCAACAGACAAAAGCGTCGCGTTGTTGGTTGTGAGTCGCGGGTTGTCAGTACGAATCTGAGCTTCTGAGGTCATAAAATTGTCGAACGTGCGGACCGTGTTGCGGTGGCTCTGGAATGTCGCACGGGAATTGCTCGGTGACAACGCGTATGACCGCTACGCGCAACACGTTCGCGCGCGCGGCGGATTGCCGCTGTCCCCCAAAGAGTTTTACGTTTCGCAGCTTCAAAGGAAGTATTCCCAGCCCAGCCGCTGCTGCTAAGTGCGCCGCGCTACCCCCTTAAGGGCGAAGAAATTCCTGCCCCGCCGATGCTTCTGGCCAAGCCAGTCCAGTTCAAGCTCCCCCTCACGCCCGCGCGCAACCAAGTCGGCTTACTCCAAAAATTCTTCAAGATTCCCCATCATTCCGCCGATTACGTGCCAGAGGGATGATCGCGGCATGTGAGAAGGATAGCTCCGCCCGCTGGATGCGCGGACCCGTCTCACGTTACGCCCACCATACCGAAAGGGAGTGTCCGGAATGGCGACCAGACCGTCAATCGCGCGGCAACCGAAGCTGGGCACGAGTCGGCTGCTCCATCGGTTGACCAGTCAGAGAAAGATGTTGATGGCGGTGGCGACGCATCGCACCACCAACGGGCATACTGAGAAGCCTCTGGGCTGGGCGGCGGCGGGACTTCTCGCCAGCCAGGATGATTGGGAACAGTTTTCCGCAAATTGGCGATGCGCCTTGGCCGGGGGCCAGAAGTCTGCTGGGGCGAAACTCCCAGGGAGTCCCGTCACAACATCTGAGAGCCTGTGTGCGGTTCTCGAAGGCAGCAGGATCGCCGCCATCGGCTGCGCCCTGTCGGACGCCACATTCGCTTCACTGCTGCAGGTCGAAAGGCGCAAACTCCTATGGAGCTGCGATGGCGACGCCCCCCTCCTGTGCCTTCGTCATTGCATTGCCGAGGCTGCCGCAAAAATGGGCAGCCTTCCGCGAGAAGAAAGGGTTTGCTTCGTAATGGACTGGCAGGATGAGCTGGCTTCTGCGGCGCTCTGGTTCTTCGAGGATTGCCTTCATTTCTCGAACGAGCCAACTCGTCAGCGGCTGGGATCCCTGGGATTCGAGTCCGGACAGGACTTCCCTCCACTCCAGGCGGCCCGCGAATTCGCGCAGGAATGCTCGCGGCGACTGGGGAAAGCGGCGTCCGATGACGAGCGCCGGAAGCCCGACCCGCCACTGCCCCAGCTGGAGGTCACGATTCTGGGTTGCCAGGAAATCGCGAATTCAATTCCCCTTTCAAAGGATCGCAGGCGGGAATGGAACCAAAGCGCTTCAGGCCTGTGACGATCACCTCCAAGGCTTCCCGGGGCCGGCGCGAGCTATGTGAGGCCTTCAACGATTGGGTGGAGGACGAAGAGCCCCCCGCCATCGTTCACACCCACTATTTCCGTGATGCCGAGGCCCCCGCGCGGGGCTACTAAATCATCTCCGAGCAGGGATCTAACAAGGGTCACCACCAGTGCCGTTCCAACCTCTTGGGGCTATGCATGCTGGCCCACGAGGCACGGATCTTCACATGGCTGCCGACTGTCATGTATTGGGCCAATAAGTTGGAACGGCACCAGGGACCCCTGCGGAGGGCATGTCGCAGGGCCCCGTCACTGTTATGCAGTCACTAAACGTGGGGTGTTCACGCATCAGCGAATACTTGCGTAAGACGCGGCTTCATTTCCTCAGTCGTTACTTGACTTTGACCAACCAAAGCTGCCACAGTTGATGCTGGTGTCTTTGTGGTAGGATTTTCCAAATCTGGGCCGGCCCCAGAGTCATGGGCGACCTAACTTTAGCAAAATTCGTGTCGGACAACCGTCGACGCCTGGAAGAGCTCCATGAGTCATCGGGTGCGCAGGCCTGGCCTGTGTCTTTTGAGGATTTTGCGCGCGCCGTCTGGGAAGGCGTCCGCAAGGCAGCAACGCTCGAGAACGGGGCCATCGCCGGTCTGCTGAAGAGTATCCGCACCGAAGAGTTGGCTTTGGCCCTCGCCTGCGCGCAGGGGAACGACCGCGCCTGGGAAGCATTCAGTTTTGGTTATCGCAACGCGGTGTACGAAGCGGCCTGCGCCTATACGAGGGACATCGCCATGGCGCGCGAGCTTACCGATTCCCTGACCGCGGAGCTGTACGGCTTGGAAGAAGAGGACGGGCGGCGCCGGTCCAAGCTTGCTTATTATCATGGCCGCAGCAGCCTGAAGACATGGTTGCGGGCGGTGGTCTATCAGAAGTTCGTCGATGAGTATCGCCACAACGCCCGGTTGGATCCCCTTCCCGACGATCTGCCGGCAACCGGCCAGGGCGGCGCGGTCTCTGACAGCGACGAGCAGCGCTACGCACGCTGGCTGGGTGAGGCAGTTGGCGTGTCGCTCCGGGAAATCTCGTCCGGCGAGAAACTGCTCCTCAGCTACTACTACGTCCAGAATCTGACTCTCAAGCAGATTGGCCGCATCTTGGGAGGGCACGAAGCGACCGTGTCGCGCCACCTCGAGGCGCTGCGCAAGAAAATGCGCAAGAAGATCGAGGACTATCTGCGCAAGGTCAAGAAGCTGAACGCTTACGAGGTCGACCGCTGCTTGAATTTCGAGTCACGCGGCGTGCTCCTCAATCTCGAGAAGGAACTGAAATCGGAGTGAAAGCTGCAAGACGCGCGGGTCCGCGCGTTCTATAGGTGGAGAGCGAGTGCGCAGGCGTAAGCGGATGATGGCGCTGCGAATGGATTAAGGCAATGGCCGGAACCAAACCAGACGAAGCAGGCGAGGACAGGGCGATCGGCCAGATGATTGCCGCGAAGCTTCGTCAGCAGATCCACCCGGCGGAAAAGGGCTGCTCTGATGGTGAAACTCTGGCAGCTTTTTATGACCGGGCCCTGACAGACAAAGAACGTATTGTGTGCGAGGACCACCTCGTCGGCTGCTTGCGCTGCCAGGAGATTGTTGCGGAGCTGGCGCGCCTCAGCGATGTGGATGAGCCTCCGCCCTTCATGATTCAGCAGGCTGCGGATTCCGCGCGAGAGGACGAAGACACCGGTTGGCATTTTCCCCTGGCATGGCTGGCGCCCGTCTTTATTGCGCTGGTTATCGCGGGCTTCTGGTACCGCGAGGACGTCCTGCGATTCATCAACCCGCCTCAGGAAACGGCGGTAAACATTCCGCCGCCGGAGCCCGAACCGGAAAAGCCCCAGGTCACGCGCGAGCGGGCTGGAAAGCAGCCAGAGTCGGCAAGAACGGCCAACAACGCGGACCTTTCCCAAAAAGCAGCACCACCCCCCGCTGAATCGACGAAACCTGCCGCGCCTGCAGCCGGGGTGGGGGCGTTCGCAAGGATTTCCGGCCTCGCCAGGAAATCGGAGGTGGTTATTGCAGCGAACGCACCGGCAGCGGCTGGCGCCGTCCAACCACCAGGCAGCGATTCCCGCCTCACGGCGGAAGCCAAGCAAGCCCATGCCGCGGACCGCGTCGTATCAGCTCAATTGGCCACAGCCACACCTGCGAGCGAGGCGCAGCGCAACGAGGCCGTCCCCCCCTTCGCCAAGAGCGCCTCGGCCGAGTTGCGCGGTGTGACCGTACGCGGCGGGAACCCGACGTTTTCACCCAAGTGGCGCGTAGGCCGCCACGGGACAATCCAGAGGGCAGATCAGTCCGGTGGATGGACCAACGTTTCCAGCGGTGCGCGAGACGACCTCTTCGACGTTTCGTTCGCTGGCGCGACGGCCGGGTGGGTCGTCGGCCATGAAGGAACGGTGCTCCGAAGCACTGATGGCGGGGCGACATGGACCCGTGTCTCCAGTCCGATCGACGAAGACCTCGTGCATGTGAACGCCGAGAGCGACCGGCAGGCGCAGGTCAGCTCCCGCACTGGCCGAGTCTTCAGCACCACCGACGGCGGAAGAACCTGGAAAGAAGCGTCCAGTCAATAATTCCACTTCATCCTGCTACAATGCGCTGAGCGAGGGCCTGAAGAATGCCTCGACGTCAGGAACTCTTCATTCGATGGGCGCAGAGGATGCGCCGCAATGGACTCCTGCGCCCCGGAGATCGCGCCGGCGTGGCGGTCTCCGGTGGCGCTGACTCGGTCTTGCTACTCGAGTTCATGCGCCTGCTGGCGAAGTCTCTGGGCTTTGTCGTTTCGGTCGTCCACTTCAACCATCACCTGCGCGGCGCGGAATCCGACGCGGACGAAAACTTTGTGCGAGATTTGGCGGCGCGACTCGGTGTGGATTTCATCCACGGCGAAGCCGACGTGGGCCGCGTGGCTCGCGAACATCACAGGAACCTCGAAGCCACGGCGCGCGAACTGCGCTACCGATTTTTCTTTTCGCTGACGCGCCGCGGCCGGCTCGACAAGGTGGCGACAGCGCACACCGCCAATGACCAGGCGGAGACCATCCTGCTCCGCCTGCTGCGTGGCACCGGAACGCGGGGCTTGAGCGGCATCCATCCAACTCTCGAAGGACGGATCGTGCGGCCGTTTCTGAATCTCACGCGCGCGGAAATCGAGGCGGAGATCGCCCATCGAGACCTCCCCTTCCGCACCGATTCCTCCAACCGGAACTTGCTGCTGCGCCGCAACAAAATTCGCCTGGACCTTCTCCCGCAACTTGCCAGGGACTTCAACCCGGAGGTCGTCCGTCTGCTGGCGGGTCTCGCCGACCGGGCACGGCACGACGAGGAATTTCTGGAGTCCCAGGCGCGGGAGCGCGCCCAGGCCTGGCGAATCCGCGAGGAGGAGGAAGAAAAGATTCCCGTCCGTCCGCTGGCGGAGTTCCCGCCGGCGCTCGCCCGCCGCGTGGTTCGCCAGATGATTCTTGCCGTCAATGGAAGCTTGACCGGCTTCACCCACCGCCACATCGAGGCGGTCCTCGAACTCGTCACCGGCGGTCAGAGCGGCCGACACCTGGTTCTGCCGGCGGATGTCTCCGCGCGCCGGGAGTTTGAATGGCTGGTGATCGCGCGACGGCCCCAGATCCTTCCGCAGGCCGATTACTCCTACGCGGTCACGCCGCCGGCGGAGGTTAGCCTCCCCGCCCTGGGCGCCACGCTCCACTTCAAAATTGTTGAGGGCGAAGCTGTCGGAGAAGCGTATAATCAAAAAGAGAGGGCCAGCCTGGACTTCGGGAAGCTGTCCGGTGAGCTGATCTTGCGCAACTGGCGTCCAGGCGATCGGTTCAAGCCTTTCGGAAGTCGCAAATCGCTGAAGGTGAAGGAACTATTCCGTCAGCATCGCATCGCGGCCGAAAAGCGGGAAGGTTGGCCGGTGCTCGAGTGTGGCCGGCAGATCATCTGGGTCCGAGGCTTCCCGGTGGCCGCCTCCGTCGCGTCCTCGGAAGGGACGGATCGAGCGCTGATTATTACCGAAGAGGCGCGGAAGACTGAACGATCACGCGGGGAGTATCGATGAAGAAACCAACCAAAAAGCCTGCGCCCAAAGGTCACCGGGTGAAGAAGCCCCAGAAGGCTGCGGGGGGGAAATTCAAGGTCCTCTTCGGCGAGCAGGAAATCCGCCGTCGCGTTCGTCAACTGGCCACTCAGATCAACCGTGCATACGAGGGCAAGACGCTTCACGTCGTCGCCGTCCAGGAGAATGCCTTCGTCTTCACTGCTGACCTGATTCGCGCTCTGAAAGTTCCCGTCTACTGCACCTTCGTGCGCGCCGACATTCGCGATTCCTCAATGGGGGGCACGGCGACGCGCGAGATCACTTACACGCCGCGTGTGGACGCCGCAGGAAAAGATATCCTGCTGATTGAGGGGATTCTCCAGTCGGGCATGACCATGGATCACCTCCTCCGATATCTTCTCGGCCAGAACCCCGCCTCAGTCAAGACGGCTTCGCTCGTGGAAAAGACCGACGAGCGCAAAGTGGACGTGCCCACTGACTACGTGGGCTTCAAGGCCTCGGGAAAGTATCTGGTAGGGTATGGTCTCGGTCATCAGGGGCAGTACATGAACCTGCCCTTTATTGCCGCGCTCCCCTAAAGACAATCCCTGAACGTGCGGCCAGTGGATTGCACCTAATTTAAGAAGGGGCGTGACGCGTACGAGATAGGGATGGGTGGGGGCGGGAGGTAGCAGGGTGAACACAGCGGTCAGGAACATCATCTTCTGGGTGGTGATGGCGGTCTTTGCCCTCCTCATCTGGGCAGTAGTCCGGTCCAACACTGGGGACCATGTCCGCGACCTGACGTTCACGGAATTCATCAACGAAACCGTCAAGGACAACGTCCGCGAAGTGACCATCACCGGCACGGAAGTCGCTGGCTCCCTTAAGAAAGACAACGCCAAGTTTCGGACCACGATTCCCGCCAACTACCCCGACCTCTACAAGACGCTGCAGGAGAAGAACGTCAACGTCATCATCAAGGATAATTCCGGCAATAACTGGATGACCTGGGTGGTCAACGCTCTGCCCATGATCCTGCTGGTGGGCATGTGGGTTTTCTTCGTCCGGCAGATGCAGACGGGCGGCAACAAAGCCCTGTCCTTCGGCAAGAGCCGCGCGCGCTTGCTCTCCAGCCAGCAGAAGAAGGTGACGTTCAAGGACGTCGCCGGCGTCGAAGAAGCCAAGGAAGAACTCCAGGAAATCATCGAGTTCCTCCGCGAGCCGCAAAAATTCCAGAAACTGGGCGGCCGCATCCCCAAAGGCGTGCTGCTTGTGGGCCCTCCGGGCACGGGCAAGACCCTGCTGGCGCGCGCCATCGCCGGCGAGGCGAACGTTCCGTTCTTCTCCATTTCCGGGTCTGACTTCGTGGAGATGTTCGTCGGCGTGGGCGCGTCGCGCGTGCGCGACCTGTTTGAGCAGGGCAAGAAAAATGCCCCCTGCATTGTCTTCATTGATGAAATCGACGCGGTCGGCCGGCATCGCGGCGCCGGATTGGGCGGCGGCCACGATGAGCGCGAGCAGACGCTGAACCAACTGCTGGTAGAAATGGACGGGTTCGAGTCGAACGAAGGCGTCATCCTGATTGCCGCCACGAACCGCCCGGACGTGCTCGATCCTGCGCTGCTTCGCCCCGGACGCTTCGACCGTCGCGTGGTCGTGCCGCGCCCCGACGTGGGCGGCCGCGAAGCCATCCTGAAAGTTCACTCCAAGAAAATCCCGCTCGCCGAAGATGTGGATATTTCCGTCATCGCGCGCGGCTCGCCGGGATTTTCAGGGGCCGATCTTGCCAATCTGGTGAACGAAGCCGCGCTGCTCGCCGCCCGCCAGAACCGCAAAATGGTTTTGATGGCGGACTTCGAGGCCTCTAAAGACAAAGTGCTGATGGGGCCGGAGCGCAAGTCGCTGATCCTTTCCGACACCGACAAGAAGTACACCGCGTACCACGAAGCCGGGCACGCCCTGGTGGCGGCAATGACGCCAAACGCCGACCCGCTGCATAAGGTCACTATCATTCCCCGAGGCTGGGCGTTGGGGCTTACACAACAACTCCCACTGGACGACAAGCACACCTACACGGGCGAGTTTCTGGAAGCGCAAATCGCCGTGCTGATGGGCGGCCGCGTAGCGGAGGAACTTTTCCTCAATCACATGACCACCGGCGCCGGGAATGACATCGAGCGCGCCACAGAACTTGCCCGCGACATGGTGTGCGAATACGGCATGTCGGGCCTGGGACCGCTGGCGTTTGGCAAGAACCAGCAGGAAATCTTCCTGGGACGCGACATCGCCACCCAACGAGACTTCAGCGAAGATACCGCCATCAAGATCGACGGGGAAGTGAAGAAATACGTGATGACCGGCTATTCGCGCGCGCGCGAAATTCTTACCACAAACCGCGAGGCTCTCGTTCGCATCGCCGAAGCACTGCTTGTGCGCGAGGTTGTGGACGGCAGCGAAATCAAACTGCTCATCGATGGCAAACCCTTGCCCGAGCGGGTGCGCGTCGAGCCGCCCAAACCACCCGAAACCACCGAGGTCCTCAAACCTCAGCCCGCATCCGGCCTGCCCGGCCGCGAGCGGCCCCAACCGGCGTAAGCATTTCTGAACCGTGAGACCGGCCTGAACGTCGGCCGCTTTCCGCTTCAGTCTTTCTCCTTCTTCCTTTAAACTTCCAACCTCTATGAAGCCGCGTCCGAGATTCACTTTGCAGATCCGAAAGCGTCGAGAGCGCCTCGGCGAGCGGACGCTGGTCATGGGCGTGCTGAACGTCACGCCGGATTCGTTTTCCGACGGAGGATTATTTCTCGACCCGGAGCGGGCGATCGAGCAGGGACTCGAACTGGTCCGCCAGGGCGCCGACTGGATTGACGTCGGAGGCGAATCCACGCGCCCCGGGTCGAAGCCGATTCCCGTCGAAGAGGAACTGCGCCGTGTGCTGCCGGTGATTCAAGGCCTGCACCGCATGCGGCCCTCGCTGCCGATATCCATTGACACCACCAAGGCCGAAGTGGCCGAGGCAGCGGCGCAGGCCGGCGCGACGATCATCAACGATGTGAGTGGACTGCGGTTCGATCCGCGCATCGCGGAGGTGGCTCGAAAATCCCGGACCGCGCTCGTCCTGATGCACCTGCGCGGGCGGCCGGAGACCATGCAGCAACAACCCTTCGCGCGCTCCGTCTGGCGCTCGTTGCGCGAGGGCCTTTCGCGCTCGATTCGCCGCGCGCTGGCCGCCGGAGTGCGCCGCTCGCAAATCATCCTCGATCCCGGCCTGGGCTTCGGCAAATCGCGGCGGCAGAACTATGAAATCCTCGGCCAACTCGGACGGCTGCGGGAGTTCCGCCTTCCGATTCTCGTCGGCACGTCCCGCAAATCATTCGTGCAAGCGGTTGTTCGGAGCGAAGGATTGCAGCCCGGAAAACGCGGTGTCTCCACTTGGCCGCTCATGGGTAAGGGAGCGCTCCGCGCTCCCGAGGGAGGGCAAAGCCTTCCCCTACAAATCGGCGACGCGGCGGCCGTCGCTACTGCCATTCTCGTAGGCGCGCACATCGTCCGAGTGCACGATGTTGCAGCCGTACTCCCCGCCGTTCGCATCGCTGATGCCATCCTTGATGCAGCCAACTATCGTTCGTAATTTGGCCCGTGGCTTGGGGTGGAGCGCTGGCTTGGCGCTTCAACGGACGACGGACCACTGACCACGGGCACAGCCCCAGTGTTAGAATCAAAACGCATGGCAGACAAACCTCAACTTTTCGGTACCGACGGCGTGCGCGGCGTCGCAGGAAAACCTCCTCTGGATGTGCAAACAGTCTGGAAGCTCGGCCGCGCGGTGGGCTGTGTTTTGGGCCGGGAGCAAGCGGCGCGCGCGGGGCAGGTAGTTCTCGGCGAGGACACGCGCGAATCCAGCTCTTGGATATCGCGCACCCTGGCCGCCGGTCTCATGGCGAGCGGCGTGGACGTGACCTACGCCGGCGTCATCACGACGCCGGGCGTGGCATTCCTTACCCGCCATCATGGCTTCGCGGCGGGAATCGTGATCTCGGCCTCGCACAATCCTTTCGAGGACAATGGAATCAAGATACTTTCCTCCACGGGCATGAAGCTGGGAGAGGGCGTCGAACTCGCCATCGAGCGCGAACTGGCACAGACTGACTCCGTTCCGTCCACGGCCGGCGATGAGGCTCTGGTTCCCGATCCGCAGTGGGTTGAACACTACATCGAGTACCTCGTCGGGCTTGCTGGTGACTCCCATCACCTCTCGCCCCTGCGCCTCGTTATTGACTGCGCGCACGGCGCGTCCTCGCGAATTGCCCCACGAGTTCTGGAACGGCTGGGCATCAAGGTGCACATCCTTCATGCCGAGCCCGACGGACGCAACATCAATCTGGGCTGTGGTTCGCTTCATCCCGAGGAGATGGCCGCGAAGACGAAATCCCGGGCCGCCGATCTTGGCGTCGCTTTCGACGGCGATGCCGACCGCGCCATCTTTGCAACCAGCCACGGTCGCTTGTCCGACGGAGACCACGTCCTATACGCCTGCGGCCTGAACCTGCATCAGCACGAACGGCTGAGAGGTCAGTCGCTTGTGGGGACGCTGATGACAAACCTGGGTTTGGAGTTGGCGTTGGCGCGGCATGGTATCGGCCTGAAGCGCACTCCGGTCGGCGACAAGTACGTGCTCGAAGAAATGCAGCGCTCCGGCATCAACCTTGGTGGCGAACCTTCGGGGCACATCATTTTTGCCGACATCTCCCTCGCCGGCGACGGCCTGATCACCATGCTCCAGTTGCTGCGCCTGATGGGCGAGACGGGCCGCTCCCTGGAGGAACTGGTGGGCGGCCTCAAACAGTTTCCGCAGATTATCCGCAACGTGCGCGTGCGCGAGAAGCCGCCGCTCGACACCCTTCCACAAGTCGTCGACGCCATCGCGTCTTGCAAGCGCGAGTTCGCCGACCGAGGCCGAGTGGTGGTTCGCTATTCGGGGACGGAGAAACTGGCGCGAGTCATGGTTGAAGCCGAGGATGCCGAGGCCGTCGAACGCCATGCGGCGCTGATTGCTGGAGCGATCGCGGCCACCATCGGCGCGTCCTGATTGCCCCCTTGCCCACTGCTCCAATGTTGCCCATTGCGAATCAACGGGTGCAGATGGCGGATTGGGACAACCCTTGAGAAGAGCAGTATCATCGTATGGACTGATCAACGATGGTCATCACGTCGAGGTGCATCATGGCGCACCGGAGAGTCGCCTGTTTCTTCCTGACGTTTGTTCTCTCGATCTTCGCGGTGGTCGCCTTCGGCCAGGACGCCGATAAGCCCAAGAGCGAAACGCCGCCCCCCAGCTCCGCCATCGTTGTCCCCGTGAGTACGACCATCCCGCTGGCTTTGAAAAACACCATTAACTCCCGCACAGCGTTCGTGGGTCAAGCGATCTACTGCGAAACGATCTATCCCATCGCGCTGGGCAATCGGATCGTAATTCCGGTGGGAACCTACGTGAAGGGTTCGGTCACGCAGGTCGTCCGCCCCGGCCGCGTGAAAGGCAAATCTCAGGTCGGTATTCGTTTCGACACGATCACTCTCCCCAATGGAACCACCCGGCCGCTGCGAGCCACGCTTTCTTCTTATGCAGGCCAGGGGAATGAATCCTTTAATGCCGCGGAAGGGAAGATCGAAGGCGAGGGAACCAAAAGCCAGGATGCCGCAAAGATCGCCACCACCGCAACGCAGGGAACCGTCATCGGCGGGCTCTCCACGCGGAGCGGCAAAGGCGCGGGCGTCGGTGCACTGAGTGGCGGGATTGGAGGATTGATCTGGGTGCTGGCGACGCGGGGCAAGGAGATCGTCCTTCCGCCAGGGACCAACCTGGAACTTCAACTGGCTTCCCCGCTATCCTTCGATCGGGATGAAATCGGCGGCGCAAGCCGCTACGACGAAGGCCCCGCCCTGCCTCCTTCCAAGGGCCCGGCGACCAATTACTGAGTCGCACATCCTCCTTCACGCCCTGAAGCTGAGCATGCGGCACGGCCCGAAACTGTCTTCAAATGTCTCCTGACGGACCTCAACCCAGACGAGGCAGGCGGCGCGCCCAAACGGGGCGAAGGGATGACGGCCATGTGACGGTCCGCGGCGAGGCCGATCATCATCCAAGAAAAACGATTGATTGCAGGCCGGATATTTCAAAGCGCTTGCGGCAACGGATGTTTTTGCACTGCATGAAGTCGTCGCGGCGAAGCATATACGACCGCGCCTTCTCATACTTCGCGCGGTCGCGCTCATCGGCGCCGCGGGGGGGTGCTTTCTTCTTGGTGCGCACCAGCCACCGAACATCATAGGAGTCGCTCTGACGGCAATACATGCAGGAGAGGTTGGCGGGCTTGTGTGTTTCCGCTTCGTCAAAAAAGTCTCGTTCATCCATGGCCCGCGTATTCTAATCCTGTTTCCTGCCGAAAACCACCATATCCTTGCATCCTCACCGGCGTTATAATCAAGGCGCTCCTTGACCAGGCCCGCTCCCTCGCTACCTCCGAAGCACGGAGAGATGCCATGCCTGTGCCTTTTTCCGAACAAGAATTGGCAGAATTCATCTTTGACCGCATCATCGTGCATTGCCCCAAATGTCCAGATGTCGCGTGCATCCGTTATGCATGCACGAAGGTTGCCGACGAATTGCTCGACTTCGCCGAAATCACCTATAAAGGCAACCTGGTCTCGGATGGCGGCGACTAGAAGTGCAGTGATGACTGGCTCGTGGACAGTGGGCAGCAATGCCATGCCCCTTGTTCTTCGCTGACGGTTTAACTATCGGTTTTCCCAGAAGGCCCATCGAAGGGTAAGTGCCTTCTGCCTTCTGCCTACCCCGGCCAGTTGGCGTAGGCGTATAGAATATCCACGTACGACTGCTCCGCGCGGACAATGCCCGCCACCTTGTCATTGCCCCCGATCACGATGTATTCGTCATGACTGTGAGCGCGCCCGCCATGGCCCAAGCCTCCTCCAACAGCCGGAAGGCTCAGCGGCGGCCGGGTGTACTGCGCAATCGGAGCAGACCCCGCCTCGCGCGGCCAAATCATCGGCTCGATTCCATACTGTTTGTACACGCTCAATAAAGCCTGGACGACGCGTGCTTTCACCGACGTTTGCGACCACTCGTCTCCGCCGCCGATCGGGTTGACTTCGATATCGGTGTACCCGTGCTTATCCAAGTGCCGGCGAATCAACTCGCGCGTGGGGACGATCTCCTGGTTCGGCACCAGCCGGCAATCAATCTTCGCCGCGGCCCGGTCGGGGAGAATCGTTGCCATACCCGGACCCGTGTAGCCCGACCAGAGTCCGTCGATATTCAATGAGCTGTCGAAGATCAGACGGCGCACGGCTTCCGCGTCTGACCAATTGTTAACCCAAACCTTGGAGTTCTGTTTTTCATCGAGCAGGAGCTTCCCCGAAAACTTCTCCACCAGCGTGTTGTAGAGAGCGAGTTCTTCTTCCGCTGGAGGCCGGATGGCGTCGTAATATCCCTCGATGAGGACCTGATTGCCGTCGGCCTTCACCATGGTGTTGAGCGCTTTGATGAGCCGCCAAGTGGGGCTGTCCAGGATAGCTTTGCGGCTGCTGTGTATCGGCCGGGTCTGCGGACCGCGCCCCCAGGCTTTGCCGCTGCAAACGAGCTCCATGGAAGATATGCCCTTGAATCCCAGCGAGACTTCAATGCCGCCCTCGGCGTCCTGCGACGGGCCGAGCATCAGGTGGGCGTCGCACTTTTTCAGGCGGTCGATGTAGGGCGCGAGAACCTGGTGAAAGTGCGTGCTGCCTTGTTCCTCTTCGCCATCACAACTGAACATGATGTTGACGGGCAGCTTCCTTTCCACCTCAAGAATCGAATCGAGAGCGTTGAAGACCATCGCGTCCGCGCCCTTGTCATTCACCGCGCCGCGCGCCATGATGACGTCTCCGAAGGGAGGCATCTCGACGATGTTTGCCTCAAGAGGTGGCGAACTCCACTGCTTCTCTTCAAAGGGCTGCGTGTCGTACATGATGTAGTAGGCGATGGTCCTGGGCGCGCCGGCATCGTAGTAAGCCCACACCCCGGGGTGGCCGTCGGTCTTTACCAGTTCGACCTCTTTGCACCCCAGGCGCTTGAAGTAGCTCATCAGCAGTTCGGCGCATTCCTTCATGCCCAGGCCCCAGCTCGAAACGCTGGGCTGACGCAGATACTCCTGCACGCGCGCGATGTGCCGCGCCTTGTTCTCGGCAATGTGGGCGTGGATTTTGCGAATTCGCTCCGATTGAAGAATGTCCTCCGCGAATCCTCCCGGCGCATCAAGAAATGAGAAAGAGCTGCTGGCAGCTGTCCCCGCCAAGCCGGCAGTCGAGATCTTCAGGAAGTCCTTGCGAGAAATGCTCATGCTTAACCCCCACGAGTGATGTTCGGTGAAAGTAACGTTCTGCTGATGGAATCGCCCTCTCTCAGTCGTCACGCTTCGGATGTAAGAATCTTGGCCCCAGCCAGGCCAGCGCCACGGCGTCAATGACGAAATGCGCGGCCATGGAGGGATAGAGGCTCCCCAATCGCATGACGGGGATGGTCAACAGAGCGCCCAGCAGCGCCGTGCGGACGATCCCGCGCGCTCCCTGATAAACATGGGCGAGCCCAAAAGCCGCCGCCGCAACGAGCAATGCCCATTGTACCGAATCAAACCATCTCGATAGCACGGTGAGGAGGAATCCGCGATAGAGTAATTCCTCGCAGAAAGCGGCTGTGGGCGCAACCACAAAAACCGCCATCAGCTTTTCGACCCGGGTATGCGGTATGAGCAGGTAGACGAGGTCGGACTCCTCCGGCCACAGCCCGAAATGCTCCAGGATAGTTTCAAGTCCGATCAATGCTAGCGAAATTCCGATGATTGAGGCGGCCCATCCCAGGAAGTCCGAGGAAGGTGTCGAGCGGAACCCCATGGCCCCGAAACCCGGCCCCGCCAGCCAGACCGCGGGGATCGCCAGCGCCACGAGCAGCCACTGCGAAAGCACCGCCGAAATGTAAAGATCCATGCGGGGGATCTGACGGATCTCGGACCGTCGAGCGGTCAGGAAGGAGAGAAAAGGAACTCCCCCTGCCAGAATCAGAACCATTGCAATCGAAACGAGGTTGCGGATCATCGGTCGCGAGTGCGTATTGTAGATGGCATTTGAAGAAAGACAACCGCCAATGCTGCTTCTGTGGGGTTTCGAGAGCCTCTCCCGGATGCTAGCGCAGCAAATAGGCGCCCAAAACCGCCCGGCACAAATCGCGATAAGTTTCTACGGGAACCTCCGGAGGACCCAAAAGCCACTGCAAGCAGTACCCATCCACCAGGGCACGGATGGTCGCCGCCGCGTCCTCAGGGCGCACGCGTCGGAATTGATGGAGCCGGACGCCCTCCTCGATGATCGCTTTGTCCCGTTCCCGGCATTCGTCGAGAAAATTGGCAAGCAACGACCGAAAACGCTCCGACCGGGTACCCATGGCCAGGTAATCGAAAAACACAAGGTAGAGCTTCCGGTTCACCTCGGCACTATGGAAAAGCACTTCCAGTTCGGCCGCCAGGCGCGCGCGCGGAGGGCCCTCGGTTTGGGTGACCTCATTCAAACTCCGGCTCACCTGGCCCAGGAGCCACTTCAAGATTCCCAACAGAAGCTCTTCCTTGGTCGGGAAGTAGTAGAGCGCACCACCCTTGCTGGAGCCGGCCCGCGCCACGACAGCATCCAAAGTGAGCACGTGGATTCCTTTCTCCAGGATTTCGGCATATCCTGCCCTGACCAAGGTTTCGCGACGACGGTCAGCCAACTCCGGATCTGCTCGACGTGGGCTCATGAGCACCTCAACATTAAAAAGTAGTCTAGACGGATTATTAACTAACCGCCATATTTGTCAACATCTTTCTGAAGAATGATTCGCTTATGATTTCATTGCCCGTTGGCTGCTACTTGCGCTTGGTTAGCTTGCACGCCTTGCCCGACCGTGGTAGGCTGCGTGAACATGATCAGTTCGGGACACAAGTCGAAAAACCTTATTGGGTCGTCCAAAGAGGACCTTGAAGCCTTGGCAGAGGAACTCGGCCAGCCGAAGTTTCGCGGCCGACAAGTCTATGAGGGAATCTACAAAGGCCGCGCCCTGGACCTTCATGCATTGACGAATTTGAACCTCCGCTTCCGCGCTGAACTCTCCGAACGCTTCCGTGTGAGCTATCCGACCATCGAACGGGAGTCTTCTTCCCAGGATGGGGCGGTGAAGTACCTATTCCGCCTCGAGGATGGGAACTCCATCGAAACCGTGTACATGCCGGAGGAGACGCGCACGACCCTATGCCTCTCCAGCCAGGTGGGCTGCGCCGTGGATTGCCGATTTTGCTTCACTGCCTTGCTGGGCGTAAAGCGGAACCTTGCTGCGGGTGAAATTGTCGGCCAGGTTCTGGCCGTGGCGCAAGCCCAGACAATCCCCCACCGCGCCCGCCTGAATGTGGTCTTCATGGGCATGGGCGAGCCGCTCCTGAATCTGGAACCCGTCATGAAGGCGGTGAAGATCATGGCAGACCCTAAGGCCCTGGAAATACCTTTGCGGCGGATCACGATTTCGACTGCGGGGGTTGTCCCTCGAATCTACGAATTGGCGCGCGACCCGATGCGGCCCAAGCTGGCAGTTTCGCTGAACGCTTCAAATGACCAACAGCGCAACGAAATCATGCCCCTCAACCGCAAATACCCCCTTAAGCAACTTCTCGCGGCGTGCCGGGACTTTGCCTTGCGGCCCCGGGAACATTTGACTTTCGAGTACGTCATGCTCGACGGCATCAATGATTCGTGCACGGATGCCGCGCGCGTGGTGCAGTTGGTGGACGGAATCCGCTGCAAGATAAACCTTATTCCTTACAACTCCGGCTCCGAACTTCCCTATCGAGCCTCCCCTCTCAAGCGGGTTCTGCAATTCCAGGAGATTCTGATGGCCGGGAAGATTCCCACCTACATTCGAATCTCGCGCGGCCAGGACGTGCGCGCCGCCTGCGGACAATTGAGTCTTGCGGGCGCAAACGCCTAACGCCGCCTGATCCCAATCACCGCCATCATCCGGCCGGTTCTGGACCCCTCTTTGCGATGGGAGAAGAACAGGTCGGTCCGGCACGATGTGCAGAGCGCCGCATCGTGGATGCGCGTGGGCTTCAGTCCCGCCTCACACAACTGCTGCTGAACGGCAGTCACCAAGTCCAGGTAGGCCGCGGGCGCTTTTGCAGGGGCGTGTCCGGGTGGATAAGGCGAGAGGAATTGCAGTGGGTAAGGGGCGGTAGCGGCAGCGGCAGGGTCAGTCGCAGGGACGGGCCGGATGAACTTATCGCTGTGAACGAAGCGTCCGTGAAACGCCGCCACAACTTCCTCCCCGACACCATAACAGCACGCGCGAATGCCGGGTCCAATGGCGGCGATCAAGGTGCCCGGTTCGGAGTTGAATGTTGCACGCATGACTCCCACAACTTTTCCCGCGAGTCGTCCGAGAACTCCCCGCCAACCCGCATGGACAGCGGCTACAGCGCGGCGGCGGGGATCGACAATCAGTATCGGCAGGCAGTCCGCCGTTCTGACGCTGAGCAACACATCCGGCCGGTTGGTGATGAGCGCATCTCCCGTCGGGAGATGGCCCCCCAACTCAAGGGAGGCGCTGCTGCCGGAGGGGAAGTATATGATTTCGCCGGCCCCCCCCGGAGTAACGATGAAGATGTTCGTGGAATGCACTTGCCGGAGCGAAGCGAGATTGAAATCCTGCGCGCGAATCGCCCGAGCGAACCGGCGGCGATTCTCTTCCACGCGGGCGCGGTAGTCGGTCCCGGTAAAACCCAAGTTGAGTCCGCTGCCCACGCCGCGGCTCACCCCGCCGAGCCGCGTGCTGAATGCATGGAGAAGCCAGTCTTCACCTGCGAAAGCTGCACACTCCAGCCAGTGCAATCCGTCGCGTTTAGCATTTTTGAAGGGTATCGGCCGCAACGGGCCACTATAGCACAGGCTCGCGCCAAAGCTGCTGGAGGGACGCGGTTGCAATTTGCGCGGGGGTTTGGTATGGTCGGGTTAACCCACGGACAGGAGGGCTGTGCCTCAACAAGGCTCAGTAAATAAACATGCTCTCGGCGCGTTTAGTCCGATTGATCGAAGACCACGCGGAGGAGTTGACGCATGGTCTTTTGGACGACCTGCAGAGGAACAGCCTCACCCCTGCTTACCATGCCCTCTCCCGCGAGCAATTGCGGCATCGTCTGTACGACGTCTATCGGAACCTGGGGCGATGGTTATTGGATACCACGGAGGAGCACGTCGAAACCGTTTACAGTGAGCTTGGGCGGAAGCGGCAGGCGGAAGAAGTTCCCCTGAGTGAGGTCGTCTATGCGCTGACCCTCGCGAAATATCATCTGAGGGATTATGTTAGGACGCGCGGGCTGACGGATTCAGCGGTCGAGTTGTACCAGGAACAGGAACTCCAACGCCTGGTGGGGCGGTTCTTCGATCGGGCGATTTACCACACGGTGCGGGGCTACGAGCGCGAGGCAAGGCATCGGCAGAAGACGGCCGCCTGAACGACGATGACTACATCCTGCGGTTGGCGGGGCGCACCGACGCGGCATGATACTAGGGACAGGCATAGACATCACGGAGACGACTCGAATCGGGCAAGCGCTCGAACGGCACGGAGACCGGTTTTCCCGCAAGATCTTCACTCCGGGAGAGATTGCGTACTGCGAACAGTTCAAGAATCGCGCGGAACGTTATGCTGCCCGCTTCGCCGCCAAAGAAGCAGCGTTCAAAGCGCTGGGTACGGGATGGGGGAACGGGTTTCGCTGGCTGGATGTGGAAGTCCTGAATTTACCGAGCGGCAAGCCCGAACTGCGGTTAGCTGGACGTGCCGAGCGAGTGGCGCGAGAGTTGGGTGTCCGTCGCATGGCCGTTTCCCTTTCTCACAGCAATGACTACGTCGTGGCACAGGTGATCTTTGAATCCGGTGATTAGGACAGGACATCGGATCTCCGTTCCTTTGGTGGCGCTGGGCGCGTTGTCGCTTGGCATTGCGGGCACGGCGACCGTCTGGGCGCAGTCGCGAGTCACCGAAAATGCACTTCCCCTGCTCGCCGCAAAGAAGGCCCACAAACTTCTCATCAGCCAGCCCGTACCGGAGTACCCCGCAGTGGCAAGGATAAATTACATTCAAGGATTGGTTCGGCTGCTCGCCACAGTAAACCTCTCCGGTGACGTGACCGAGGCACACGTTGTGAAAGGCCATCCCTTCCTCGCGGCCTCCGCGCTCAAGGCCGTTCAGCACTGGCTATTTCGTCCCGCGAAGTTGCGTCCGGGGCCTCCCGAATTCCAGACGTATGTGGACGTTCACTTCTCACTCCGATCCAGGAAGGTCACTGAGGTGCCGAGCGAGCCCGAGCGCGATTTGAGCCGCCAGGTGCGTCCTCCCGAAATTGTTGAGAGCGGCCTCGATCGCAACACCGCCAGCGTGATTCGTATGAGAGTCTTGGTGAGCCCCGAGGGTCGTGCTCTTGATTCTCAACCTCTGGATGAAATCGACCGTCGAGTGGAAGGAGCACGCAGAACTGTCGCCACGTGGAACTTCCGTCCAGCACGCTGGGGGGCAATGCCTGTGCCCTGGTATCTGGAAGTGGAAGTCCCCCTCCCCGACTGGCCGGAAGTCCAGAGAGCAGCGGGTTCCGCCGGCCACTGAACCGCGATTTCATCCCACAAACGCCAACTCTTCTGTGCATCCCAGGAGTGAGTGGTATAATGGCAGGTTTACGGGCGGTTTTTCCGTCCGTGGTGTCCGAATTGAGAGCCTTGGGACTGATATCAAAACATTTCGGGCGGGCGGAAAAGATCGGCGTCCTCCTACTCATGTTGCTTCTGCTGTCGATGGGACGGCTCGCAGGGCGTGCGGAGCCTCCGCGGCCGCATTTCAAATACGCAGGGGGAACTGAGAAACTTTCCGAGGGATGCGAAGGAAATCTCGAACTGAATCAAGACGAGCTGACCTTCAAATGCCAGAAAGACTCCATCTCCATTTCTTACTCCTCCATCACTCTGATGCAATACCGCTCGGACATCAGCCGCAAAGTCCACCGGATGAAAGTCAAGTGGGCTTTCCGGCCAGCCGAGCCCATGCCCTTACTCAGCCCCAAGCAGAACCGCTTTTTTTCCGTCGTTTACCGTGTGGAGGGCAAACCCCACATCATGGTTCTGAAGGTTCGCCCGGAGGCCATGCGGCCCTACCTTGCGGAATTGGATTTGCGCGCCGAGAAGCGCGTGGAAGTAGAAAGCTACGAAGAATACTAGGGAGCTTCGGGTGATGGGTGGCCAGATTCGCCCGTTGCTGACTGCCCCGGGGTGGTGGCAACCTGAAAGAAGTAACCCGCACGCGCCCGCACTTTTAATCCGGGCCTGCGTACCTTGACCGAAATGCGGTGGAATCCCCCTTGCAGAGTAGAATCGGGAACATACGCAAGCTCGTACTGACTGTTGACCTCGGCCGCGATGCGGCTGATCTGGTCCGCAAGCGTCTTATTCTTCCAGTGTGAGTAGTACACCCCGCCTGTGTACCCCGAATAGTACTCGAGCAGGTTCGAAAATACTGTGGACCGAATTTCCTTCCCCGTCGCGTCCAGGATGTCCACGATCGGAATGGGGGCCTGGTAGATATTGGCGGACGCAGTGGGCGTCTGCGCACCGCCCGGTGGGAGCGGCCGCGTGACATTTGCATCCAGTGGGCCGATGGGACCAACTTCCGGCTTGCGGGAGAGTAATCCCTTGGCAGCATTAAAAGCCAGGCCATAAATTGCAACTTCCGAGCCGGTGGCTCGGCGGACCACCTCTTCTCTCTTCGATTCGCTGCTATCGTCGTATCCATTGGAAAAAACAATCGCGATGCGCCGCTCGGTTCGGGGCCGCCGCTCGAGCAATCCGAAGGCCCGCATGAGCGCGTCATTCAGTCGCCCATTGATCCCTTCCGGCGCAATTTTCACCAGCGTTGAGGTGAGCTGGTCGCTGTCGGCCGAAAAATCCTGCGCCAGCTTGACGCGATCGCCATAAGTCACAACCGCCGCCTGCCCTTGCGGTCCCAGCAACAGCGAGGAGAAAACGGATCCGAGAGTGTGCACGGGGTCAAGCAGGTCTGCCACGGACCGGCTCGTCTGTACCACGATCACGAGGGCCATAGGCCTCGGTTCGGACTCGAAACTCTCGATTCTCTGCTGCGTCCCATTGTCCAGGATCGTGAAATCACTCTGCTTCAAATCGTAGATGAACTCCCCGTCAGAATTGATGACCGTCACGGGCGTGATCACGAGGTTTGAAAGCGATCGGATATCAGGAGTTTGTTTGCTGGTCTCCTTGGATTGCGGCGCCTCGTTCGATTCGGCGAACTCCGGCTGCAAACCCGTGACTTCATTTTGCGCCAGCAAAACACCGGAGCAGAAAACCAAACCTGCCAAAAGCACGGCAATAAGGTGTGCGGGGAGAGAGCGAAGACCGGTCATAGGAGCTCCTGGCGCAGTC
>Ga0315281_10003955_pt1 | contig 21616 bp, 19 predicted proteins | sample YL17G07_0_MG_FD_204540 | JGI IMG/M metagenome (GOLD analysis project Ga0315281, IMG submission 204540) | Sediment microbial communities from Yellowstone Lake, YNP, Wyoming, USA - YL17G07_0 | ecosystem: Environmental > Aquatic > Freshwater > Lake > Sediment | place: USA: Wyoming | collected... | reverse complement strand
TCGTCTAACTTGGCCGATCTTTTTCTGAACCTTACCTGCTAGCCTTTCGTTCTTTCCTTCGACCTCCAGATCCGGGTTGTTGATAGCCTTTCCCACCTTCTCCTTGATCTTGCCCTTCACTTCGTGGAACTTGCCTTTCGCCTCGTCCTTAGTACTTCGCTTCATATCACCCTCCTGCTTTAAGTCTTGAAGCGGGCAGCGCAGAGTTCGGCCTTTTCGAACTCTGCGGTTCTTTCTTCTCCAAGCCTCGCGGGCTGGCGCAGAGCCTTAGCTCTGCGCGCCGCCGGGCGCAGCACCCGGCAAGTGATCAAGAAGAAGTGGTCGCATAATGCCAGACGGCGCAAGCGCGACGTGAACGCGCTTCATACGCCTCGTCGCGCAGGCACCGGCCTGCACCAGGCCACAAACCGCAGAGTCTCTGCCATACGAGATCCTGCGCTGCCCTGCTACCGGCACCAAAGCAAAAAAAGCCGTCCGTCGGCTGACGGATTCCAAACCAACCCTGCGCTACCCGCTCGCCTCTGCACCCAGAGACCTCTTGCAAGGTATTCCCGCAGCGATTTACTGTCTGTTCAGAGTTGACCGGACGCCTGAGCAAAATGGCACAGCACTACGTCCGGACGGTAGATGGTAGGCTGACGTCCTGATGATACCGGCCTAGCAAGCGAGCCTCCAACTCCGTGACGCAGGCCGGCGCAGACCCCTGGTTTGTGGGGTCGGCGATTTCCCGAAGGGACGGGTGTTGGTTCTCGTCGATTCAGGCTGCTCCGACGCGCTTCGAACAAGTCGCTTCGCGAGACCGCAAACCGTTGAGAGCGACGGTCTGCGCCATCGCGCGCGCGAAGAGCTTACTTTGATTTTGTGACGACCAGGTTATTGGTCACGGAGAAGACGCCGGAGACTCCGTTGGCGCGCATGTTGGCGAGATTCTTGTCGCCTTGATTATCCACGGCTCCTTCCAGGGTGACATTTCCGTTTTTGACAATAATCCGGATGGGTTTGATGACCGGCATGGCGTAGCGCTCCAGCGCCGTATAGCCGTAAATGGCTCGATAGAGCGCCACTCGCAGTTGATCGTCCATGGGCGAGGTGGGAAGCACTTCGATCTGGTTGTCCACCTGTTCCACGCCCTCAATCCGCTTGACCACGTTTCCGGCGGAGCTTTTCAGCGTCGGCTGCGCGACCTGCCCCATCAGGGTCACCTTGTAGCCTTCGACTTTGTAAGTGATGTTGTCGAAGACGCCGAAGAAGGGCAGCATCAGGATTTCGTGCCGGACTTCCTTCTGAATTCGCTCCACGGCCCGCGCTGGAACCTCTCTTTGTGTCTGCGCCATTGGGACCAGGATGGTCCAAGGCGCGAGGAAGACTAAGCTCGCGATGACTCTGCGCTTCATGTCCATTCCTCCCGCGCTGAGATTGTGTTCAGATGTCCGGGTCAAAGTCCAATATACACCTGATTAACCGCAAGTTAAACGATCCATTCCGGAATTGACCTGGCGGCGTTTCCAGCAGTCGCGGGTGTCGCCTGCGCCGTGCTTTTGACGATGGGTGCGATGATACGATCGGCGGGAGCAACCCCGGGTTTGTGGGTCTACGGCTTCGCGAGGGCGGCTGGCACGTGGTTTGCAAGTAAAAGGCCGGCGCGTCGGTTCGGGCCTCTGTCTAAAGGCGAGGCGGAGGCCCAACAGGGCAAGTTTTGCGGGTCGCCGTGGAGAAAGTTCACGGCGCACGAAGTTAAGGCCGTGTTCTTTCTTTCGTCTCGCTGCTGCAGCGCTGGGCCGTTGAGAGGGGGGCGACCAAATGCGAATCAAGTTCTGGGGCGTTCGCGGATCCATTCCCACACCCGAACACCGCAACCACCGTTACGGGGGCAACACCACCTGCGTGGAAGTTCGGCTCGACAATGGAACGCTGTTTATCCTGGACTGCGGGAGCGGTTTGCGCGCCCTCGGCAACAGCCTTCACCGGGAGTTTGGCAAGAAACCGATTCACGGTTTCATTCTCATGACCCACTTCCATTGGGACCACATTCAGGGCATCCCCTTTTTCCAGCCGCTGTACAGTGGCGGCAATGCGTTCCTCTTCGTCTCCGTCAAGCGGAAGAAGAATGGAATCAGGGCGGTCATCGAAGGCCAGATGACGGGGCCGTATTTCCCCACCGACATGGCCGCCATCGCCTCGGCAAGCAATTTCTGCGACCTCGACTTCGGGGAGATCGATATTCAGGGCGCGTTGATTCGTCCCGCGCCGTTAAACCACCCGCAAGGGTGTGTAGCCTATCGCATCAAAGCCGACGGCAGTTCGTTCGTGTTCGCTACGGACACGGAACCCGGCTCACTGGTTTACGATCGCGCCCTCCGCGACCTCGCCCAGGGCGCGGACGTCCTGGTTTACGACGCCCAATACCCGCCTGAGAAACTCCTGGCGGAGAAAAGAGGATGGGGACACAGTTCCTGGTTCGAGGGGGTGCGGATTGCCGAAGAGTGCGGGGTTCGCCGCCTGATCTTGACCCACCACGACCCGGACAGCGACGACGAGTTCGTGGATGGCCTGGTCGCTAACGCCCGCAAGTTGTTCCCGAATGTCGAAGGCGCCTGCGAAGGCCTGGAAATCTTCTTGCCCCAGCGCGCGGTCGTCCACGACTACGAGCGTTCGATCCCGCGGCGCGAACGACGCTATCGGGTCGAGTTTCCCGTCCGGGTGATGTGGGAATCGGGGAACGGGCATCCCGGCCAGGCCGAGGGCCTCGTGCTCAGTGTTTCGAAGTCGGGGATCTTTTTCGTGGTGCCGCGAAACGTCCCGGTCAAGGAGCTGTTCAAACTGGCGCTTCCCATTCCCACCGAGCTTGCCGGGGAGTCTCCAATCGTTTCTCAGTTCGATGTTCAGCCTATGCGGACATTAATGGTCAGCAGGCCCCTGGCCGGTGAAACCCCTTGCCTCGGCATCGTGGCGCGACGCCTCGACTCCCCGCCGGTTCCCGCCGACCGTGAAGTCGTTTTGAGCGGCTGAGGCTTTACCGTGCCTTTCCCCCTGTCCCCGGTTCTCTCGCCTGCTGTCTCCTGAACTCTTTTTTCGCTGGCTGGCGCACACCCATGGTTTCTGGGGTCTGCGATTTCCCGGTTTCGATTAGCTGCAAATCTTAGCGCCAGCCCTTCCCGTCGCGCGCGGGTTTTCAATTCCGACGGTTTCCTCTGAGACGACAGGGATATTTTGTCCATTTCCAATCCGACCCCCGCCGTGGCGGAATCGTCGTTTCCAGGGGAACCACCTATCACGGAATCGACTCCCACGCTGCCGCGGTCCAGTCTCTCCTTGCCAACTCGGGGAGTCTTCCTCTAGGCTTCCAATCACCCATGGGATTGAGGTTCGAGATCGTCACTCGGGATGGTGGCACGCGGGCGCGCGCGGGCTTGCTGCATACGCCGCACGGCGTGGTCGAGACTCCGGTGTTCATGCCGGTGGGCACGGCGGGCACGGTCAAGGGCATGACGCAGGATGTGCTCGAGAGCCTAGGCGTCGAGATGCTCTTGGCCAACACCTACCATCTCTACTTGCGGCCTGGGCACGAGGTGGTTCGGGAACTTGGCGGGCTGCACCGCTTCATGGGCTGGCCGCACCCCATCCTGACCGACAGCGGCGGCTACCAGGTGATGAGCCTGAAAGCATTGGGCAGGGTCACCGAGGATGGTGTCTGGTTCCGATCGCATTTGGACGGGTCGTCGCATTTCCTCTCGCCTGAGCGGGCCGTGGAAATCCAGATGGCGCTGGGCGCTGACATCATCATGACGCTCGACGAGTGCGTCGAGTACCCGGCCAGCCACGAGGCGCTCAAGCGGGCGGTGAAGCTGACGGGACGATGGGCGGGTCGGTCCAAGGAACACTTTCAGGAACGGAGAGGCGGAACTAGGAAGTCGGAAGTAGGAAGTAGGGAAGCTGAAGAGCAGGAGTCAGGAGTCAGGAGGAAGGAGTCAGAAGTCGGAAGTCAGAAGTCAGAAGAAAGAGACCGGGGTTTGGGTTTCGGGGCTCGGGATTCGGAAAGGCAGGAGGCAGGAGTCAGGAGTCAGGAGTCAGAGGAAGTCCGGTCCCCAGCACCCAGCACCCAACACCCAGCCCCGACTTCCGACTGCCCACTTCCTGCTTCCTCTCTCTTCGGCATCGTGCAAGGTGGCACGGACTTACAACTCCGCCGCGAGAGCGTGGAAGAGATAGTGGAAATCGGTTTTGAAGGGAATGCCATTGGAGGTCTTTCGGTGGGCGAGCCGAGGACGGAGACTTACGACATCGCGGAGTTCACCGCCAGCCTGTTGCCGGAAGAAAGGCCGCGGTACTTGATGGGGGTGGGGACGCCGGAGGATTTGGTCGAGTGCGTGGCACGCGGCATCGACATGTTCGACTGCGTCATGCCCACGCGCAATGCTCGGAATGGGTGCGTTTTCACTTCGGAAGGTAAGCTGGTCATCAAGAATGCGCGTTACGCCCGCGACGAGCAACCCCTGGACCCCGCCTGCGGGTGCCCGGTTTGCCGGCGCTATTCGCGGAGCTACATCCGCCATCTGTTTGTGGTGGGGGAGATGCTGGCGGGCATCCTGGCGACCCATCACAACCTGTACTTTTACCTTGACACTATGAGGAAAATTAGGCAGGCTATTCGTTCTGGAGAATTTGGAAAGCTGTGTTCTAGGGTACGTGCGAGGCCTTAAGCGGTCTAGATCATTCCTGAGCCGATCCTGGAAAGCCAAACGGACGGACCCTACTGGCCCTGCCTCAATCGCGCGGGGTTTCTCATTCTTACGCTGAATCCATAAAGCCCGACCTTGATTGCGCGCTTGCTCGTCCATTTTCCTGTCATAGCGGCTGACCCCGGCATGGGGGCGGGGCTGGTCCAACTCCTCCCCTTCGTGCTTATTTTCGGCATTTTCTACTTCCTCCTCATACTGCCCCAGCAACGCCAGCGGCGGAAGACCCAGGACATGCTGGCCAACCTTAAGACCGGCGACCGGGTCCTGACCAGCGGCGGAGTCTACGGGACTATCGTCGGTTTCAAGGACGCCAGTGTGGTGCAGTTGCAGGTTGCCAGCCAGGTGAAGCTGGAAGTGGCGCGCTCGGCGATTACCGCTCTCCACTCAGCGGGAGATGAGGCGACTGCGGAGGGGAAAGAAGCCGCGAGAGCCGAGGCGGCAGGGAGAAGCAAGAAGTAACAGGCACAATCGGCCAGGTCTGAAAAGCTATGGATACCAAAGTTCGCATCCGAGTCATCGTCATCGCTGCGGTAATCGTGCTTTGCTTTCTCGGCGTCATTTGCTATCCCCACGGGGAAGAGGAGATTGTCGGTTTCCCCACGAGTTTCCAGCGCATGAAGGAAAACGTCCGCGAAAGGATTCGCCTGGGTCTGGATTTGAAAGGCGGGACGCACCTGGTCCTGCAGGTCCAGGTTGAGGACGCCGTCAACATCACCAATGACCTGACGCGCGAGCGCCTGCAGGACGAGATGCGGGCCAAGAGCATCGCCTTCGCCGACGTTCAGAAGGGCGACAGCACGCACATTCTCATCAAGGGCATTCCCCAGGAAAAATCCACGGAACTCCAGTCCCTGGCGAGCGAGCAGTTCCCGGATTGGGACTTGAGCCGGGTGACCGGGGACCCGACGGCGCGGCAGGTGGCGCTGAGGGCCAGCGCAGCAGCCGGCATCCGGAACCAGGCGCTCTTGCAGGCGATGAACACCATCCGCAACCGCATCGACCAGCTCGGCGTGACCGAGCCCACCATCACCGAGTATGGTCGAGGGGACTACATGCTGGTTGTCCAACTTCCCAGCGTGGACGATCCCAGCCGCGTGAAGGACATCATCCAGAATACCGCCATGCTGACGCTCAAGATCGTTCAGGACGGCCCTTACGCAACCCGGGACGCGGCGCTGGCGGCTCACGGCGGCGTTCTCCCGCCGGACACCGAACTCTTGCCGGGCAAGCGCGAGTCGGCCAACGAATCTTCGGGGGGAGAAGCGTGGTATCTGATCAACCGGATAGCCGCGGTCACGGGGCGCGACCTGCGTGACGCTCAGCCCCGCCCAGACGAAAACGGCCGGCCCAGCGTCAATTTCACTCTCACCCGCGACGGGGCCGTGCGTTTTGGCCGGGTGACCGGGCAAAACATCGGCAAACAACTGGCCATCATCCTCGATAACCGGGTCTTCTCCGCGCCGACCATCCAAGGCCAGATCACGGATAATGGGCGCATCACTGGGTCTTTTACCCAGCAGCAGGCGTCGGATTTGGCGCTGGTGCTGCGTTCCGGGGCGCTCCCGGCCTCGATCAAATACCTTGAGGAGCGCACCGTGGGCCCCTCACTCGGGGCCGATTCCATTCGTCACGGCGTGGTGGCGTCCATCGTTGGCTTGGTGGCCGTTATGGCCTTTATGCTGGTCTATTACCGGGGTTCGGGCATCAACGCCAACTTGGCGCTGGTACTCAATCTGCTTATCCTGGTTGCGGGTCTGGCGTATTTCGGCGCTGTCCTCACGCTCCCGGGGATTGCGGGGGTCATTTTAACCGTCGGCATGGGTGTGGACTCCAACGTGCTAATCTTCGAACGCATTCGGGAGGAATTACGCTTGGGGAAGACGGTTGGTTCGGCCGTATCGGGGGGGTTTGAACACGCCTTTCACACGATCATTGATACCCACGTAACCACAATCGTCTCGGCCCTCATTCTTTTCACTTTCGGAACTGGTCCGATTCGAGGATTTGCCGTAACGCTGACTATCGGTCTGTTGGCGAACCTGTTTACTTCGGTCTTTGTGTCGCGGGTTATTTTCGACTACGTTCTCACTCGGCGGGAGAAGGGTGCAGAGCTCAGCATCTAGAAAATTGTGGAACATCCGGAGACGCTCCGGTGTCAATTGTGAAGGCGAAGGACTGGTCTAGCCCATGGAGTTTTTTCACGAACCAAAGATTGACTGGATGGGCAAGAAGTGGTACTTCATCGGCCTGACGATGGTCCTTCTTGTCGCGGGAATGGTGTCCATTGCACTGCGCCGGGGCCTGACCTACGGGATCGACTTCCGGGGCGGCACGCTGGTTTACGTGAAGTTTACGAAGGCGCCGGACCTGGACGCGATTCGGGGTCAACTCCGGCGAGAGAATCTGGGGGAGGCAACCATCCAGAGGTTCGGCGGGGCCCAGGAGAACGAGGTCATCATCGGCCTGGATCTGGGCGCGACGGCTTCCAGCAATGCCCTCGACGCCGGCAAACGAGCCATTGTCATGGCCCTGGAGGGCCTGTTTGGCGCCGGCCCGGCCGGGAAGGTAGACTTCAACAATGCCAGCCCGCAGACCGTCGCTGAGCACCTGGTGGTCGCCGACCCGCTTCACCTGGCTTCCAAAGGTTCCGACGAGGCCATGAAAGCCTATCGAGAGCTGGCCGAGGCGCTGGTGAATTACCGCAACAGTCCGCCGCGCAGCGGACTGATTGGCGATCTCGGGGAATTGCGCAGCGTTGCCGGTGCAACGCCTGCCGTGCTGGAAACGCTGGGCAAGGATTTCTACCTTTCCAGCTATGCCGTGCGGAACACCGAAATCGTCGGGCCGAAGGTGGGATCAGATCTGCGGCGGCAGGCGCTTTACGTCACCCTGGCGGGCCTGGGCGCAATGCTGGTTTACATCTGGTTTCGCTTTGAGCTAATCTACGGCGTCGCGGCGGTCATCGCCACGTTTCACGACGTGCTCATAACGATAGGGATTTTCTCCCTGCTGAACAAAGAGATCTCGCTGACGGTCATTGCGGCGCTGCTCACCTTGGTGGGCTATTCGATGAACGACACTATTGTGGTTTTCGACCGAATCAGAGAGAATGTGCGCCTGAACAAGCGCGAGAACTTTTTCGATCTGGTGAATCGCAGCATCAACCAGACGCTGAGCCGAACGATCCTGACATCCGGGCTGACTTTCCTTGCCGTTCTCTCGCTCTATTTGTTCGGCGGGGAAGTCATCCACGGATTTGCATTGACCCTGGTGATTGGGGTAATAATTGGCACGTATTCTTCGATCGCGATTGCCAGTCCAATTCTGGTGTTCTTCTACCAGCGGGCAGGGAAGACCCGGATGAGCGAAAAGCCCCGAATCTTGGAACGCGAAACGGCCGACGCTCGACGCTAGCTTCGTCGGAGCGTTGCCGGGCTCGCGGGCCCGAAGAGGGCAAGCCGACGTAGGAGGTAGGATCCATGTTTGATGAGAGCTTGCTGGATTCCTCGCCGTCACGTGCACCGGTTCTGACGGGCACGCATTGGGCTATTTGCTTCGGCGCGGCGGGGGTGGGCTTTCTCGCCGTGTTCTTTGGCTTACCCGTGCTCTTTGTTCCCCCCGAAACAAAGGTGCTCATCACGCAGTCGATTATTCTCGGGGCTGTTCCACTGTTTTTCACGGCGCTCTTCCTGTGCTACGTCTACGCCGACTCGCGCCATTTGGGTCTCAGCACATGGCCGTGGATGGTCATGACGTTCCTGTTGAGCGTCTTCGGGTTCCTGTTCTACCTGTGCTACTCGGCGACCAAGACGGACAATTGGAAACGGGCGACCATTCCCATCGCTTACATCTTCGAGGTCATGATCGTGGGCGGGATAATTCTCGTTCCTTTGATTTACACCGAAGCGCTCCCCAAGGCGCAGTTGATGACCTTCCTGGTGGCTCCGCCGCCCCCGCCGCCTCCTCCGCCACCTCCGGCTGCTGTGGCGCCGGTGAAAGTGATCCGGCGTGTGACCGCGGAAGACATCATGCGGGCTCCCACCGTTATTCCTAAGACGATCGCCCAGATCAAGGACGAGCCCGAGCCCCTTCAAACGGCGGCCGTGGGTGTGGTGGGCGGAGTCCCGGGCGGCATGCCCGGTGGAACGATGGGTGGAGTGCTGGGCAGCATTATAAGCGGTGCCGCCTCCGCTCCTCCGCCTCCTCCCCCGCCCAAGGCGGCGACACCCAAGCGCATCCGCGTCGGCGGTCAGGTCGAGTCGGCAAAACAAATTTTCGCACCCAAGCCGGAATATCCCCCCCTCGCCAAGATGGCGCGCATTCAGGGAACGGTGCGGTTGGAGGCCATTATCAGCAAGGACGGAACAATCCAAGACTTGAAGGTCATGAGCGGCCACCCGCTCCTGGTCAAGTCGGCCCTGGAGGCAGTGCAGCGCTGGCGCTACCAGCCTACCTTGCTCAACGGGGAGCCGGTGGAAGTGGTTACGGAAGTTGATGTGAACTTTACGCTCGCGGAGTAGTTTTGAGGTTTCGAAAACTATCGAGGAGGAAATAAACAAACATGCTAGGGGCAAAACTTTTAACCCTCAGTCTGTGGCTGTTTCAGGAAGGGGAAGCGGTCGCTTTCGACCCGATCAGCATGTGGCGAGCGATGGGCTGGCCTGCCCGTTTGGTCGTCATCCTGATGTTCGTTATGTCCGCATGGTCAATCGGCGTGATGATTGATCGCTGGATCGCATTCCGCGCCGCCCGGAAGCAGTCCCGCTTTTTCGCTCCCGCCGTCGCGGGCGCTCTGAAAGACGGCAAGATCGACGAAGCCATCGCGATTGCCGAACAGAACAAACGCAGCCACCTGGCCAAGGTGGTCACGGCGGGGCTGCAGGAGTTCCAGGCCCATCAGGCCTCGACGGAAATATCGGGCGAGACCATTGAGGCCTCCAAGCGCGCGCTGGAACGCGCCGCCGCCATCGTGCATGCCGAGCTGAAGCGGGGCGTCTCGAGCCTCGCCACGATCGGCTCCACGGCGCCGTTCGTCGGCCTGTTCGGAACCGTGCTGGGCATCATCAACGCGTTCCACGGTATTTCCACGGCCAAATCCACCGGTTTGGCGGCCGTGGCCGGCGGGATCTCGGAAGCCCTCGTCACCACCGCCATCGGTCTGTTCGTGGCCGTGCCGGCGGTCTGGATGTTCAACTACTTCACCAGCAAAATTGAGGCTTTTGATGTGGAGATGGACAACTCCTCGTCGGAGTTGATCGACTACTTCATCAAACGGTCCTCGCGGGGGAAGAAATAATGGCTTCCAAACGCGTGTTGGTGGGGCCCGTTGCCGATATCAATGTTACACCCATGGCGGACGTCATGCTGGTGTTGCTGATCATTTTCATGGTCATCACACCCATGCTCCAAAAAGGGGTCAGCGTTGACATGGCGAAGGCGGAGAATCCGCGGCAGATGCCCGACGCCGACAAGGAAGACGCGGTCGTACTGGCCGTCACGCGAGATGGCAAGGCCTATTTGGGATCGGATCCGGTCCGGCTCGAGGATATCACCACCAAGGTCAAGGACCGGATCTCGAGCAAGCTCGACAAGACGGTTTACGTGAAGAGTGACGCGCGGGCCAAATACGGGGATGTTGTGACGGTGGTTGACAACGTCCGAGCCGCTGGAGTGGATTCCCTGGGGTTGCTGACCGAAAAGCTCGAGCGGCGTGGCGCTGCGGGCGAGGCAGCGCCGGCAGTAACACCTTAGAGGCTCGCCCCGGATTCCGTCAGCTTGAGGAGGGTACTACTATGGCTATGGCCGTCGGGGGGAAGAAGAATGTCATGGCAGACATCAACATTACTCCCCTCATTGACGTCTTGCTCGTGCTGATTATCATCTTCATGGTGATCACGCCTTTGACGCCCAAAGGGCTGGATGCGCTGGTGCCGCAACCTAACCCGAACCAGCAGCCCAACGAGGATATCCTCAACCGGACCGTTGTGGTGTCGATCGACGCCACGAAAAACATCAAGATCAACCAGGACGCGGTTGATATCCGCATGCTCGGGTCGCGGCTGGAGGACATCTTCAAGACGCGGAACGAGCGGGTGATGTTCGTCAAAGGTGATGCCACGCTCCAATTCGGCGAGATTGCCCAGATCATCGACATCGCCAAGGGAGCGGGGATCGACAAGATCGGTTTGATTACCAAAGAGATGCAATAGTAATCATTCTGGCACCAGGGTTGAGGGAGGAACTCAGATGAGACCCCAGAAGATTGCCCTGCTGTGCGGGGTTTTGCTCCTGGCAGGGGCAGCGGGCGGCTGCAGATGGATTGACGCGCTCAGGGCCCGCGACCAGTTAAACAAGGGAGTCGGGGCTTTCCGTAACGCGCAGTTCCAGCAGGCGATTGTGTTCTTCAAGACCGCCGTGGACCTGGATCCCAAGCTGCTCAATGCTCGCCTTTACCTGGCAACCGCTTACGCTCAGCAATACATCCCCGGTGGAGATTCGCCGGACAACGTCAAGATCGGAAAGCAGGCTGTCGAGGCGTTTGAAGATGTCTTGAAGCAGGATGCCAACAACCTGACGGCCATCGCCAGCATTGCTCAGCTCTTTTACAATATGAAGGATTTCGATAAAGCCAAGGAATTTCAGCGCCGGCGCCTGCAAGTATCTCCCAATGACCCCGAACCTTATTACTGGATCGGTGTGATTGACTGGGCCACGACGTATCCCCGGCGCATGCAGGCGCGGAAGGACTTGAACCTGACGATGCCCAAGGACATGAATAGGCCCGATATCCTGCCCCCTCTGCCGGAAAAAGCGCGAGCTCAACTGGAGCAGGACAACAAGCCACTGGTGGATGAAGGGATACAAGCCCTCCAGAAGGCGATGGAGCTCAAGCCGAACGACGAAAATGCCATGACCTATATCAACTTGATGTATCGCGAGAAGGCCGACTACGAGGCCGACGCATCGGCGCGCGAGGAAGACCTTAAGCTGGCTGAAGAGTGGGTGGAGAAGGTTCTCAATACTAGGAAGGCGGCGGCGGCAAAAGCCTCGTCGGCCGTGCAGTAGTTTCGTTCAGCCCCCGGCAAATACTCCGGGCGTTCCGACCTCGGGAACGCTCAAAAATAGAAGCCCTGGCAAGATGCCAGGGCTTTTGTTTTCTGATCAGGCTGGCTTTGGTGTGAATCCCTTCCTGGCTGCGGAACTCCGCACCCGTGCCGGGAAGTTGGTCCTTGTGCAGGGCCAAACGTCCTCGATCGTCCCTCAGAGCGGCTTGGCGCGTGTGGCGGTAGCCGCCTGGAACTCCGCCAGGTTGGTCTTATCGATTACCACCGTGCCGGTATCCACTCGCGTCGGAAGCGGCGAAGTCGGCGCCGTACGCCAGTCCTTGGCGAATTCGTGGACGACGTTGTGGTGCAAGTCGTCCAGGAGTTTCAGACTGTAATACGCCATCGTATAGGATTTCTGGGCCACGGTGGCCGCGATGGCGCCGCGCGAAATCCAATCCAGCGTCTCTGGATTCTTATCCATAGCGACGATGGGATACTTGCCGTCCACATTGAGCCGGTGCAGAGCCTCGGCAGTTCCCGGCCCGCCCGAAGCCTCCAGGCATAAAATTGCATCAAACTGGTCTTTCTTGTCCTTGCTCTCCAACAGGGCGGAGATCTGGTCATTCGCCATGCGCGGGTCGCCCTTGTCGTTCAGAACCTGGGAGATCTTCAGCTCGGGATATTTCTTGAGAGCCTCTTCCACGCCGCGTTTGCGTTCCTCCAGGTTGAACTGGCCGGCGATGGTGATCAACGCTACGCGTCCCTGACCGTGGAGCAATTCGGCTATTCGCCTGCCGCCCTCGAGACCGGCCTGGAAATTGTCCGTGCCGACAAAAAGAACTCGATGCGAATCCGGCGCGTCGGAATCAACGCAGATGACCGGGATGCCGGCCTGAATGGCAGCGTCGATTTCCTTATTGAAAATCTCGGGCCGTGTGGGAGAGACCGCAATTCCGGCGGGGTGAGCCTGGACGGCTTTTCGAAAGGCTTCCAGTTCGTCCTCGGGATTGTAGCTTTCGGGCCCCTTGAATTCCACTTTGACACCCAGCGCCCGCCCGGCGTCCTGGAAACCGGCCTGCGCTTCCTGCCAATAAGGGAGCGCGATGTTCGCGGAAATTAAGTAATAGCGTTCCGTCTCTTCATGAAATGGCTTTTGACATGAGAGAAGCATTGCCGCTAGGCTGACGGCCAGCATAACCATTTTGGTTTGTCGCGGTTTCATTGGCCCCTCCATTCGCCAGGTTGGTTTGCCCTGGTCATTGGTCTTTCTCCGAACTCATTATGAGGTTGGGAATGCCTCCTACCGGAGCGCAAGGTTACCACAAAAATCCGCCGGGTGACGAGATTCGTCAACGCCGCGGCTCACGGCAACGCCCTTGAAGACCACGTTTGCCTGGTTGCTTCACCCGGGGAGCCGTGACGGCCGCGCGGCTTTCGCCCGACACCTTTTTGTGGACGAAGATTGTTTTGAATCGACGAAGGAAAAGTGCGCTAGAATTGGTCACCAAACGACCTGGGACCTCAGGTTGTTCTCGCGACCGAGCGCTGGTCAGTCAAAATGAGGAGGAGGTACATCACCATGACCTCGCGCACAAGGCTTCTGCTCTTGGTGCTTGTGACGATGGCGATGGGCGGGGCGGTTCTGTACGCGCAGGCCCAGAAAAAGCCCGCCATTGCCTATCCCGAGGGGTACCGCAAATGGATTCACGTCAAGTCCATGGTCATCTTCAGCAAAGAGAACAAGCTCTTCGAACGGTTTGGAGGCATGCACAGCGTTTACGTCAACGATATTGGCTGGAAGGCGTTCCGCATTGGGTCGAGCTTTCCCGATGGATCGATGTTTGCCTTCGACCTCTACGACGTCAGCACCTTCCAAGGCGCGATCCAGGCGCGGGGGCGCAAGTTTCTCGCCGTGATGAAGAAGAACGCCAAGCTTTACCCGGACACCGGTGGATGGGGATTTGAAATCTTTACAGGCTACCAGGGAACCGGAACCTTGAAGGACATGAAAGAGTGCTTCAGCTGCCACTCCGCCCAAAAGCGCCGGGACTACGTGTTTTCGGAATTTGCTGAATGAGGGTGCCCATCGTCAGCCGCCTTTAGCCTGCCGACCCGTCGTCGGGCTGCGAAGGGCCTCCGGCCGCAGACTGCGCAGGCCGCAAGCGGGCGCCGGCTACGCGGGAGATTGAACTCCCAACTGGCCGGCGAAACGCAGCCCACGCGACGGACCATCCGGAGAGTTGGTCCTATCGACAGCACACTCGCCCTGCCCCGTTGGTTCCGCTGGACCTTATGGTTGGACTTCCAACCAGACACTTGAACGCCGCTTCACGGCTGGCCTAGAATCAACTTCAGAGCTATGGTGGAGTTCGAACAGCTCATCCAGAAGGTCCAGGCCTACCGGCCCGGCGAAGACGTGGAACTGCTCCGTCGCGCCTACGAGTTCAGTGCGGCGGAACACCGCTCGCAGAAGCGCCTTTCCGGTGAGCCCTATGTTTCCCACCCGCTGGAAGTCGCCAATGTACTTGCCGACCTGAAACTGGACGTGGTTTGTCTGGCGGGCGGCATGTTGCACGACGTCGTTGAAGACACCCCCACCACCATCGATCGCGTGCGCGAAGCATTCGGGGCCGAAGTCGCGCGCATCGTCGAAGGCGTCACCAAGATCAGCCGCCTGGAAGCGCTGAAGCCCGAGGAGCGCCAGGCGGAGAACCTCCGCAAGATGATCCTGGCGATGGTGGACGACATCCGCGTGGTGCTCGTCAAGCTCGCCGACCGCCTCCACAACATGCGCACGCTCGAACACCTCCCGCAGGAGAAGCGCGAGCGTATCGCCGCCGAGACGCTCGAGATTTACGCGCCCATCGCCCACCGCCTGGGCATGGGAAGATTGCGCGGCGAACTGGAAGACCTGGCGTTCCGCTATCTCGAATCGGGAGCCTACGAGGACGTCAAGAAAGCTCTCGAGAGCCGGCGCAAAGTGAACGAGGAATTCCTCGCCGAGGTCCGCGCCCTCGTGGACGAGAAGATGAAGGAGCAGCGCATTCCGGCGCGCGTCGAAGGGCGGATCAAACGCCTCTACAGCATCTGGCAGAAACTCAAACGCCAGCACATCACCATCGAGCAGGTTTACGATTTGCTCGCCGTCCGCATCATCACCGACAACGTGAAGAACTGTTACGCGGCGCTGGGCATCATCCACAACACCTGGCGCCCCGTGCCGGGCCGCATCAAGGACTTCATCGCCATCCCGCGTCCCAACCTCTACCAGTCGCTGCACACTTCTGTCATCGGCCCGCACGGCCAGCCCTTCGAAGTCCAGATCCGCACCGACGAGATGCACCGCACGGCGGAACAGGGCATCGCCTCGCACTGGAAGTACAAGGACGGGCAGCCGCTTGCGCAGCAGGATGAGGAGCGCTTCGCCTGGCTGCGCCATTTGGTCGAGTGGCAGCAGGACATGCGCGATTCCGGCGAGTTTCTCTCCACGCTGAAGATCGACCTCTACCCCGAGGAAGTCTATACCTTCACACCCAAGGGCAAGGTCATCGTCCTGCCCCGCGACGCCACGCCCATCGACTTCGCCTATGCCATCCACACCGAAGTCGGCCACCATTGCGTGGGCGCCAAAGTGAACGGCCGCATCGTCCAACTCAAGTATCGCCTGCGCAACGGCGACATCGTCGAGATCACCACCCAGGCCACTCACACGCCCAGCCGCGACTGGCTGGCCATCGTCAAGACCTCGAAAGCGCGGAACAAGCTCAAGCACTGGATCAACGTCACGCAGCGCCGGCAGGCCGTCGAAATCGGCCGCAAGCTGCTGGAGAAGGAAGCGCGCAAGTACGACGTGGTCCTGAAAAGGGTCGCGGACGAGGATTACCAGCGCGTCTCGCGCGATTACGGGTGCACCACCGTGGACGATCTCTACGCCGGGCTCGGTTACGGCTAGTTCGCAGCGCGCCAGGTGCTCTCGAAACTGAACCCTTCGCTGCCCGCCGAAACAGAACATCCTTCCCGCCTCACCGCCCGCGTCAAGCGCGCGCTGGGCTTGGCGCGCGACCTCGCCATCCAGGTCCACGGCCAGAACGACCTGATGGTTTACCGCGCCAAGTGCTGCAATCCCATCCGCGGCGAGGAGATCACCGGCTACGTCACGCGCGGCAAGGGGATCGCCGTTCACTCGCAGGACTGCCCCAACGTCCAAAACCTGATGTACGACGCCGAACGGCGCATCGAGGTGGAGTGGGCGGGGCCGAAGTACAGCCTCTATCCCGTCAAGCTCAGCATGTTCACCGCCGACCGCCAGGGCTTGCTGGCCGACGTGACTTCGGTGATCAGCGGTGGCCATTCCAATATCCAGAACCTCGAGACGCGCACCGGTGACGACAAAGCTCACATCGACCTGACACTGGACATCGTCGACTTGGAGCATCTGGAGAAGATCATCTCGTCGCTGCGCAAGATCGACGGCGTTTATGAGGTCGAGCGTGTGATGCACCCGTAAGGACTTGCCGCGCTGTCACGTAGCACGGGCGTCCCGCCCGTGGCGCCGTCAAGTCGCTCGGCCGTTGCGCCCGTGAGGGCCAGCACGGCCGAGGCGGCCGGGCTACGGCAGATCTCCGAGGAGGAAAATTCGTGAGCAAGGATGTCATCTCCACCCCCCGCGCGCCCGCCGCCATTGGCCCGTATTCGCAGGCCGTGCGTTCCGGTAACCTGCTGTTTCTTTCCGGCCAGATTCCCCTCGACCCGGCCACGGGCCAGCTCGTCGAAGGCAACATCAGCCTACAGACGGAACGTGTGCTGAAGAACCTCGCCGCCGTTCTCGAGGCCGCGGGCTCGAGTCTCGAGAAAGTCCTGAAGACGACGGTTTACTTGCGGGACATAACGGAGTTCGGCAGGATGAACGAGGTTTACGGCAAGTTTTTCGGGGAGAAGCCGCCCGCACGCGCTACCGTCGAGGTGGCGCGCCTGCCGCGCGATTCGGCGATCGAAATCGATTTGGTGGCGGAGGTTTAGACGGGAGGGCGCGACACGCCGGCGCGCTTCGGCTACGCCGCTTTCACGATTTTGCCGGAGCGGATGCAGGCGGTGCAGGCGCGGATGGTCATATGAACGCCATTGATGATGGCGCGCACCCGCCGCAGGTTCGGATTCCAGCGCCGCTTGGTGACGTTATGCGCGTGGCTGATGCGGTTGCCAAATACAGGGCCTTTCCCGCAAATGTCACAGATCTGAGCCATGATCGTACCTCTTCGGAAGACAGGATAGTCTGAAGGACAATCAACTATTATACCACGAATCCCGCCCCTCTGCCCCATCCTTCAGTCCGGCACGAAAACGGCGGTCAAGTTCCGCGCAAAACAGACTACAATGCTAACATGATCCCCACACGCATTCTCCGCCGGCGCCGTGTCCTGATTCTACTTTCCGGGCTGCTGCTCGTGCCGGCCTGCAACCGCCAACCCGCTTCCGATCGCGAAATCTGGGCGGAGGTGGATGGCAAGCCTCTCTACCGCGACCAGGTGGAGCGCTACTACCGCACCCGCATGGCGGCGGGCTCCGAGGCGGGAAGCGCCGAGCAGGCCCTGAGCTTCAAGCTCAACATCCTCAACGAGCTCATCAACAATCAGATCCTGGTGGCCCACGCCGCGCGCGCGCGCGTCACCGTCTCCGAAGCCGAAGTGGATACGAAGGTGTCGGAACTTCAGAGCCCCTATTCCCGGGAGGAATTTCAGAAGAAGCTGGCGGAGGAGGGCCTGGACCCGGGCAGCCTGCGGGAGGAAGTTCGCCAGAATATCGTTATCAATAAACTTATTAATAAGGAAATTGTTTCACGCATTATCGTCTCCGACGCCGAGATCGTGGAAAACTTCCAGCGCAACAAGGCCACGTTCAACATCCCCGAGACCCAGTTCCACCTGGCGCAGATCGCCGTGACGCCGGGGGCGGAGCCGCAGGTGCGCAACACCAAGAACGACGACGCCACCAATTCGCAGGCGGCGGAGCGCAAGGTTCAGGCCCTCTACGCGCGCGTGCGTTCCGGGGAGGATTTCGCCACCGTGGCGCAGGCCTATTCCGAGGATGCGCGCACCGCCGCGGGTGGCGGCGATATGGGCTTCGTCCCCGCTTCCGCGCTCGCCTCCAACCCCCAACTGCGGCAGACCGTCAGCTCGTTGCGCGTGGGCGAAGTATCGGGAATCCTCCGCAGCGCCGACGGCTACCACATCGTCAAGCTGCTAGGCCGCGAAGAGGCCGGCCAGCGCGAACTTTCCGATCCCCAGGTGCGGAGCGCCATCCGCCAGACCCTCACCAACGAGCGCGAGCAGCTCCTGAAAGCCGCCTATATCGAGGACTTGCGCAACCGCGCCAAAGTGATTAACCACCTCGCCGAAAAGGTCGTCACCGCCAGCGCCAACCCTGCCCAGGCCAAGTAGCAACCCCTCGCCGCCATCTCATTCCGAAGGGAGCGGAGAATTTCTTTCCGCGCGGCGGGAAGCCCGCGAATCCGTCCTCCGCCTGATCGTCATCCGGGAGCGCTCCGGCCCGGCAGGAGCCCCGCCGGCCTCACACCAGCCGCACCAGATGTGATCCCGTTTCCACCCCCGTTCCCTCCGCGATGTAGATTCTCTCCACGCGGCCGGAGCGCGGCGCGCGCAGCTCGTTCTGCATCTTCATCGCTTCAATGACCAGCAGCCCGGCGCCCTGGGCCACTTCCTGGTTTTCGCTCACCAGGATTTTGACGATTTTTCCCGGCATGGGCGCGCGAATTTCCTGCGGGCCGTCGGACGGTGCGGCTCGGCTCGCGCCTCGGCGCCGGCGCGGGTCGTGGACCTCGACGCGGTAGTGTCGCGTTCCCACCGTGACCACGCGCAGGATCTGGCCCGCCACCTCGCCGGGCTGAGCCGCCACCCGGGCCTCGTAGGAGCGGCCAGCGATGAGGATCGAATAGACGCCGGGCGCGACTTCGGCCCAGTCAGCGTCGCCGCTTCCCTGATCAAGGATGAACGGCAGGGAACCGCCCGCGCCGTCCGTCGGGGCGGCGAACTCGATCTGGTGTTCGCTCTCGCGCGATCCGTGTTGGAGCGTCAGGTGGAGTTTCATCTTCATAGCGCCGGGCTTGAGCCCGGCATGTGCCCCGACAGGTCGGGGCCCTACGCCCGCGGCCAGCGGTTCAAGAGCGCCTCGCGCCCCGCGGATTTCCACGCGCTTTCGCGTGCCAGGGGCGCAGGACGCGCAGGACCATTGCGGCCGGCGTTAAGTGCCGCCACCAGGAGCGCCACGCGTTCGAGTTCCGGCGCCGGGGCGTCCTCGGAAAGAATTCCCTCCGCCAGGGCGCGGTCGATGAAGCCGGTATCGATCCGCCCGGCGAGAAAATCCGGGTGCTCGAGGACGCGCCGGAAAAACGGGATGGTGGTTTCGATCCCAAACACTTCGTACTCATCCAGGGCGCGCCGCGTGCGGGCGATGGCTTCCGCGCGGTCGCTGCCCCAGACGACGAGCTTGGCGAGCAGCGGGTCGTATTCGAGCGGCACGGTCCAGCCCTCGTACACGCCGCTATCGGAACGCACGCCCGGCCCGCGCGCCGCCTGCAAGCGCCGGATCACGCCCGGGGAAGGGAAAAAATTGTTGGCGGGGTCTTCGGCGTAGATGCGGCATTCCAGCGCCGCGCCGCGCAGGCGGACGTCTTCCTGCCGCCAGGCGAGCGGTTCGCCCGCGGCAATCCGCAACTGCTCCTTCACCAGGTCGATGCCCACCACCATTTCCGTGACCGGGTGCTCGACCTGAAGCCGGGTGTTCATTTCCAGGAAATGAAAAGTCCGGTGTTGATCAACCAGGAATTCCACCGTGCCAGCGTTGAAGTATCCGGCGAGCCGGCCGATGCGCACCGCCGTCTCGCCCATGCGCTGGCGCAACGCCTCGTCGAGCAGCGGCGAGGGACACTCTTCCATCACCTTCTGGTGGCGCCGTTGCAGCGAGCACTCGCGTTCTCCGAGGTGGATGAGGTTGCCGTGCCGGTCGCCCAGAATCTGGATCTCCACGTGCCGCGGTCGGTCGATGGACTTCTCGATGTACACCGACGGATCGGTGAAGGCGTTGAGCGCCTCCGAGCGGGCGTTGCGATAGGCGGATTCGAGTTCCGCCGGCGAGACCACCAGCCGCAGTCCCTTGCCGCCGCCGCCCGCCGAGGCCTTGAGCATCACGGGATAGCCGATCGCACGCGCCGCCCGCTCGACGTCGACAAAGTTTTCGAGGTTGCGGTCCGTGCCGGGGACAACGGGCAGGCCGGCCTCGATCAGGGCGCGGCGTGATGCGGTCTTCGAGCCCATCAGTTCCATGGCCGCGACCGGCGGGCCGATGAACACCACTCCCGCATCTTCGCAGGCGCGCGCGAAATCGGGGTTCTCGGCCAGAAAGCCGTAGCCGGGATGGATGGCATCCGCGCCGCTCCGGCGCGCCACGTCGATCATGCGGTCGATGCGCAGGTAGCTCTCGGAAGAAGGCGCGGGACCGATGGGATAAGCCTCGTCGGCATAACGAACGTGCAGCGCCTTGCGGTCGACGTCGGAATAGACCCCGACCGTGGCAATGCCCATCTCGCGACAGGCGCGCATCACGCGCACCGCAATCTCGCCACGGTTGGCTATCAGAACTTTGCGGAACATGACCTTGGAATGCTACTCGCGACAGCTTGCGTTTACAAATCGCCTGCTCGCTGCGGTGTAACGCTGCCCACGGAGAAAGTCCCCGTGCATTTGGGGCAGGCTGGTGTGGGATTCGATGTTGAGCATGCTCGGGGATGGAGGCGAGACGTCGCGGCGTTGGCAGGGCATGGATGGGTTCCGGGCGCTCCTACGCCGCCTCCGACTTGACTAAAGGCCTCTACCATTGGAGACTGACTGCCCCTGCGGGTTCTCAGGGAGCGCAGGACATCCAAGGCCGCATGATAGTGCGAAAGTACGAGCTACGCGACGAGGTTGTCATTCTCAGTGCCATCGTTGTCGCCGGCGTAGTCACCTACCTGCCGGCGTTCAATAATTTCTTCATTCAGGATGATTTCTATTATCTGAGCCAGATCAGGCTTGTCCGGGAGAATCCCAGTCATCTGCTGGCCATTTTCCCCGGCTTCTATCGAATAACGACGGCCTTGTTTTTCCTGCTCGGCGACTTGGTTTTCGGGCTTAATCCAGTGGGGTACTACGCTCTCGGCTTGGCCGTGCACCTCATCGTTTCGTACTTTGTCTACCTGCTCGTGAGGCGAACGATCCCCCATGGGGCAGCGGCTTTTGTCGCGGCCCTGTTCTTCGCCGTCTACGAAAGGCATCGCGAAGCGGTTTTCTGGATCAGCGCGGTCGGCGATCTTCTCTACACGCTCGGCGTGTTGCTGTGTCTGTGTTTCTGGAGACACTTGTCGCCCGGCGACGCTTTCTGGAAGCGGCGCTATTTGTATTCCATCGTTGCTTTTTCGCTCGCTGCACTCTCGAAGGAATCCTCCATCGTGATTGTCCCTTTGATGGTCGCCACGGATTTCGTGCATTGGGACAAGTCCCCGCGGCAGTTCATCAGCCGCCTCCCCCTCTACTTGCCCTTTGTCGTCGTTAGCGCCTTGTACGCTGTCCTCGTATTTCGTTCGAATCCCATCATTGCTCACGGGTTTTATGCGGTGACGTGGAATTTTTTCACCGTATACGCGAAGACCCTGAACACTCTGCTGAAATTCGTCTTCATCGGCTTGCTCCTCATACTCTTTTTTTTCGGCAAGACTTCTGTCGGGCGAGCTTTAAGAGAGGAGAGAGCGCTGCGCTTCTATGCGGTATGGTTGTTGGTGGC